>OBYZ01000308.1_pt1 | contig 54186 bp, 54 predicted proteins | sample 1501501 | NCBI WGS metagenome assembly OBYZ01 (sample SAMEA2580213, study PRJEB22360) | human gut metagenome | biome: human gut; feature: human-associated habitat; material: faeces | place: Denmark | collected 2008/2010
AAAAGTGGTGGGCGATACCGGTCTCGAACCAGTGACCCCCTCCTTGTAAGGGAGGTGCTCTCCCAACTGAGCTAATCGCCCTTAATGTTGTGGATTGGCATTATAAGTATAATGAGATTTCAGTCAATATATTTTTATGAAAAAGCGTCTAGTTGTTGCAAAAATAGGCATAAAATCAGATTTTTTATTTAGAAGTCACGCAAGTCGTAGTAAAATAAAGTTAATTTTTGTAAATGAATAGGTTATTAAGAAAATGAAAATTGTTCCTCCTTTTGAATTAGATCCGAATGTCAAAGTACGTACGCGTTTTGCCCCAAGCCCGACAGGTTATTTGCACGTAGGCGGCGCACGTACAGCCCTTTATTCTTGGTTATTTGCAAAACATAACAACGGTGAATTTGTATTACGTATTGAAGATACCGATTTAGAGCGTTCTACACCGGAAGCAACAGCAGCAATCATTGAAGGGATGGAGTGGTTAAACCTTGCTTGGGAGCATGGTCCTTATTATCAGACCAAACGCTTTGATCGTTACAATCAAGTGATTGATGAAATGATTGAGCAGGGCTTGGCTTATCGTTGCTATTGCTCTAAAGAGCGCTTAGAAGAATTACGCCATACACAAGAGCAAAACAAAGAAAAACCACGTTATGACCGTCATTGTTTATATGATCACAATCATGCAGCTGATGAGCCACACGTAGTACGTTTTAAAAATCCAACAGAAGGTTCAGTCGTGTTTGATGATGCGGTGCGTGGTCGCATTGAAATCAGCAACAGCGAATTAGATGATTTAATTATTCGTCGTACAGACGGTTCTCCGACCTATAACTTCTGTGTGGTGGTAGATGACTGGGATATGGGTATTACTCACGTTGTGCGTGGTGAAGACCACATTAACAACACTCCACGTCAAATTAATATCTTAAAAGCGTTAGGCGCACCAATTCCTGTATATGCGCACGTTTCCATGATTAATGGTGATGATGGTCAAAAACTCTCAAAACGTCATGGTGCGGTAAGTGTGATGCAATATCGTGATGACGGTTATTTACCAGAAGCATTAATCAACTATCTTGTTCGTTTAGGTTGGGGCCATGGTGACCAAGAGATCTTTACACGTGAAGAAATGATTAAATTCTTCGAATTAGATCATGTGAGTAAATCAGCGAGTGCATTTAACACGGAAAAATTATTGTGGTTAAATCACCATTACATTCGTGAGTTACCACCTGAATATGTGGCCAAACACCTTGCATGGCACTATAAAGATCAAGGTATTGATACATCAAATGGCCCAGCATTAACTGAAATCGTGACGATGCTTGCAGAACGTTGTAAAACCTTAAAAGAAATGGCATCAGCAAGCCGTTATTTCTTCGAAGAGTTTGAAAGTTTTGATGAAGCGGCAGTGAAGAAACACTTTAAAGCAGCAGCGATTGAACCACTTGAAAAAGTAAAAGAAAAATTGACCGCACTTTCTAGCTGGGATTTACATTCTACGCATGAAGCGATTGAACAAACCGCGGCTGAATTAGAAGTGGGTATGGGAAAAGTCGGGATGCCATTACGCGTGGCAGTAACAGGCTCAGGTCAATCACCTTCTATGGATGTGACATTAGTGGGTATCGGTCGTGAACGTGTGTTAGCGCGCATCCAACGTGCCATTGATTTTATTAAATCTCAAAACGCTTAATATTTAGGCTGATAAGCGGGATTTGATTATTTCAATATTGACAGTTTATCAGCCGAAATTTATCATAGCTTGCGTTATTTGGGGATATAGCTCAGTTGGGAGAGCGCTTGAATGGCATTCAAGAGGTCGTCGGTTCGATCCCGATTATCTCCACCAAATTTAAAACCTTGAAACTTAAAGTGAGTTTCAAGGTTTTTTCTTTATAACGAATCTACATTTCTTTTAGATAATTCAAGCCTAATCCATTCATTTGTCGCATAATCCAACTTTGTTTTTTACGAACTAACGCACTAGGCTTATTCACTTTATAGATAATAGGATTCGGTAAAACTGCAGCGAGTAATGCCGCTTCTGATTGAGTTAAATTTTTCGCTGATTTTTTGAAGTAATAGCGACTGGCTGCCTCTACACCAAAGATACCATTGCCAAACTCAGCGATGTTTAAATACACTTCTAAAATGCGTTCTTTGGACCAAAAGATTTCCATTAATGCCGTTGTGGGAACTTCTAATCCTTTGCGAAACCAACTTTGTCCATGCCAGAGAACGAGGTTTTTCGCGGTTTGTTGAGAAATCGTTGAAGCACCTCGGGTTCGACGAGATTTTTCATTAAATTTAAAGGCCTTTTGAATCGCCTCAAAATCAAAGCCCCAGTGGTTTGGAAATTTTTGATCTTCAGCGGCAATCACTGCAAGTTGCATATTCGGTGAGATTTCATCAAGGCTCACCCAATCGTATTTGATTGAATAGCTGAAATCCAACTGTAATAAATGCCCGATTTTTTGCTGTACCATATAGGCAGAGAAGGGAACAGGAATAAAGCGGAAGCAAATGAAAAATGCCAGGATTGCGAGAGAAAAACGCCACGCAACCCGTTGCCAATTTTTTTTCCACCAAGATGGGGGAAAAAGAGGTAAAAGTGCGGTCAGAATTCGCTTAGTTTTTTGCAGCTTGCTCATCGAGTTGGCTTTTCACCCAGTTTATAAAATCCGGATCCATTGTTTTGAGCATATTAGAACCACGCGTAATGGTTGCCGCACTGGTATTAAGATTTTGTTGAATCTCTCGTTGTGAGAGATTTTTATCCAATAACTGCGCCACGATTTGTAAACGTAAACCTACTGCATCGCGCTCATCTGGCGTGAGCAGAAGCGTTAATAAATCTTGTGCTTTCCCTTGTTCAAACGCGGTTTGCAAGGTCGCGAGGAAAGCATTCCATTGTTCTAAATTGCGACTAATATACATATCAACAATCCTATACTATTAAACTAGTGCGACTAGTATAGCCGATCGTATTCCTCTTTGCTAAAGGTTTGTAATTTTTCTTTGTCTTGTAGGTGTTGATAGTAAAAATCGTAAGTTAATACGTTTTGAACATAATCTCGAGTTTCAAAGAATGGAATGGAGGCAATAAATTCATCCATAGCCAATTTGCCATTGGCTCTCGCAAGCCATTTTTCGACACGGCTTGCTCCCGCATTATAGGCGGAGGCGATCAAAATGCGGTTATTAGGGTATTTAGCATTTAACTCATTTAAGTGAGCCGTACCGAGTAAAATATTATTAAGCGGTTTGAATAAATCTAACTCTCCATTATAAGGAAGTTGCTGATTTTCTGCCGTTTTTTGCGCGGTACTTGGTAATAGCTGCATTAATCCTCGCGCATTTGCGGAAGATTGTGCCATTGGATTCCAAGCACTTTCTTGGCGAGCAATTGCCATCGCAAAAGTTTTGGTTACACGATTATCCACAATCGCTTGAGGTTCCGTTGCGCTGAGATTCACATTACTGAGGGCAATATCAAAATATTGACTGTAAGCATTTGGTAGACGTAATCCGATATAATCCCATGCTTTCGCAATAATCGACCCATCCACGCCTAATTCAAACCAATTTTGTTCATTCGCATATTGGCTTAACGCAAGTTGTTTCTCTTGCGGTAATTTTTCTAATAGAGAACGCCAACGTTGTTTGGCTGCACCTAATCGATCTAATTGACGCAGTTCTGCTATCTCAGCTAATTCAGCTGAATACTTCTCTTGGATATTGGACTCTTGAGGAATTTTAGGCATATCCAGTTTGTAGGAATGTCCTAATTTGACCGCAGCCAACATTGGGTAAAAACCACGTTCTTTCGCTAAAGCTTCTAATCGTTGTTTCGCATCTTTATCGGATGCTTGAGCAGCTATTTTAGCCATCCAATAACGCCATTCTTGTTTTTGTTTCGTCTCATCGGAAAGGGCATTTAACCAGACAAGCAAATCCGTTTGTTGCCAAATAGCCGTACGTAAACGACGTTCAATGAGGTTATCGGCATTCAGTTTTAGGATTTCTTGATCGCGCCATTGCACAAAGTTAGGGTTTTCATTATCAAAGAAACGGCTAATAAAGGCGATTTTCCAATCACGTAATTCCGTTTCATTTAATTGCCAATTCTTCGCCCATTGCTCGTAAGGGGTGAAAGTTGGCTCATTCATATTTTCCGGAATCGTCCGCAAATAACGAGAAAAACCTAGCACTACGGCAAATTTATTGGTGATTTTATTCGTATTACCATCAATTAATGGCAGTCTCTCCGCGAGTATTTTCAAATTTGCTGGATTTTTTAAGAGATCCTGATAGAGCGCTAAATGAGCGGCTACTTGTTCGTCTTCTTTAGCATTCTCAATTTTTTCTAACTCTTTAGCGAGTATTTCGAGGCCTTTCGCATCATTTTTACCAAAGAGCATCTCCGCTTTTTGATAGATCTTCTCTTCAGTCCGTCCACCTTGTGAATACCAAGCAGCCCACAGCTGAGCATCATTAGGAAGTTCAGCATTATTGAGCCAAAGTTGTTCATATTCAGACAAAATAGCCGATTTATTCTTGTCATTTGATTGGTTTTCTGCCGTTTGACTAGTATTGGATGCTTCTATTTGATATTTAGCCGTAAGTACGGCAATTTGTCTTTCCAAATTATTTGGCGTGAGTTTGGCAAGCGCTTGAGTATCTTCAGCATTGATTAACAACGTAAAAATACTTTGTTCTAATTTTCCGCGTAGAAAATGAGAGGCATGCTGCTGAAGAAATTGTTCAATGTCTGTTCGTAATGCATTTACTTCTTCACGAGGCGTATCGCGATTAACGCTTTTTACACGTGCATCTAAATAAGCCGCCATAGCATCAGTTTGCAATGGATAACCTTTTAAAGAATCAATAAGCCCAAGAAACAATTTGGCATTATTAAAAACATGATTATTTTTGAACGCACTTTTTAGGAGCGATTCTAATTGCAGAAACGTCGCGCGTTGTTCAATCAGCTTTAATTCATGAGCATGCTGTTGTTGTGCCCATTTGGCTTGTTCTTCAGCAAGGTTAATTTGTGGTGGAGTTTCATTTTTGCTTTTATGGGCATGTTGATTTGCCAAAGCTGAACCTGAAAGTGCGGTTAAAATAAATAATGAAATTGTCGTGTGTTTAAGTGCTCGCATAGGAGATTCCATATAAAGAGAAAGACGGATATTTAGATCCGTCTTTGAGTGTAGAGTTCGTTTTATTTAGAAAACTTTTTTGAAAGGCTTCACAATCACATCACCGTAAACACCCGCTTCAACATAAGGATCTTGTGCCGCCCAGTCTTTTGCTGCAGATAGGCTTTCGAATTGAGCAATAACTGTCGAGCCGGTAAAGCCAGCTTCGCCAGGATTTTCATTATCAATGGCGGGGTTGGGACCTGCTGTTAATAAGCGACCTTCTGCTTGTAATTGTTTTAAACGAGCAAGATGTTGCTCACGTACTGAAAGACGTTTTTCTAAAGAGCCAGGAATATCTTGGGCAAAAATCACGTAATACATCATTTATCCTTTTAACAATTTAATTCTTCGATAGAGGCTAATGCTCGCTCTAGTTCAAGATTACCTTCACGTGGAATAGAGCGGGATTTGCCGTCTTTTCCTACGGCGACAAAGGTAAATACGGCATCTGTCACGCAATAACGTTCCCCAATTGGTTCACTTGCAACTTTTTTCACCCATACTTCTACCTTGATTTTAATAGAAGAACGACCCACACTGAGACATTGGCCGTAACAACACACCACGTCACCGACGGCGATAGGCTTAATGAAATTCATACTTTCTACGGCAACGGTGACCACACGACCATGAGCAATTTCTTTTGCTAGAATTGCTCCGCCCATATCCATTTGTGACATAATCCAGCCACCGAAAATATCACCGTTCGCATTGGTGTCTGAAGGCATCGCTAAGGTACGTAATAATAATACGCCTTTAGATTGACGACCGTCTTTATCGATAAGATTTGAAACCATTATTTGTCCCCGTCATTTTTTTGATCATCTTTAGGTAAGTAACGGTAAATATAAGCACCGCTGACAATTGTTGCAACAAAGGTCATACCAAGTAAACCAAAAGATTTGAAATCAACCCAAGCATCTTCAGACATATTTTGGCTGATATAAATATTTACCAGCATACACAGAATGAAAAATCCTGCCCAGCCTACATTTAATTTGTTCCACACATTGTCCGGTAACTGGATTTCTTTGCCTAATAACTTTTTCACTAATGGCGTATTGAATTGGAATTGTGCAACCAATAAAACAATGGCAAATAAGGCATTAATAATCGTGACTTTCCATTGTAGGTATTTGATTTCATTGAAATAAGCAGTAAGCAATCCAAAAAAGACGACAGCAATTGCCATGATTTTTTGTTGTTTCTCAATCACGCCATATTTCAGTTTTAGCACAATCATTTGAACAATGGTTGCAATCACTAATACGATGGCTGCATCACGCACACCAAACATTTTGTAGGTGATGAAAAAGAGAACAAGCGGAATAAATTCAAGAAGTTGTTTCATATTATGCCTTCATAAATAAGCTGTAAAAACGGTAAGTAAATACCAAAATAAACATTTGAAATAATGCAGCCAGGATACCAACAATAGCACTTAAAAATGATGAACCTAAGATTGCACCAATGGTGTTCACTACTAAAGGAAGAAGTAAATAAGTGAGTAAAGCATAAATAATTAATACGCCATTACGCTTAATACCTGCACGCCATACTTGTAAAGCACTTTGCCCGATAGATTGATTGGACGCAATGTAATGCACAGGCGATAAGCATAGGCGAACAAAGAAAAATAAACCAAATACCATTGAAACAAAGGCTAGAGGGGAGAGGGCATTTTTGCTTAAAAATGAGCTCATGACATCAGCAAGGCCAAATAAAAGCGGCAAACTCATAAAAATATCTAAAACGACCACACCTAAAAAACGACGCAATGTCAGCATGAGCCCTTGATTAATCGGATTTTGATTTTGCTGACTAATATGATGAATGGTTGCAATACCGAAGGTCGCAATAAAAGACATCAATAATTGTTGGAATACAAAAGATCCAATCAGTGCAGTTGGCTCTACTTTGCTTAATGCATCAATAATATCCTGTTGTGACGGATTAGGATTATCACCCAAGCTCGGCATTGGGACACTGACTAATGCATTAATTAATTGTGAAACGACAAAAATCCCAACGAAAATCAGCACGGTTTTTCGCTGATTACGCATAAAATTGAGACTATCTTGAAAAATCTGAGTAAAGTTAATTTGCATACTATATCCCACAATAATAAAACCCCGATTATACAGGGTTTATTGTTTTTTTCATAAAATCAGGTTGTTTAATGGTTATTTACGTCACCCTTTTCAAGAGTGCATATCGCTTTACTCATTAGCGTAACCATTCGGTGGTAACGGCTTGCCGTCTAAATAGGCTTGATTTTCAATGAGTATTAATCGATCTTCAATAAACCATTTAATCACTAAAGGATAAATATTATATTCCTGTTCACGTGTACGAAGTTCAATTTCTTCAATTGTATCGCCAGGGAAAATAGGTACTTTAGCTTGTAACACAATGGCACCGCCATCGATCTCTTCATTGACAAAATGCACGGTCGTACCGTGTTCGCTGTCGCCATTCTCAAGTACTCTTTGATAAGTATGTAACCCAGGATATTTGGGTAGAAGGGAAGGGTGAATATTTAAAATTTTCCCAGCAAAACGTTGTGTAAATGGTTTAGTTAAGATTTTCATATAACCGGCTAACACAATGAGATCAACATTGAGATCGTCTAAATAATCACAGATAGCCTTATCCATATCGAGATTGGACGTAAAATCTTGACGTAAAAAAACTCGGCTAGGAATGCCCGCACTTTTAGCGCGTTCTAAACCAAATGAATCGATTTTATTACTGATGACAGTCACGATCTTTCCTGGAATAAACCCAGTTTGACAAGCCTCAATTATCGCTTGAAGATTTGATCCTTGCCCTGAAATCAGGACGGCAATTTTTTTCATATTATTCTACATAAAAGAAGGGCGAACCTTTCATTCTGAAATTTTCGCCCTGAAATGGAAAAGAGAAATTATTTAATAATAACTTGTGGTTCGTTATCTGTCGCATTTTCAATATGACCGATTAACCAGGCATTTTCACCGGATTGTTTTAAAATCGCTAAAGCGGTTTCCACTTGCGATTGTGGTAATGCAATCACCATACCAACGCCACAGTTAAATGTACGGTACATTTCATAGGTTTCAATGTTGCCTTTTTCTTGTAACCATTTGAATACGGGTTGCCATTCCCAACTGCTTTCATCAATAACAGCTTTGGTATTTTTCGGTAATACACGAGGGATATTTTCCCAGAAACCGCCACCCGTTAAGTGTGCGATAGCATGGACTTCCGTTTGTTTGATTAAAGCGAGAACAGATTTTACATAGATTTTTGTCGGTGCAAGCACTTGTTCACTTAATGGATGACCATCTAATTGCTCAGTGGCTGGGTTGACGCCAGCAACATCAATGACTTTACGAATTAAAGAATAACCATTTGAATGCGGGCCACTTGAACCTAGTGCAATTAAAGCATCTCCTACTTTAACTTGGCTACCATCAATGATTTCTGATTTTTCGACGACACCCACACAGAAACCTGCTAGGTCATAATCGCCAGCGTGGTACATACCCGGCATTTCAGCGGTTTCACCACCCACTAATGCACAACCCGATTGTACACAGCCTTCTGCAATGCCTTTTACCACATCAGAGGCAACATCCACATCAAGTTTTCCTGTAGCGTAGTAGTCTAAGAAGAATAATGGCTCTGCACCTTGCACGACTAAATCGTTAACACACATTGCAACCAAATCAATACCGATGGTATCGTGTTTTTTTAAGTCAATGGCTAAACGTAGTTTTGTTCCTACACCGTCTGTACCTGAAACGAGGATCGGTTCTTTATATTTACCCGGAATAGCACATAATGCGCCAAACCCACCTAATCCCCCAATGACTTCAGGACGAGTAGTTCGTTTCACGTGTGGTTTAATACGTTCAACTAATTCATTACCGGCATTAATATCCACGCCTGCATCTTTATAACTTAATGATGGTTTGCTCACAATGTTATCCTATATTTTTAGGTTAAATGATAAAACGGCGTGATTGTATCAGATTAAGCAAACGTTTGCGATAGCGATTTAATTAGGATTTAAGCAAAAAAATAACCGCACTTTATTTTGAATGATAAAGTGCGGTTATTTTTTAATGTGTTTTTAGCGATTCGCTAATTCGAAAATCATCGCTTCAGCTTGGCAACTAAATGTAAAGCGAGCTGTTAAATTTGCGCCATTTTCAGTTTCAGTGATTTCACTTTTAATGTCACAAGGATCGCTTTCTGTTTTGCGAGCTTTTTCAATGAAACGATTAAGTGCCGCTTCAGCTTCAGCTTTATTTGCATAGGTTTGATGAATATCAACAGAGCAATCTGAACCGTCAATAATCGTACCCACATCAACACAACTACAAGTGAGAGATTCTTCTGCTTTGCATGTTACTGTCATAGGATTTCCTTATTTAAAATTAGATTGGTTCTATTCTAGCATTTTTAAAACGCTCTGCCAAAGTAGCCGCATTTTTTTAATTTAAATATCATTTATTTATCACTGGTCGGAACACTTAAAAATTAATCTAAAATAATTTGCACTCCATTTATTGGAGTTTTAGAATCTCGCGGATTTTTTCATTATTATTAATAACAAAGGTTCCAAATGACAAAATTTAATAAAACGCTATTAGCAATGACCACATTGTTAGTAGCAAGCGGTGCAAATGCAGCCGCATTCCAATTAGCAGAAGTTTCTACATCAGGTCTTGGTCGTGCTTATGCGGGTGAAGCAGCAATTGCTGATAATGCTGCAGTAGTTGCCACTAACCCTGCATTAATGAGCTTATTCAAAACTAATCAATTCTCTGTGGGCGGCGTTTATGTGGATTCTAAAATTCACATGAGTGGCCCTGTTACCGTTAATGCACTAGGTCGTACGGTTGCTGTAGGTTCTGCAGCTCATAATAGTGTCGTTCCTGGTTCATTGATTCCGAATATGTATTTTGTGGCACCAATTAATGACAAATTTGCCATTGGTGGTGGTATGAATGTGAATTTTGGATTAAAAAGTGAATATGAATCAGATTACAACGCGGGTGTATTCGGTGGTAAAACTGATTTAAGTGCGATTAACTTAAATTTAAGCGGTTCATATCGTGTTTCTCAAGGTTTAACTGCTGGTGTGGGTTTAAATGCAGTTTATGCAAAAGCAGAAATTGAACGTCGTGCTGGTATTTTAAGTGATGCAGTAAAAAATGTTGCACCATTAGTTCCTGCATTAGTGAGAGCTGGACGAATTTCACCAAACGCAGCCGCTTCTTTAGCAAAATTACAAGGTGTGAATAAAGAAACCGTATTAACCCATTTACAAGATAAAAATGCATGGGGTTTTGGTTGGAATGCAGGTTTAGTTTACGAGTTTAACGAAAATAATCGTGTTGGTTTAGCCTACCACTCAAAAGTCGATATTGACTTTGAAGATGATAATGCTGTGAGTGCAGGTCGTACTATTCGTGGTCAAGGGCCTGCTGCAGGTGGGTTAACATTACACTTACCAGATTATTTAGAATTATCAGGTTTCCACCAAATCACAGATAATTTAGCATTACACTACAGCTACAAATTTACACACTGGAGTCGTTTCAAAGAGTTACACGCGACATTTGATGATGGAGAGTTAGCTTTCCATAAAGATGAAAAATACCGTAGCAATTCTCGTTATGCATTAGGTGCAACCTATAATGTAAATGATAAATTAACGCTTCGTGCCGGTATTGCTTATGATGAAGCTGCTGCAACAACAGAACATGCAAGTGCATCTATTCCAGATACTGATCGTATGTGGTATAGCGTAGGGGCAACTTATAAAGTTACTCCTAATCTTTCTATTGATGCGGGCTTTGCACACTTACGTGGTAAAAAAATTCACTTTACCGAAAGCCAATCAATTGGTGGCTTAGCGACAGTAACAGCGAATTATACGTCTAAAGCAAGTGCTAACCTTTACGGTTTAAACTTAAACTACAGTTTCTAATTTGTAAAAAATTTAGCATAATACGTAGCACACCGAATGCATGTTCGGTGTGCTTTTTTCTTATATCACTCCATAAAAACGAGAGAAAAATGACCGCACTTTTTTATGCTTATATGGACTCACCAATTGGTCGATTATTAATGCTTTCTGATGGTGAAAATCTCACAAATTTAGATTGTGAATTAGAACAAACCACGCCGAATCCAAATTGGATTTTACGAGAAGATTTACCGCTTTTTGAAAAAGTTCGGTGCGCTTTAATGCGTTATTTTAATGGCGAGCCAGAAAGTTTCTCCGATATTCCTTTATCGCCTAAAGGTACCGCATTTCAACAAGCAATTTGGACAGCATTGCGTCAAATTCCTTATGGCAAAACGGCGAGTTATGGTGGATTAGCAGAAAGCATTAATAACCCTAAGGCGGTGCGAGCCGTTGGCGGAGCTGTCGGGAGTAATCCCATTAGTATTATTATTCCATGTCATCGAGTATTAGGGAAAAAATGTGAAATTACCGGCTTTGGTGGTGGATTACCGGCAAAACGCTTCTTATTGAAATTAGAGAATATTCCTTACATCGACAAAGGCGTAGAATACGTTAAACCGAAATTATTGAAGAAATACCACGAATGATCCCACAAACCGAACAAGCCTTATTAGAAAAAGCACAATCTATTGCAGGGTTAACCTTTGGCGAACTTGCAGATGAGTTAAATATTCCCGTTCCACCAGATTTAAAACGCGATAAAGGTTGGGTTGGAATGTTGCTTGAAAGCGCATTGGGGGCGACTGCTGGTAGTAAAGCAGAGCAGGACTTTTCCCATTTAGGTATCGAGTTAAAAACCTTACCCATTAATGCCGAAGGTTTTCCGTTGGAAACCACGTTTGTGAGCCTTGCGCCCTTGGTACAAAACTCAGGAGTAAATTGGGAAAATTCGCACGTTCGTCATAAATTATCGAAAGTCTTGTGGATTCCCATTGAAGGCAGTCGAGATATTCCTTTGCGTGAGCGCCATATTGGTCAGCCTATCTTATGGCAACCTTCGGTTGAACAAGAACATCAATTACGCCAAGATTGGGAAGAGTTGATGGATTATATTGTGCTCGGGAAGTTAGATCAGATTACGGCGCGTATTGGTGAAGTTATGCAACTGCGTCCAAAAGGTGCAAACAGTAAAGCCATTACGAAAGGCATTGGTAAAAATGGGGAAGTGATTGATACCTTGCCGCTGGGGTTTTATTTACGGAAAGAATTTACAGCAGGCATTTTAAACGCTTTTCTTAATCATAAAAATGGGTGAATCATCACCCATTTTTTATTTCTCTAAGTTATGAAAAACACGGAAAAAAACCACCGCACTTTGTAAAGTCTCACCATAAAAAATGAGTGGAATACGATTTCGTTGCCAAGGCGGAACGCCGAGCTCTTGCCAAATTTTTTTCATGGTTTCGGCAGGGCGATTATGCTGTCGTTTTACTTTGCCAGTATAAGCAAATCGTATTTGAATCGATTCTTGTGTATCGGCAAGTTGAACTTGTTTGTCATTCCAATGCACTAAAATGCCTGTCGCATTGCGGACAGCATAAATTGTTCCAAGATTATCAGGCAAGGTAATTTGTTGATTTAACGGCATATCAAGACAAGTTTGCGACAAATCAGCGAATTTTCCCGTTAAATAGAGACATTGTTGATAACGGCGAATAATATGCTCCCCAAGTTGAAATTGTGGGGATGCATCCTCTTTTGCCTGAATAACATCATCAATAATATGCATTAATTGAACCTGCGTAGGCATGGCAATCTGATTTTTAGCCAACCACATTCGTAAAAGTGCGGTTTGTTTTTGTAATGAATAGTCTAGAAAATTTACGAGTGAAAACTGTTTTTGATCCTCAAGAAGATGCAGCTCAAAACAACCTTGTAATAATTCATTAATCAGTTGCTGTTGCTCAAAACAATGTTGTGCGGCACGCTGAACTGCATGATCAAAATATCCCCAGCGTTGGCGTATTTCAGGCAAAATTTGGTTACGTAAGAAATTGCGATCGTAATGATTATCTTGATTGCTTTCGTCTTCGACCCAAGACAGATTTTCTTGCTGAACGTAATCTTTTAATTCATTACGGCTAAAAGAAAGGAGTGGGCGTAGAATAGGCATCCCAAATAATTGGCTTTCTTTTTGCATGGCACCTAAACCTTGCAATCCTGCTCCGCGTTTTAGCGCCAGAAAAAAGGTCTCAGTTTGATCATTTAAATGATGTGCAGTGACAAGATATTCATCTGGCTGAATATGTGTTGAAATGGCTTGATAACGGGCTTCTCTTGCGCCCGCTTCAATGCCATTGTGCATTTCCACTTTGACTTTTTCAATAATAAGTGGAATGGCAAATTGCTCACAGAGTTGTTGGCAATGAGTCGTCCAAGTATCCGCATTCGGGCTTAATCCGTGATGGATATGAATAGCTCTCAGGCTTAAGTGCGGTCGTTTTTCGCTGAGTTTTTTAACTAAAGAAAGCAGTGCAGTTGAATCCAAACCACCGCTAAAAGCAATGAGAAGCTTATTGGCGGTGGTTGGGATTTGTGCTTGGAATAATGAAAAAAGATCCATTAGGCAACTTTAACAGCTTTGTAGTTTGTGCTTGGATTTAAGATCTCAAAACGCGCAGTAATAGGTTGGAGTTCGTAAGATTTCAAATCAAAGGTAGTTTTCATTACGCCTGCAACAGCATTATTCATTTTTTCAAAAGCTTCAACATCGTTGCCACAGTTTAAGTAATGCGCCAAGAAAGTACCTGCAATTAAATCACCCACACCAACTGGTTCAAAGTTAAATTTATAAAGGGGACGACTTAAATGCCATACACCTTCAGGTGTCGCCATAATAATTTCAAAGGTATCAGGATCATTTAATTTACCAGCTTTACCTAAGTGTTTAACCAACACTTTTTTCACACCTTTAGCCACTAATGCATTGGCGGCTTTGAGTACCTCGTCAAAGGTGTTGATCGGGAAGTCAGAAAGCGTACGAAGTTCGGAAAGATTTGGGGTCATGATGTCCGCACGTGGAATCGCTTTTTCAATTAAGCGTTCACGTACACCATCCGCCACGACACAGACTTTTTCGGCATTTGGCATCACTGGATCGCACAAGTAAAGTGCATTTGGATTACGAGCTTTAATTTTCTCTAAAGCATAGATAATTTGGTCAACTTGTTCAGCTGAACCTAAATAGCCAGAAAGTAACGCATCGCATTCTTGAAGTTTTCCGATGGCATCTAAACCGTTGGCAATTTCACCAATTTGCTCTTGTGGAATCACCATGCCAGTCCATTTACCATATTGAGTATGGTTAGAGAATTGTACGGTATTGAGTGCCCACACATCTACGCCTAATAGCTGCATTGGAAAGGTGGCAGATTTATTACCGGCAAATCCATAAACCACGTGAGATTGAATTGCTAATACATTTTTCATTTTGAACTCCTTTTACATTATTTTTATTTTAGCATTGATGCTTTTTCTTACATCCATGCATTATTTCTCAAAACACAAAAAAGAGCGGTTAAATTAACCGCTCTTTTCATTCATTATTAACAATAACCGTAAGACATTAAACGTTCATAACGTCTTTCTAATAAGCCATCTTTGTCGAAGGTATCTAATTCGTTTAATTCTTCAACAAGGCATTGTTTTAAATTACGTGCCATTTCATGATAATTACGATGTGCACCACCTAATGGCTCTGGAACGATATTATCAATTAAACCTAGCTCTTTTAAACGAGTGGCTGTTAAGCCCATCACTTCTGCTGCGGTAGAGGCTTTTTCTGCGCTCTTCCATAAGATAGACGCACAGCCTTCTGGTGAAATAACGGAATAAGTTGAATATTGCAACATATTCACTTTGTCGCCGACACCAATGGCTAATGCACCACCAGAACCGCCTTCACCGATTACCGTACAGATAACAGGCACTTTTAAAGTAGACATTTCACGTAAGTTGCGAGCAATGGCTTCAGATTGACCACGTTCTTCCGCACCGATGCCCGGGTAAGCCCCTGGTGTATCGATAAAGGTAATGATAGGTAAGTTGAAACGCTCAGCCATTTGCATTAAACGTAGCGCTTTACGATAACCTTCAGGTGCTGGCATACCAAAGTTACGTGTTACTTTATCTTTTACTGTACGACCTTTTTGGTGACCGATAATCATTACCGCGCGACCATCTAAACGAGCAAGACCACCTACGATTGCTTTATCATCTGCAAAGGCACGATCGCCTGCAAGTTCTTGGAAATCAGTAAAAATATGTTCGATATAATCAAGCGTATATGGACGATTTGGGTGACGTGCCATACGAGAAACCTGCCATGCATCAAGATTTGCAAAGGTTTTTTTGGTTAATTCATCGCTTTTCTTTTGTAAGCGTTTAATTTCATCGTGTAAATCAATTTTGTCATCAGATGCTGAACGTAACGCTTCAATTTTGGCTTCAAGTTCAGCAATAGGTAATTCAAAATCTAAATATTCTTGGCTCATTTCTTATCCTAAAATATCGTCAAAAGTTGCCCGCACTTTATCAAGATTTAAGGTACGGTGCAAATGGTTTTCACTGGTTGGAGCGGATTATAAATATTCCTTTTTTAGTAATGATAACAAAAACAAAAATGCGGAACAAATCACGACAGAAGGCCCCGCCGCTGTATCATAAAAGGCGGAAAGGAATAACCCGCCAACGATGGAAAGCATACTGATTAAAATCGCAATAAACACCATTTGTTCAGGTGTTTTTGCAAAACGTCTTGCTGTTGCGGCGGGAATAATTAATAGCGATGTAATAATCAGGGCCCCAACAAACTTCATACTTAAGGCAATCGTAAGTGCGGTCAAAATCATTAAAATAAATCGCATTTTTTTAATGTTAATGCCCTCCACCTGGGCTAATTCAGGCGAAACTGTGGTGGAGAGTAAGGCTTGCCAGAAGTAAAGCAGTGTGCCTAATACAATGACGACACCCACGCCAATGTAAGGTAAATCGTTAAAATTAATGGCGAGCAAATCCCCAAAAAGATAACTCATTAAATCGACTCGGACATTTTTAAGTAAGCCAACCGTGACTACACCAAGAGAAAGACAACTGTGTGCGATAATCCCTAAAAGGGTATCCACTGAAAATTGCGTGTTACTTTCGAGCCAAACCATTAATACAGCGAGAATAATCGTCAAAATTACAATGGCAACATAAGGGTTAATTTGTAAGAAAATCCCTAACGCCACACCAAGCAAGGCTGAGTGGGAAAGGGTATCACCAAAATAAGCCATTTTACGCCACACTACAAAGGCACCCAGTGGTGCGGTAATTAAGGAAAGCAGTAAGCCCGTAAGCAAGGCGGGAAATAAAATCTCAAACATGATTTTCCTTATTGTTGGCATTCAGATGGATTGGCACTGCAACTACAAACATCACCGTGCATATTATGGTGGTGATTATGATGGTGCGTATAAAAGCCCACATTTTGTGAGATTTGATTGCCCCAAAGACGCATAAATGTGGGATCATTCGATAGGCTTTCTGGTGTGCCGGCACAGCAAATGTGTTGATTCATGCACAACACTTCTTTACTGTCCGCCATCACGATATGTAAATCATGGGAAACCATTAATACTGCGCAATTTAAGGCTTGTTGAGTACGGTGAATCAGCTGATAAAGTTCAGCTTGACCATTAATATCCACCCCTTGAGTTGGTTCATCTAACACCAGTAAATTGGGTTTGTTTAAAATCGCACGAGCTAATAACACGCGTTGCATTTCCCCACCTGAGAGTTTTTGCATATTATTTTTTCTCAAATGAGTGATAGAGAGTTGCTCAAGTGCGGTTGATATTTCTTGCGTTTTAACACCTTTTTTGAGCGCCAGAAAACGCTCAACCGTTATTGGTAAGCTGTGATCGAGGTGAATTTTTTGTGGGACATAGCCAATTCTGACATTCGCACTATAAATCACTTCACCGGATGTTGGCGTTTGTAATTTTAATAAGGTTTTTAAAAGGGTCGATTTTCCCCCACCATTTGGGCCTACAATGGTGATAATTGAATTAGGATAAATGCTGAAGTTAATATCCCGTAATGCTGTCTTTTGTTCAAAGACCACATTGATATTTTTCAGCGTAATTAATGGTGTTGGTTGGGCTGGTTGAATGGCGTGAATCTGCATAATCCCCCCTTTTAAAATGGGTCACTAAAATAGCTCATTTCCTTGTTTTTCTCAAGAAATTCTGACTATGCCTAATATTTAGGCATAAGATTTGACATTTTTAGGGTAAAATGAATTTTTTTTAGAGTTTGTAGTCTGAAGAGCGAAAAGCTTTTTATTCATTTTAAAGGTATCTATTTTGCAACACGTTAAATTAGCTAGAGATCGACGGAAACGAAAATCCCGTATAAAAGCGGCGATTTTTTTTGCCGCACTTTTGCTTATTTTAACGGGTATTTTCCTCGCTTTTAAAGATACCGCTGATTATGATCCTTCTTTGCAAAGTAATCTTGAGCCAGAGATGGTGGATAACGTTCAATATCAATCTCTTACACCTGAAAAAACAGAATCAGATAAGCAACAAACTCAAGCAGGCGAACATCCTGAAACTAAGCAGAATGCGAATACGGAAGATGCGACTTCTTACGATGATGATCTTCAAGCCAAAGATGATGAAGTAGATGAAATTAAACCACAGTTTGATGAGCTAACTGATTTGCCAAAAGATGCACAAGATGCGCTCAGTGGCATTTTAGATGTAGCTGATCAGGCATTGCGTATTACCGATCAATTTAGTCATACCGTGGTGCGTGGCGACTCCTTAAAAGACGTGTTAGAACTTTCAGGTTTAGAAGATGATACGGCGAAAAATTTAATTGCCGAATATCCTGAATTAAAAAACTTACGCGCAGGTCAGCAGTTCTATTGGATTTTAGATAAAGAAGATCAGCTGGAGTATTTAAACTGGTTGGTGTCTGAAAAAGAAGAACGTATTTATGAACGCACAGAAGACGGTAAGTTTAAACGCCAAATTCTAGAGAAGAAAAGTATCTGGAAGAAAGAGGTGCTAAAAGGCACGATTAACGGATCTTTTGCATCAAGTTTGCGTGATTTAGGTCTAGATGGTCGTCAAATCAGCCAATTAAGCTCAGCATTACAATGGCAAGTAAGCCTTCAAAAACTTAGTAACGGAACCAAGTTTGCGATTTTGGTATCACGTGAATATTTAGGCGATAAATTAACCGGTCAAGGTAACGTTGAAGCGATTCACATTATAGCAGATGGTAAGAGCTATTATGGTATTCAAGCAGCGAATGGTCGTTACTACGATAAGCAAGGGGAAACCCTTGGCAAAGGTTTTGCGCGTTATCCATTACAACGTCAAGCACGTATTTCGTCACCATTTAACCCAAATCGCCGCCATCCGGTAACGGGACGTGTTCGTCCGCATAAAGGGGTAGACTTTGCTGTTTCACCAGGTACGCCAGTTATTGCGCCAGCAGAAGGTGTGGTGGAAAAAGTGGCTTATCAAGCCGGTGGTGCAGGACGTTATGTGGTGATACGCCATGGTCGTGAATATCAAACGGTGTATATGCATTTAAGTCGTGCTCTAGTGCGTGCGGGCCAAACAGTGAAGAAAGGGGAGCGCATTGCATTAACTGGTAATACGGGTATTTCAACTGGTCCACACTTACACTACGAGTTTCATATCAATGAGCGAGCGGTGAACCCGCTTACGGTGAAATTACCGGGTACCAGCAGCGGTATGGCAACTGCAGAGCGTAAACAATTCTTAGTCCGAGCGAAAGAAGTTGAAAGAACATTAAAATTATAGTGAATAAAGTGCGGTCAAATTTGACCGCATTTTTTATAGGCTTAAAAAATTAGCTGAAAACTGACCGCACTTCATCTTTTCTCTTTTTCCTCAATATGCTATTCTCTTTGCATTTTAGAATTATTCTCATTTTTATGATTAAGAGACGTTATCTGATTTTTCTTTTGATAGTGCTTTCCTTTATTTCACTTTTTCTCGGGGTAAGTACCGTTAATTTGCAAGGGTTACTGAATTTTGAAGGTAATCAATGGCAGATCTTTTTAATTAGTCGCGTACCTCGCTTAATCAGTATCTTGATTGCAGGTGCATCCTTAAGTATTTGTGGCTTAGTGATGCAGCAACTCAGTCGAAACCGATTTGTTTCTCCCACCACTGCGGGTACCATGGATAGTGCAAGATTAGGGATTTTAATGGCGATGCTGTTTTTCCCAACAGCTTCAATGTTGTTAAAAACCACCATTGCGGTGATTGTATCTTTCCTTGGCACATTGTTATTTATGACGATTCTGTCCCGTTTGAAATTCAAGGACACGATTTTTGTGCCATTAGTCGGGATTATGTTTGGTAATATCATCAGTTCAATTACCGCCTTTATTGCTTACAAAGAAGATTTATTACAAAACTTATCCGGGTGGCTACAAGGGGACTTTTCTCTTGTGATGTCTGGTCGCTATGAATTGTTATATTTCAGTATTCCTACACTCATCGTAGCTTATTTATTTGCGCATCGTTTTTCTATTGTCGGGATGGGGAAAGATTTTGCGGTTAATCTAGGTCTAAATTACAACCAAGTTCTTTATCTCGGATTGCTCATTGTGGCGGTCGTATCTTCGATTATTATCGTGTCTGTGGGCGTGATCCCTTTCTTGGGGTTAATTATCCCGAATATAGTCACGCTTTATTTAGGGGATAACTTGAAGAAAGTGTTATCTCATACGGCCTTGCTAGGTGCCGTATTTGTTTTATTCTGCGATATTTTAGGTCGAAGTGTGATTTATCCTTATGAGATTTCCATTAATGCCGTGGTTGGCGTATTTGGCAGTGGGATCTTCTTATTTTTATTATTAAAGCGGTATAGAAATGGCTAAGAAATCTTCTTCTCAACTGATTGTATTGTCGTTGTTAGCCATTGTTTCTCTTGCACTTTATTTAGGCTACAACTTACCAAACCGTTGGCAATATGCCTTGGAAAATCGTGCCTTATCCTTAATTGCGATTGTGATTACAGGCGCGGCAATTGCACTCGCTACGATGATTTTCCAAACAGTTGTGAATAACCGAATTCTCACGCCGAGTATTTTAGGATTAGATTCGCTGTATTTACTGATTCAAACGGCGATTATTTTCCTTTTCGGTTCAACAAGCACATTGCTTTCAATGAATTCTATTGCATTGTTTGTGTTGTGTACGGGATTAATGATGGCGTTTTCATTAGTGCTTTATCACTTCCTATTTAAGAAAGAAAACCAAAATATTTTCTTCTTGTTGCTTGTCGGGATTATTTTCGGCACCTTCTTTGGTAGCTTGACGACGTTTATGGAAGTATTGATTGATCCAAATGAATTCCAGATCGCACAAGATATTGGCTTCGCAAGTTTCAACCGAATCAATACACAAATCTTGTGGGTGGCATTAGCCATTTTAGTGGCGACGATTGTTTTCAGCTTGAAATATTGGCATTGCTTTGATGTGTTGGCGTTAGGACGAGAAAATGCCATTAACTTAGGAATCGATTATCAAAAGACTTTAAAAGTCCTCTTAATTCTCGTGGCAATTTTGACGTCAGTGTCGACAGCACTTGTTGGCCCACTTACTTTCCTTGGGTTATTGGTAATGAACGTAACCTTTGAATTTGTTCGTGATTATCGTCACAAGGTACTCATTCCTGCTGCGATGTTAATTTCCATCATTACCTTGGTTTTAGGGCAATTATTGGTGACGCATATTTTTACGTTCCGCACGACATTAAGCATCATCGTTAATTTTGTCGGTGGCGTGTACTTTATTTATTTGTTATTAAGAGCAAACAAAAAATGGCAATAGAAATTCGCAATATTACTAAAAGTTATGGAAGCAAAAAGGTGGTGGATAATGTGTCACTCACCATTCCTACGGGGAAGATTACGTCTTTTATCGGGCCGAATGGCGCAGGGAAGAGTACGGTGCTGTCTATTATGAGCCGTTTGTTGAATGCGGATAGTGGTGAGATCTATCTCAACGGTGAATTGCTCAATCGTAAGAAAAGTAGCGATATTGCGAAACAACTTGCGATTTTAAAGCAAGCTAACAACATTAATTTGCGTCTAACCATTGAAGATTTAGTCGCTTTTGGGCGTTTCCCTTATTGCAAAGGAAACTTAACCCAAACTGACCGCACTTTTATTGATAATGCCATTGCTTATATGAATTTAGATGATATTCGTCATCAATATATCGATAACTTAAGTGGTGGGCAGCGACAACGCGCTTATATTGCGATGACACTTGCACAAGATACGGATTATATTTTGTTGGATGAACCATTAAATAATCTGGATATGAAACATTCAGTACAGATCATGCAAGTTTTGCGAAAATTAGCGACAGAACTCAACAAAACCGTGGTGATTGTGATTCACGATATTAATTTTGCCTCTTGTTATTCAGACTACATTGTTGCCATGAAAAATGGAAAATTAGTGCATCAAGGGGAAGTTAACCACATTATGCAATCGCCCGTGTTACAAGATATTTATGATATGGCGATACCTATTCAGGATATCGACGACCATAAAATTGCTGTTTATTTTAGATAAATAAGGAAATCTTCATGAAAAAAACATTATCAACATTAGCACTTTCACTTTTTGCTTTGGTCGGTGTTGCTCAAGCAGCAGATATTACCGTTGAAAATGCCGCCGGAAAGCAGGTTGTGCCACAAAATCCACAGCGAGTCATTGTGCTTGATTTTGGTGCAGCAGACACACTTCGTGCATTAGGTGTGCAAGATAAAATCGTGGGCTTCCCACAAAGCGGAAAAATTCCAAGTTATCTTTCAGAATTTGCAGACAAAAAATATAAGAATGTCGGTGATTTGAAAGAACAATCATTGGAGCAAATTAACGAACTCAATCCGGATTTGATCATCGCGTCTAAACGTCAAGAAAAAATGATCGACAAATTTAAAGAAATTGCGCCAGTATTTAATGTTGAAAATGACTACAACAATTACTACCCGAGTTTTCAACAAAATGTGACCGCACTTGGTCAGATCTTTGGTAAAGAAAATGTTGCGAAAGAAAAACTTTCAGCATTAGAAAGTAAGGTTGACCAAGTCGCCAAAGATGCGAAAGGCAAAACAGCCTTATTGGTACTTGTCAATGAAAGTAAAATCAGTGCCTTTGGTGATGGTTCTCGTTATGGTATGGTGTATCAAAAATTTGGTTTTAAACCGATTGATGACAGCATTAAATCATCTACGCACGGACAAAGTGTTGGTTTTGAATATATCTTAGAAAAAAATCCAGACTTTTTACTTGTCGTGGATCGTACCGCGGCGATTACAGAAAAAGCCAACAATGCACAAAAAGTATTGGATAACGATATCATCAAACAAACCAAAGCATATAAAGATGGACACATTGTGTATCTTGATGCAGCCAATTGGTATCTTGCGTTTGGTGGTTTAGAAAGCATGGAAATCATCGCGCAAGAACTTGATCGTGCAGTGAAAAAATAATACAAAAAACCATCTAAAAGGGCAGTCAAGGATTGCCCTTTTTATATGTAAATTAATCTTTACACATATCAATAAACTCCCTATCATATTGGCATCATTCAATAAAATGAGCTTATTTTATGCTGACATTTAATCCACAAGATCCTTTCTCTTGCTTTGTCACTCAAAGCCTTTCCATGAAAAGTGCGGTCGAAAATGCACAACGTTTTGCGATGTTTGATGTGCCGCTTTTAATTCAAGGTGAAACGGGTACTGGTAAAGACTTATTAGCAAAATCTTGTCATTTTGCGAGCTTGCGCCGTGAGAAAAAATTCATTGCAGTAAACTGTGCGGGCTTGCCAGATGAAGATGCGGAAAGCGAAATGTTTGGGCGTAAAGTAGGTGACAGTGAAACCATCGGTTTTTTTGAATATGCTAACGAAGGCACGGTGTTGCTGGATGGTATTGCGGAGCTTTCATTAAGTTTACAGGCAAAATTATTGCGTTTTTTAACCGATGGTTCTTTCCGTCGAGTGGGGGAAGAAAAAGAACATCATGCAAATGTTCGGGTGATTTGTACCTCACAAGAACCGATGGAAAAACTGTTAGAGCAAGGGAAATTACGAAGTGATTTATTTCATCGCTTAAATGTTTTAGCGCTAATTGTGCCACCACTGCGTGAACGATTAGAAGACATTCAGCCTTTAACCGAAGGTTTTTTACAAGAAATCAGCACACAGCTTAAGATTTCAATGCCGCAATATGAGGCTAATTTTTTAAATTATTTAAAAAGTCAGCCTTGGCAAGGTAATGTGCGAGAACTATACAATGTCTTGTATCGTGCCTGTTCCTTAGCAAAAAATAACCAGCTTGATATTGAAAGTTTAAATTTAAAACCTATACAAAGTGCGGTCATTTCTGTGGATGATTTTGGTGAGCAAACCCTGGATGAGATCATGGGGCAATATGAGGCGAGTGTACTCCGCGCTTTTTATGCACAATATCCAAGTACGCGAAAATTGGCACAACGATTAGGCGTATCACATACGGCGATTGCCAATAAATTAAAACAATACGGTATTAGTAAATAATTTTTGACAGGTTAGGGAATTGTTTACAAAGTTTGAGCCATTCGACTTTATCAATTTGTACATTGAGGATAAATTCACCTTCATCTGAAATTTGCTCGTGACGAATGCTATCTAATTGATAAAGCGCATGGCGGATTTTGCCCTCTTGTGGGAGCAGCGTGAGAGTGAAAGAAAGTATCTCATTTTTCAACCGCACTTTAATGGCTTCAAGCAGTAGATCTAATCCTTCACCTGAATGTGCGGAAAGGTAAACGGCAACGGGCTTATTCTCGTCATCATATTCAATATGAGGCGCCACATTTTCCAATAAATCAATTTTGTTATACACCAATAATGCAGGCACTTTATCAGCCTTAATTTCTTCCAACACTAAATTCACAGCTTCAATATTTTCGATTTTTCGAGCGTCTGCTGCATCAATGACATGCAATAACAAACTGGCTTCTACCGTTTCTTGCAAGGTAGATTTAAAAGCGGAAACTAAATCATGGGGAAGTTGGCGAACGAAACCAACGGTATCCGCGAGAATTGCCGTACCAACATCTTGAATTTGTAAACGTCTTAATGTGGGATCGAGGGTAGCAAAAAGCTGATCCGCCGCATAGACATTGGCTTGTGTGATGAAATTGAATAACGTAGATTTCCCCGCATTGGTATAACCCACTAAGGAAATGGTCGGAATATCCGCTTTTTGTCGGGTTTGGCGATTTTGATTGCGTTGTTTTTCGACTTTTGCCAAACGATTTTGCAACTGTGCAATACGCACCTTGATTAAACGGCGATCCGTTTCTAATTGCGTTTCCCCTGGACCACGTAATCCAACCGCACCTTTTTGTTGATCTAAGCCTGTTTTTCGGCGAACTAATCGAGTGGATAAATGCTTAAGCTGAGCTAATTCAACTTGTAATTTCCCTTCGTGTGATCGAGCTCGTTGGGCAAAGATATCTAAAATTACCCTAGTGCGATCCACCACTCGGCATTGGCAGATGCTTTCCAAATTACGGGTTTGTGCAGGGGTTAATTGATGATTTACCAAAACAACATCAGTATCTAAAGCTTTTACTGCATCCGCAATTTCTTGTGCTTTTCCTTCACCGATAAAATATTTTGCTTGTGGTGTAGCACGGCTCGTGGTGATGATTTGTAAAATCTCAACATTGGCAGATTCCGCTAAAAGTTGGAATTCTTGCAGATCTTCAATGTTTTTATTTTGAGAAAAGAAAACATGCACGACGACAGCTTTATCTTTCGCCGATTGGCTATTGTCGCCTGTTTTAGATGACGAAAGTGCGGTTGAAATTTCAGGTGAATTTTCAACCGCACTTAAATTGATGAAATCATTCATTGAACAGAATTATTCTGCTTGTGTTTCTACTTCCGCTACAGCATCAGAAGTTTGTGCTGCATGATGACCGCCATTATTATTGTGGTGAGAAACAGAACGAGCTGGAACCACAGTCGAAATTGCGTGTTTGTACACCATTTGGTTAACCGTGTTTTTTAATAAAATCACGAATTGGTCGAATGATTCGATTTGACCCTGTAATTTAATCCCATTAACGAGATAAATCGAAACAGGAATACGTTCACGGCGTAACGCATTCAAATAAGGATCTTGTAATGATTGTCCTTTTGCCATTTTGCTATCCTTTGTTGTTATATGTTAATTAATGATAGAAACGAGTTGTCTCCGTCATCAAATATAACAATAAACATTTTTCTTGTCTATGGGTTTATCTCTTTGCTTTCACGCAGTTTTTTCAGAATTGTTTTCATTTTTTCATCTAGTTGAGCATTGAAACGTAATGTTTCGCCCGTTTTAGGGTGCTCAAAGCGAATAGAAAATGCATGTAAAAACAAACGATTGAGTCCGAGATCTTGCATATATTTATCGAATTCTTTATCACCGTATTTATCATCCAGCGCGATTGGGTGACCTGCATATTGAGTATGAACTCGGATCTGATGGGTTCTTCCCGTTACAGGCGACGCTTTTACTAAGGTCGCATTTTGATAGCGTTCTTCAATGGCAAATCGCGTTTCAGAAGGTTTACCTTGCTCACTGACTTTAACAATGCGTTCACCACTGGCTAGCTCATTTTTTAATAAAGGCGCTTGCACAACTTTTACATGAGATTGCCATTGTCCACGCACGAGTGCGAGATAATCTTTTTGTACCGTTTTAACTCGAAGTTGTTCGTGTAAGTTGCGTAAGGCAGAGCGTTTCTTCGCCACTAATAAGATACCTGATGTATCTCTGTCTAAACGATGAACCAATTCCAAAAAACGGGCTTCAGGACGTAATGCACGCAAGGCTTCAATCACGCCAAAATTCAAACCACTCCCGCCATGAACCGCAATGCCAGAAGGTTTGTTCAATACTAATAAACAATCATCTTCAAAGATAATATGGCTTTCAAGGGAGGCGACTTTATTCAAGTTTTTAGATATCGGTGCAGTATTTTTTTCAGAAACACGAACTGGTGGCACTCGCACCACATCACCATTTTGCAATTTATATTCAGGTTTGATTCGTCCTTTGTTCACACGTACTTCTCCTTTACGCAGAATGCGATAAATCAAACTTTTTGGCACACCTTTTAATTTTGCCAATAAATAATTATCAATGCGTTGTCCAGCTTCATCCTCAGAAATCGTGAGCATTTTGACGGATTGATTGATGATTTTTTCTTGTTTTTCAGTCATTGAATCTGTCCTTTAAAAATTGGGCTGAATCATATCACATTATCCCTAGTGATAATAGCAAGAATGCCTTGCTAATTTAGCCCCGAATGTGGATAATAGAGCGTCTTTCTGCGCCTCAAATTTGGCATTTAGAAAGCGATTTTGTATGTTGGTCAAAACTCAATGCGGCAAATGGCATAAGACATTGATAATCAACATGTTTTTCTTGAGGATTAACGCTTCCTTGCAATGCGTAATTAACACATCGCATTGTTTTACGAAAATTGTCTTAGATAACAATTGAGTATGCTATCAATGCACCCAGCAACACACAGTCGTGAGATTGACTGTTCGCGAGAAACACGAGGTCGATGGCTAAGGTCAGTAAATCTGTAAAGTGCGGTTAATTTTCAAGGTATTTTAGATAATTCAAACGAGAAATTGACAATGAAAAGAATGTTAATCAATGCGACTCAAAAAGAAGAGTTGCGCGTTGCGTTGGTCGATGGCCAGCGTTTATTCGACTTGGACATTGAAAGTCCGGGTCATGAACAGAAAAAAGCCAATATTTACAAAGGGAAAATCACTCGCGTAGAGCCGAGTTTAGAAGCTGCCTTTGTAGATTATGGTGCAGAGCGCCATGGCTTCCTTCCTTTAAAAGAAATTGCCCGCGAGTATTTCCCTGCTGATTATGTGTTCCAAGGTCGTCCAAATATCCGTGATATTTTGACTGAAGGACAAGAAGTAATCGTTCAGGTGAACAAAGAAGAACGCGGCAATAAAGGCGCAGCCTTAACCACTTTTGTTTCCCTTGCCGGTAGTTATTTGGTGATTATGCCAAACAATCCACGTGCAGGTGGTATCTCTCGCCGTATTGAAGGCGATGAACGTATCGAATTAAAAGAAGCATTGAGTTCTTTAGATGTACCGGAAGGTGTTGGTCTTATCGTGCGTACAGCGGGTGTAGGTAAATCACCAGAAGAATTGCAATGGGACTTAAAAGTACTTTTACATCATTGGGAAGCAATTAAACAAGCTTCACAAAGTCGTCCTGCACCGTTCTTAATTCACCAAGAAAGTGATGTGATCGTTCGTGCGATCCGTGATTACTTGCGTCGTGATATTGGTGAGATCTTAATTGATAGCCCGAAAGTATTTGAAAAAGCAAAAGCGCACATCAAACTTGTGCGTCCAGATTTCATCAATCGTGTGAAACTGTATCAAGGCGAAGTGCCACTATTTAGCCACTATCAAATTGAATCTCAAATTGAATCCGCCTTCCAACGTGAAGTACGTTTACCTTCTGGTGGTTCGATTGTGATCGATGTGACAGAAGCGTTAACAGCGATCGATATCAACTCGGCGCGTTCAACTCGTGGTGGTGATATTGAAGAAACCGCATTAAATACCAACCTTGAAGCGGCAGATGAGATTGCTCGTCAATTACGTTTACGTGACTTAGGTGGATTAGTAGTCATCGATTTCATCGATATGACACCTGTTCGTCACCAACGTGAAGTAGAAAATCGTATCCGTGATGCAGTGCGTCAAGACCGTGCACGTATTCAAATCAGCCGTATTTCTCGCTTCGGCTTGTTGGAAATGTCACGTCAGCGTTTAAGTCCATCATTGGGTGAGTCTTCTCATCATGTGTGTCCACGCTGCCAAGGTACGGGTAAAGTGCGTGATAACGAAAGTTTATCGCTTTCAATTTTACGTTTAATCGAAGAAGAAGCGTTAAAAGAAAATACCAAACAAGTACACACTATCGTGCCGGTACAAATCGCGTCTTACTTACTTAACGAAAAACGTAAAGCAGTAAGCAGCATCGAAAAACGCCATGATGTAGAGATTATCGTGGTGCCAAATGAAGCGATGGAAACCCCGCACTTCAGCGTGTTCCGCGTACGTGAAGGTGAAGAACTGAATGAATTAAGCTACAACTTAGCCAAATTCCATGAAGCGCAAGACGATGCATTCGTACCAGAAGAATCCCTTGTTTCACGTAATATTGAAACCGCAGCTGTGACATCTGAACAAGTGATGGAAAGTGCTGCGGTATCGCTATCGATCCCAACGGCAGCACCAGCACCAGTTGAGCGCAAACCAGAGGGACCATCATTGTTTGCGAAAATTGTTGCTGCAATTAAAGGTTTGTTTGCTTCTGAGCCAAAAGCAGAAGAGAAAAACCAAAACAATCGTAATAATCGTAACGGAAATCGTAATAATCGTCGTAATCAAGATCGTCGTAATAATCGTCGTTCTCGCAATGAAAATAGTGACAATGCGAAAAATACAGACGAAGAAAATGCACGCCCAACTCGTGAGCGTGTGAATAATCGTCGTAATCGTCGCAACGTTAATGAAGAGGTTATTTCAGAAAGTGCGGTTAATTTAGCGAATGTTTCTGATGATAATCGCCAAGAAGAAAAAGCAGAGAAACCGGTAGCTGAGCGTCGTCAACGTCGTGATTTACGTAAACGCGTTCGCATTGATGACAATGCAAATAACGGAAATGAGAATGTGATTGAAGCGGTTGAAGTTTCTGCGATTAAAAATGACGTGGTTGAAAACACCACTGTTGATAATCCAGAAGATAAACCACGTCAAGAACGTCAGCGCCGTACACCTCGTCATTTACGTGCATCGAATAATCAACGCCGTCGTCGTAATGAAGTGAAGTCCCCGATGCCATTATTTGCAGCGGTAGCTTCTCCAGAATTAGCAAGCGGTAAAGTATGCATCGATTATTCAGCTGTGAATGCACCGAAAGAAAATAATTTCTTATCGGTAGATGAGTTGCTTGAGCAAGAAAAAACGAAAAAAGGTGTGATTACGCCTGCAACAGGTATTGTTGTGGAAGAGAAATCAGTTGAAGCACAACCTGCGTTAGATTTCATTACTCAACCGGCAAATGAAGCGATTCAACAGAAAGTGCAAGAATCATTAGAACGTTTGCATCATAAATCAGAACCTGTTGCTCAAGTCGCAACTGCAGAAGTTGAACCACAAGAAAAAGCAAAATTTGTAAGTTCTTATGTGTTCACTGGTCGTGCAGGTACTATTTCAGCCGTACCACATACAAAAGCGGCCATGACACTAGCTAAAGCACCAGATGAAGAGTCTAAGCCATTCCCAATTGTAGAATGGACGGAGTCTCGTTATTACTTTAATGGTAAAGGCGCGGCAGGCCATCATAGTGCAATTAGCCATATTTATTCTGAACCGACACAAGCGAAAGCAGAGTAATATCCTAATAATAAAGACGGAACCAATAGGTTCCGTTTTTTATTTTGTGTATTTTTAAAACATTGTGATTTAAAAGTAGTCAGTCAGATAATTTTTTTATTTTCTTGCTTGACGGGGTGGGGGAAAAAACGTATTATTCATCTCGCTTAAATCACGGAGGAATGGTCGAGTGGTTGAAGGCACCGGTCTTGAAAACCGGCGAGGGTTTACGCCCTCCGTGAGTTCGAATCTCACTTCCTCCGCCATCAAATTCAAAAAAATCCCTAAGTCGAAAGATTTAGGGATTTTTGCTTTTCACTCTATTTCAAAAAGATCTTATTTTTTGACCGCACTTTCTTGTGCTTCTTTGAAGGCAAGGTATTCTTCTAAGGTCTCAATGGCTTCTAAACATTTTTGACGACGCGTTAAATAAATTGCGGCTGTTTGCTTATGTACATCTCGTTGAATATCTGTTTGAGCCGTATTCGCTTGTGCTTTAGCTTCTTCGTATTTTTCCGTGAGTTGCTGTAAGGCTTCATAATATTTTTCTAGACGCTCTCTTGGCGGAAGTCGATGAATGCTGTGCTGTGATTTACTGCTTGTAACTGGTTGTTCCATTTTTTTCGGTTGAATAGCTTTTTTATGCTTGCGATTCATAGCTTCAGTCAATGCGGTGCATTGCCCTAAAAGATGTTCAGCCATAAATACAATTTGCTCTTCATTTTGATGGGGAAGGCTGCATAGCTTCGTTAAGCTTTGTTGAATTTCTTTGAGATAAAAACCGACGGTTTCAAAATCTTCAGTAAATAAAGTGCGGTTAAATTTAGCATTGATTTTTTTATCTAAGTCAGCTTGATAAGATTGAGCACGTTGCTGTACTTTTTGTTCGAGCGTATTGAGTAATGATTGAATAGACATAAAAAAATCCCCGCATAATGAATGCAGGGATTATAACGATTAAAGGGTCATGGCTGCAATCCAACCGAATGCTAATAATGGGATGTTGTAGTGAATAAAGGTTGGTACAACAGAATCCCAAATGTGGTCGTGTTTACCATCCATATTCAAACCGGATGTTGGACCAAGTGTGGAGTCAGAAGCCGGTGAACCCGCATCCCCTAATGCCGCCGCTACACCTACGATAGCCACTGTTGCAAGTGGTGAGAAACCAAAAGAGAGACAAAGTGGTACATAAATTGAGGTGATAATTGGCACGGTTGAGAAAGAAGAGCCAATACCCATGGTAATCAATAAGCCAACGAGTAACATTAAGAATGCCGCAACGCCTTTGCTTTGAATCACACCCATTGAAAGTGCATCAACTAACTCTTTCACACCGCTTGTGGTATTAATCACATTCGCGAAACCAGAAGCCGCAATCATAACGAAGCCGATCATCGCCATTAAGCGTAAACCTTGTTGGAAAATGTCGTTACTTTCTTTGAGTTTGAAAATACCAAAGGCACCGAAAATCACTAAACCGACTAAGCCACCAATGATAGTTGAACTTGTGAAAAGCTGGGTAGCAAATGTAGCGACAATGGCGACTACACTTGCGGTAATTTGAATCGGTTTAATGTTTGCAATGTGTTGTTCAATTTCAGTTGTAGTTGGTTCTGCCGTTGTCACAACATACTCACGCGGTTTACGATAGGTAACAAATACGGCAGTGAGTAAACCAAGAATCATACCAATAACAGGGATAAGCATAGCGAAAGAAACTTCACCAACACTGGTTTGTAAACCGAGTGGTGCACCAGCAAGATTGATATTTTTTACTAAAACGCTTTCGATAAAGATTTTCCCGAAACCGACAGGTAAGATCATATAGGTTGCCGTTAAACCGAAGGTAATAATACAAGCGACTGCACGACGATCGATTTTTAAACGGTTAAAAATAGAAAGTAAAGGCGGCACTACAATCGGGATAAACGCAATGTGCACTGGAAGTAAGTTTTGGGATGAAATGGCAAATAAAAGCAAAATGCCAAGCAGCATATATTTAAACCAAGCAAAATTTTTACCGGTTGGTGTTTTATTCATTCGGGTAATGATTTTATAGGCAAGCAAATCAGTAATGCCAGATTTTGAAATCGCAATGGCAAATGCGCCTAACATGGCGTAGTTCATCGCAACTTCAGCACCACCACCTAAGCCACCTGTAAAAGCTTCAATGGTTTTGCTTAAACCTAAGTCACCACATAAGCCAGCTGTAAGGGCGGAAATCACCAGCGCAATAACCACGTTCACGCGCAGTAGGCTTAATGCCAGTAGTACGACAATTGAAATAACAACGGGATTCGATAGCATATTATTGTTCCTTGTTGGTTAATTAAACTTAAAAGGTCGCATAAAAGAAAATTGATTTAAGGTTAAATGTCGCATAGTAATAAACTCCTGTAAATTGATAATAAAACAAAACCCCTCGAAAGTTGCCTTCCGAGGGGTAAGATTTTTTTGATCTTTATCTTGTCAGCTCGGAAGAAATCTTCCAAGCACGCCAACAGCCTGAAAGATTATTCAGTTGAATGGCGATGATGGTGACGAAGGATAAAGTTCATTTGAAACTCTCTTATTTAGATAACTAAATCGAATTACTTTTTAAAATACGGTAAACCGAAAACGATTGCAAGCCTTTTTTCTAAAAAATTTTGAAAATTAAAGTGCGGTCTGATTTTCAGCTATTTTTTTCCGTTTCATTTGTTTGAGCAATATGGGGAAATCCACCAAGATCTTTTAAGTGATTGACCATATAGCAGAATAATTCCGCAGTGCGTTCGGTGTCATATAGCGCAGAGTGTGCTTGTTTACCATCAAAAGGAATTTTTGCCGCTTGGCATGCTTTGACGAGAACCGTTTGTCCAAACATAAAACCGGCAAGCGTTGCGGTATCAAACATCCCAAAAGGGTGGAATGGATTACGTTTTACGCCCGTACGTTCAGCAGCAGCCATCACGAAGCTTTGGTCAAAAGCCGCATTGTGCGCCACGATGATAGAACGCTGACATTCAGCATCTTTTTGTCCACGACGCACCATTTGGAACAATCCCGTGATCGCATCTAATTCAGATACCGCGCCACGTAATGGATTGTGAATATCAATCCCATTAAATTTGAGTGATTCGGGATTAATATTCGCCCCCTCAAATGGCTCAATATGAAAATGGCATTTTTGGTCAGGTTGCAAATTGCCATTTTCATCCATTTTTAAAGTGATTGCCGCAAGCTCTAAAAGTGCATCTTTTTTTGCATCAAACCCAGCCGTTTCCACATCAATAATGACAGGGAAGTAGCCACGGAAGCGATTTTTTAATTGGTGATGATAAGGAATTTCAGGTGTATCTGACACAATGTATTCCTTAATTCCCTAAAGCTGATTTTGCACTTTTGTTTTCGATAAATTCGATCTTATAACCATCCGGATCTTCAACGAAGGCAATCACAGTTGTGCCACCTTTAACCGGGCCGGCTTCGCGAGTCACTTTACCGCCATTAGCACGTACTGCTTCACAAGTCGCGTAAATATCATCTACACCAATAGCAATATGCCCGTAAGCATTACCAAGATCATATTCAGTTACGCCCCAGTTGTATGTTAATTCAATTTCTGCAGCGCTTTCGCCATCTTCGTAACCTAAAAAAGCAAGCGTATATTTATACTCAGGGTTTTCACTTGTGCGTAATAAACGCATACCTAAAACATCTTGATAAAATTTAATAGAGCGGTCTAAATCACCTACTCGAAGCATCGTGTGTAAAATTTTCATGTTGTTTTCCTTCTTTAATTGTGTTTGCTAAATTATGCCATAGAATGCGATTTGGCGCGAATTAATCTTCAATATAGGGTAAATTACATCACATTTTTTAATTGATTTATTTACCTTACTATTATGCTAAGATAATACGAGTCTTTTTATAAAAAGGAAAAATGAATGAATACAACTGGCCTTTTCAATCTTTCTTGGCTGCGTTATTTAAATTTACTGTTTTTATTATTAACCGTCGGATTTTTAACGAGTGGAGTAGTCACGTTAATTGCAGCTAATTTAGATTATTTTTCTGATTTAGCTAAAATTTATGGCTTACAAACATTGCTTGTGGTGACAGTGGTATTAGGTATTTATTGCTTTATTCTAGAGAGTCGTCGACAAGCCAAAGAAAAATTAAAGTGGAAGACATATAGCCTCTTTTTTGTTGTTTCTGTCTTGATTGGCGGTTTATTTGCCTTAGTCGGTCAAACCTATCAAACGGGGGCCGATGTATGGCAGTTATTTGCTGTTTGGACACTTTGCCAACTTCCATTTTTATTATTATTTCCGAATGTGGCCTCTGCATTATTATTTGCCGCTACTGCCAATGTTGCGTTTTATTTATTTAATGAACAAAACTCGCATAACTCAATGTGTTATGCCGTGCTGATTAATGCTGGATTACTTGTGATATCGGAATTATTCAGTAAAACTTTTCATGATCAACATTGGCGCATTTTACCTAAAGTATTTTTAGTGCTGACTTTTGTTAACCTATTTGGTTTAATAGTAAAAATTCATGATATGTACGCTTATGCTTGGGATGAATTTGGCCTTTTATCACTCAGTTCTTTTCTAATTGCTATTCCTGCCTCGATCGCATTTTATGTATATCACAAATATCGCTTTGATTTTATTAATTTAATTATTTCAGTCATAGCCTTACTTGGCGCTTATTGCTTTTTGGCATCTCTTTTGATTCGTGGTGTAGAAGAGGGCGTGGTTTTAGGATTGATTGGCTTTACTTTCACGGTCATGGCAATCAAGTGGTTGGTGAAACTCTATAAACAAGAATATCCAAATAATAAGAAATCCCATTGGGCGATTTCAATATTATGGATGATAGCTTTATTGATAGCACTAGTGACGATAGGCGTTTGGTTATTTTTTTCTTTAGGTTTAGATGCGTCTAGTGCATTCATTGTTGGTATTCTTTTATTTGGTATAGCTTGGTTGATTACTTTAAATAAAGATAAAAATGAATACACTATAATTTTAGCAGGTTTATTTTTTCTAATCGCAAACAGTTTTTTAGGATTCTATTTGCTTGTTAAATTTGATGATTTTTTTCTTTTATTAGGATATGAATTTAGCGAGGATTCAAATTTCGGTATTTTTATCTCCGCACTAATTTTTACCGTCATTATTATCGTTAGCTACAAATTGATGCCGAATTCTTTAGTGAGGATTCTACTGGTTACCCAGCTTCTCGTGTATTGGCAAATTTCCTATAATCTATATTTCCATAGTTACAGCTTGAATAACGCATGGTTTAACACATGGTTTAATAACACATGGTTTAATAAAATCCAGCTCCTGAGTTCGATTGTACTCTTTTATTGGGTCATGCGACCTAATCAATCAGCGCGAATTCATTTAAAGCCTATTGCTTGGGGAACAGTATTATTCTCTCTATGGATCTCTGTGCCGTCGTATATGGCGTTTCCTTGGGTAGATTATGGTCTTATCGATACAGATGTTTCAAGTGATGTCATGCCAGCAGACGCGATGAGTCTTGATAATATGTTGCAAGTTTTAAGTGGGCAATTTTGGTCACACTTCCAGTTTGATGTTAGCCATATCTTATATTTACTTGTCTGTGCATTACCATTAATTGTCTATGCACTAATGAAGAAGCATAGTGACTCCAAACACACAGAAGCAGTGTTAATTTTATTAGTATTAACCTTGTTTGCATTAGGCTTTGTTGGGATACCCGTCATTTTATATTTAACAGCGTTATTATTGCTTGTTTATTGGACGGACAGCCGTGCGTTCTTCGGTCTTTTGGTATTTGCCTTTGTTGTTTATTTAGGTGGGTTCTATTACCAATTGAGCATCCCATTACTCTATAAAGGGGGATTGCTAGTAAGCTTTGCCGTTATTTTTGCGATTGTTACTTTATTCTTGCATGCACGTTATAAAGCGCCTTCACAAAGTGCGGTCGAAAACCATTCTGTTTTTAAAGCACCGATTTGGCTTGTTGGCGTCTTTGTGATCGCGTTATTGGGCGCGGTGAACTATAAAGTACAGCAATTTGAAGATGTGCTGGCTACTGGTAAGCCTGTTGTCTTAAAAATCGCTCCTGTGGATCCTCGTTCATTGATGCAAGGCGATTATATGGTATTGAATTACGCTATTTTATCTGAGTTTCAGCAAAGTCAGGTTTTACCTGAATCAAATGAACCTCTTGAAAGTAATGAGCCTATTGAAACTGTTGAATCTAATGAAATCACAGGTATAGATGAATCAAGTCCTTCGGAAAAAAAAGCTTATATCCTTGTTCATCTTGATCAAAATCATGTTGCGACATTTTGTGAGGAGCAATCAGAGATACCAACAGATTTTAAACATTGCACACCAAATGTTTATTTACCAATTCGTTATAAAGGTGGTTGGCTTCCTAAATTACCAAGCCAAGATTATTTCTTTGCGGAAGGGAAAGGTGAACATTATGCGCAAGCGGAATATGCAGAATATCGCTTTAAAGACGGTATTTTATTGCTCGCTCGTTTATTGGATAAGGATTTAAAAGGGCTATAAAGCATTGGTGATAAATAAGGGCGTATTTGATACGCCCTTATTTTTTTAGATTATTGATTGGATTATGATTATTTCACCGCGATCATTGAGCCAAAATTAAAACATTGGAACCATAATTCGACGTGTGAAAATCCAATGTTTTTTAACCGCTCTTTGTGGATGTCAATCGAGTCAGTACGCATTACATTTTCAAGTGCGGTGCGTTTTTGGCTTACTTCAAGTTCACTGTAACCGTTAGCACGTTTGAATTGGTGGTGGAGGTCAATCAGTAGCTCATTCACTTTTTCATCTTCAAAACGGAATTTTTCAGAGAGCACTAATACACCATTTGGGTTTAAACCTTGGTAGATTTTGGTGAGCAAGGCTACACGATCTTCAGGTGGTAAAAATTGCAACGTGAAGTTAAGCACCACCATTGAGGCGTTTTTAATTTCAATTTGGCGAATATCATCGCAAAGAATTTCTACGGGCACATCACTATGATAAGCCGCAACATGCTGACGGCATCGTTCCACCATTGGCAGAGAGTTATCGACACCGATAATTTTCACATTAGGTTGTTTGATATTACGGCGCATAGAAAGGGCTGCCGCACCGCGTGAACACCCTAAATCATAGACTTGGCTGTCAGCCGTCACAAAGCGTTCCGCCAACATGCCAATTGCGGTGATAATGTTGGAGTAGCCTGGAATCGAGCGTTGGATCATATCGGGAAATACTTCCGCTACGCTTTCATCAAAAGTAAAATCGCCCAGTTTTTCAATCGGGGCGGCAAAAATCGTATCTTTCATCATGATTGAGTTCTGTTGTTGTCTTGAGAGAGCATTTATTTAGATAAAATGCAAAAAACTGCGGTCATTTTAGTGAAAGTTTTTAAAGGATCAAATAAATTTCGCTTTTCAATTTAAATGCCCCGTCTTTTCCCGTATAATCAACGCGTTAATTATCCATTTTTAGAAAAATGAAAGGAATACAGAAATGATGCGTACACATTATTGCGGTGCATTAAACCGCAACCATATTGGACAAGAAGTAACATTAAGCGGTTGGGTTCATCGTCGTCGCGATTTAGGCGGTTTAATTTTTATTGATATGCGTGATCGTGATGGTATCGTGCAAGTTTGTTTTGACCCGAAATATCAAGAAGCGTTAACTGCAGCTTCAGGCTTACGTAATGAATTTTGTATCCAAATTAAAGGTGAAGTAATCGCGCGTCCGGATAATCAAGTTAATAAAAATATGGCGACAGGCGAAGTAGAAGTATTAGCGAAAGAATTACGCATTTATAATGCCTCTGACGTTTTACCATTAGACTTCAACCAAAACAACACTGAAGAACAGCGTTTAAAATATCGTTATTTAGATTTACGTCGTCCAGAAATGGCACAACGTTTGAAAACCCGTGCAAAAATCACCAGCTTTGTGCGTCGTTTTATGGATGATAATGGTTTCCTTGATATCGAAACCCCAATGCTTACCAAAGCAACGCCAGAAGGTGCGCGTGACTATTTAGTGCCAAGCCGTGTGCATAAAGGCAAATTCTATGCATTGCCGCAATCACCGCAGCTTTTCAAACAGCTTTTAATGATGTCTGGTTTTGATCGTTATTATCAAATCGTGAAATGTTTCCGTGATGAAGATTTACGTGCGGATCGTCAGCCTGAATTTACTCAAATCGATGTGGAAACTTCTTTCTTAACAGCGCCAGAAGTGCGTGAGATTATGGAACGCATGGTACACGGTTTATGGCAAAACATCATTGGTGTGGATTTAGGTAAATTCCCACAAATGACCTGGCAAGAAGCGATGACTCGTTTTGGCTCAGATAAACCGGATTTGCGTAACCCGCTTGAATTAGTCGATGTGGTAGATATCGTTAAAGATGTTGAATTTAAAGTATTTAATGAGCCTGCAAACAATCCAAACGGCCGTGTGGCAGTCATTCGTGTACCAAATGGTACTGAAATCACTCGTAAACAAATTGATGAATATACACAATTTGTTGGTATTTACGGTGCAAAAGGTTTGGCTTGGGCGAAAGTAAATGACATTAATGCGGGCCTTGAAGGCGTACAAAGCCCGATTGCGAAATTCTTAAATGAAGAGGTATGGAAAGCATTAGCTGAGCGTGTGAAAGCCCAAACTGGCGATATCTTATTCTTCGGTGCAGACAAATGGCAAACTACCACTGATGCAATGGGCGCATTACGTTTGAAATTAGGTCGTGATCTTGGCTTAACTCGTTTAGACGAATGGCAACCACTTTGGGTGATTGATTTTCCAATGTTTGAACGTGACGATGAAGGTAATCTTGCAGCAATGCATCACCCATTCACTTCACCAAAAGATTTTACGCCAGAACAATTAGAAGCGAATCCAACCGATGCAGTAGCAAATGCTTACGATATGGTTATTAATGGCTACGAAGTTGGTGGCGGTTCTGTTCGTATTTTCGATCCGAAAATGCAACAAACGGTATTCCGCATTCTTGGTATCAACGAACAAGAACAACGTGAAAAATTTGGTTTCTTGTTGGATGCATTGAAATTCGGCACGCCGCCACACGCAGGTTTAGCGTTCGGTTTAGACCGTTTAACTATGCTTTTAACAGGCACTGAAAATATCCGTGATGTGATTGCATTCCCGAAAACAACAGCCGCAGCTTGTTTAATGACAGAGGCACCAAGTTTTGCGAATCCGCAGGCGTTAGCTGAGCTGAGTATCGCAGTGACTAAAGCTGAGTAGTTTCTGTTTTTAAAATCGACCGTAGTTTTACGGTCGATTTTTTGGTTTATTAAGTTATAGGTGTTATTGCAAGGTATAAAATGGAACGCCCAATATCTGTAAGTGTGATTGCTTGGTTATACATACTGGGGGGAGCTAGTGGTTGCTTTTCCCTACTTTTTTCATTATTTGAAGAAACATTTAGTTTAAGTTTCGATCAGATTTTGAGACTATACCTAATAAATTTTGTTCTGGGTGTATTAATTTTTCTTACAGGTATTAAATTGCTTGAAGGGCAAAATAGTGGTCGGATCTTATTTATAATATCAGCTCTTTTATATATTGTGTGGAGCTGGATTAGCTACGGTCTTGACTCAACTTCATTTATTGGCTCAGTCGTTCGCTTAATTGTGTTTGGATTAATTCTCTATCGACCAAGTGTAAATAAATATTTTACTCAAACTTCAAAAGTGTCAGAGTAGAGGGGACTTGTTTCTCATGACTATTCTAGTTTTTAGTATCTAGTATGAGCTAATGCGATATAAGTGCGGTCAAAAATTCAACTGATTTTGACCGCACTTTCTTTTTATTGAAAAAATTTTATTCACTTAAAGACATCACTTTTTTGGTATGAATATGATGTAGTTTTATTTGTTTTGAAGTTATATCCTGAAATTTCAAAATAATTAGATTTTTACTCTTTTATTCTTCTTTAAATGGAACTTTATTTACTTTACTCAAGGATAAAATTCTATTATAAATAAGACCTTTTTCGATTTATGATTAATTTATAAGAGAACATTTTATGAGTGAAGTTTCAACTCCAGTAGAAAAATCAACATGGGCGAGTAAATTCTCTGCCTTAGGCCCTGGAATCGTGATGGCATCAGCAGCTGTTGGTGGTTCACATATTATTGCATCCACCCAAGCCGGTGCGATCTATGGTTGGGAATTAGTGAGCATTGTTATTCTTGCTAATTTATTCAAATATCCTTTCTTCCGTTTCGGTGTTCAATATACCTTAGATACGGGGAATACCTTGTTAGAAGGTTACCGTCAAAAAGGGAAATTCTATCTTTGGTTATTCCTTGCTTTAAACATTTTTGCGACTGTGATTAATACTGCTGCAGTAGGGTTATTAACAGCAGCAATTTTAACGTTTATCACCCCAATCCCTCTACCAATGCCAGTATTGAGCTCATTAGTGATTCTTGTGACAACCGGCATTTTATTGTTAGGGAAATACCGTCTATTAGATAGCTTATCGAAAATTATCATGATTGCTTTAACGGTAACCACCGTGAGCGCTGTAGTGATCGCCTTTATGCGTAATGGTATCCATGGCGTAGCTGCACCTGATTTTGTAGCGCCTTCTCCATGGGAATTAAGTAAATTAGCGTTTTTAGTTGCTTTGATGGGATGGATGCCTGCACCAATTGAAATTTCTGCAATTAACTCAATGTGGGTGGTGGCAAAACGCCGTTTAACCAAAGTGTCTTATCAAGATGGTTTGTTTGACTTCAATGTGGGGTACATCGGTACTGCCATTTTAGCTGTTGTTTTCTTAGCCCTTGGTGCATTAGTACAATATGGTTCGCCAGAAACCGTAGAGATGGTGGGTGGAAAATATATCGCCCAACTTATCAATATGTATGCAAGTACTATCGGTGAATGGTCTCGCTTATTAATTGCGGTGATTGCGTTTATGTGTATGTTTGGTACAACAATTACGGTAATTGATGGTTATTCTCGTACTAATGTTGAAGCAGTACGTATTTTGTCTGGTAAACAAGAAAGCTCAGTAAGAGTTTTAAACATTGGCATGATTTTAGCCGCATTGTCGGGTTTAGCGATTATTTTCTACTTTAATAATGCAGTGGGTCCAATGCTGAAATTTGCGATGATTGCTTCATTTGTTTCTGCGCCAATCTTCGCTTGGTTGAATTTATCTCTGACTAAGCACGCGAAACACAGTGTAAAAGGCGGCTTATTGTGGTTATCCCTTATAGGATTATTCTACTTAACCGCCTTTGCAGGATTGTTTATTGCTCAACAAGCTGGCTGGTTAAACTAAAATAATTGAGATAATTACCGCACTTTAGTTTTAAAGTGCGGTAATTTTTTTGAAAGTTTTTAGCAGAAAAGGTATGATGCAGCCTATTCTTAATTATGCAGATGACGAGTTTGACATATAAAAATAATCAATCGGTTCTTGTGGTAATTTATGCAGAAAGCACGCATCGTGTTCTTATGCTTCAACGTCAAGATGATTCCACTTTTTGGCAATCTGTTACGGGGACATTAGAAAGCAATGAAACCCCAAGAGAGACAGCAATTCGAGAGGTTTGGGAAGAAATAGGATTAAAAATAGAAGAAAATTCGACCGCACTTTTTGATTGCAAAGAGAGCATAGAATTTGAAATTTTCCCGCATTTCCGCTATAAATACGCACCGAATGTGACTCACTGTCATGAACATTGGTTTTTATTGGCAGTTGAGCAGGAATTTGAGCCGATATTAAGTGAGCATTTAGCGTATCAATGGGTTTTACCTGAACAAGCGATCCAAATGACAAAATCGCCGAATAATGCCGAGGCCATCAAAAAATATTTGATGAAAGGCTTTCCTCTATAGAAGAGGGTATAATTTACAAACGTTTTTAAGATAAGAAGGAAAACAACATGGCAGGCCATAGTAAGTGGGCAAATATTAAACACCGTAAAGCAGCACAAGATGCGCAACGCGGTAAAATTTTTACAAAATTAATTCGTGAATTAGTAACCGCTGCAAAAATTGGTGGCGGTGATGTCGGTGCGAACCCGCGTTTACGTGCGGCAGTAGATAAAGCCTTATCAAGCAACATGACTCGCGACACCATTAACCGCGCGATTGAACGCGGTGTGGGCGGTGGTGATGACACCAATATGGAAACAAGAATTTACGAAGGTTATGGTCCGGGTGGAACTGCTGTGATGGTTGAGTGTCTAAGTGACAACGCAAATCGAACCATTTCACAGGTTCGCCCAAGTTTCACTAAATGTGGTGGTAACTTAGGGACTGAAGGTTCTGTGGGCTATTTATTCAGCAAAAAAGGCTTGATTTTAATTAGCCAAGGTGAAGAAGATGCGTTAATGGAGGCAGCAATTGAAGCCGGTGCGGATGATATTCAGCTACAAGATGATGGTTCATTCGAAATCTATACTGCGTGGGAAGATTTAGGTTCTGTGCGCGATGCAATCGAAGCAGCAGGATTTAAAATTGATAACGCAGAAGTGACAATGATTCCATCAACAACGGTTGATCTTGATCTTGAAACTGCGCCTAAATTGTTGCGTTTAATTGACATGTTAGAAGACTGTGACGATGTACAAAACGTATATCATAACGGTGAAATTAGTGATGAAGTTGCAGCTCAGCTGTAATTTTAAGGAGATTTAGAATGAAATTAGCTAAAGTATTACCAGCAATGGCCGCTCTTGTTGTTTTATCAGCTTGTGCAAGCGATGCACCAAAAATGGAAAACAAGGCAGAGCAAACTGCAGCACCTACTGTAACGGATAAAACAGTAGTTTATACTTGTAACAAGAAAACTGTAACTGCAGTTTATCAATTCGAAAACCAAGAGCCAACAGCGGCAATGGTAATGGTAGGCAACAAAGTTGTTGCGAAAGATTTCGCTCGTGATGCAGCTCAAAAAGACTTCACTTCATTTACTTCTGGCAAATATGTTTGGAACGTAGATAGTGGTTTAACTTTAGATAAATTCGATTCTGTTGTGCCAGTAAATCTTTTAATCAAAGGCAAAAAAGCAGATAAAATTGTTGTGAAAAACTGTGATGTAGATGCAAAAGCAACTGCAAAAGCAAACCAATAATTAACGCTAAAAACGGCCGGCATTGACCGGCCGTTTATTTTTGAGAGTTTATGAATATTATTTTAGGCATTGACCCAGGTTCTCGTGTAACGGGTTATGGTGTGATTAGACAAAATGGTCGCCATTTAGAATATCTCGGCAGTGGAGCAATCCGCACGCAGGTCGAGGATTTACCTACACGATTAAAACGAATTTATGCCGGTGTGACAGAAATCATCACGCAATTTCAGCCCGATATGTTTGCTATTGAACAAGTGTTTATGGCTAAAAATGCTGACTCAGCTTTAAAACTGGGACAAGCGCGTGGTACGGCAATTGTGGCAGCGGTGAATCACGATTTACCTGTATTTGAATATGCCGCTCGTTTGGTGAAACAGACTGTCGTAGGGATTGGTTCTGCAGATAAAGTGCAAGTACAAGATATGGTGACACGAATTTTGAAGCTATCAGACAAACCACAAGCAGATGCGGCAGATGCTTTGGCCATTGCGATCACTCATGCTCACACTATTCAGCATTCCTTACATATTGCGGGCTCGGTCAAAACCACAGAAACTCACGAAAAAATGACCGCACTTTTAAAAACAAGGTACAGCCGAGGTCGATTTAGATTAAAAATTTAACTGGATTAATATCCAGTTTTATTTTATTCTATGCAAAAATTTTTTTACATGGAAATCTTATGATCGGTCGTTTGAAAGGCATCTTATTAGAAAAACAACCTCCTGAAATTTTGCTTGATGTACAAGGCGTTGGTTACGAATTATTGTTACCGATGACCAGTTTTTATGATTTACCTGAAATCGGGCAAGAAACTACTTTATTTACCCATCTTGTTGTGCGTGAAGATGCTCATCTTCTTTTTGGATTTGCCCAAAAAACTGACCGCACTTTATTCCGTGAATTAATTAAAACCAATGGTGTTGGACCTAAATTGGCACTTGCGATCTTATCTGCAATGTCAGTAGAGCAGTTTGCTTACGCTATTGAGCGAGAAGAACTGTCAAAATTAGTGAAAATTCCTGGTGTGGGCAAGAAAACAGCTGAACGTTTATTGGTAGAGTTAAAAGGTAAGTTTAAAGATGTTCGCCAAAGTGATTTCTTTGTGGAGAGCAAACATATTCCTTCAACTTCAGAATTACGCAAAGCTGAAAGCTCAGCAGATGAAGCGATTGCTGCATTAATTGCATTAGGCTATAAACCAACCGATGCTGAAAAAATGGTGAAAAAAGTGGCTAAAGCAGACTTAACCAGTGAGCAATTAATTCGCGAAGCCTTAAAAGCCGCACTATAAAGATTAAACAGATATGATCGAAGCAGATAGAATTATTAGCAGTCAGGCAAAGATGGATGAAGATGTCATCGATCGTGCGATTCGTCCAAAACTTTTAGCCGACTATGTGGGACAACCACAAGTGCGAGAGCAGATGGATATTTTCATCAAGGCCGCAAAATTGCGTCAAGATGCCTTAGATCATCTGTTGATCTTTGGTCCTCCAGGTTTAGGAAAAACAACGCTAGCTAATATTGTGGCAAATGAAATGGGTGTGAATATTCGCACAACATCAGGCCCTGTGCTTGAAAAAGCTGGCGATTTAGCGGCAATGCTGACAAATCTTGAACCCCATGATGTGTTATTCATTGATGAAATTCACCGTCTTTCTCCTGCGATTGAAGAAGTGCTTTATCCGGCAATGGAAGATTATCAGCTGGATATTATGATTGGTGAAGGGCCAGCAGCACGTTCAATTAAATTGGATTTACCCCCTTTTACATTAATTGGCGCTACAACCAGAGCTGGTTCATTAACCTCGCCATTGCGTGATCGTTTCGGTATTGTTCAACGTTTAGAATTTTATTCCGTTGAAGATTTAACGTCTATTGTGACAAGAAGTGCCTCTTGCTTAAATCTAGAATTAGAAGATAAAGCCGCTTTTGAAGTCGCTCGTCGTTCACGTGGTACGCCTCGTATTGCAAACCGTTTATTGCGTCGCGTTCGAGATTTTGCTGATGTGCGTAATGATGGCATTATTTCGGCAGACATTGCGAAACAAGCGCTTTCAATGTTGGATGTAGATGATGCGGGCTTTGATTACTTAGATAGAAAATTACTTACCGCAGTGATTGAACGTTTTGATGGTGGACCAGTTGGGTTAGATAACTTAGCGGCAGCAATTGGCGAAGAGCGTGACACTATTGAAGATGTGTTAGAACCTTACTTGATTCAACAAGGATTTTTACAGCGTACGCCTCGAGGCCGAATTGCGACTTCGTTAACTTATCGACACTTTGGACTTCAGAAGCAGTCAGAATAAGAGATAGAAAAAAGGACATATTGATATCAATATGTCCTTTCTTTTTAAAACTTGATTAGTTAGTTTCTTCAGTATAGCTCTTCATACTATTTAATCTTGCTAAACCCACATCACAGCTTTTTTGTTGAGTTGCTAATTCCATTTCAAGAATTTGCTGTTTGCTTTGATTAAGTTTACTTTTAATTTTACCTACTTGAGTATGAGTGCCTGGCTGTTTTTCTGCTTGGGCAATCAAATTTTCTGTTTCTTTAAATAACTGTGTGCATTGTTGTGGAAGAGCAGCTTTGTTTTCTGTAATAGGTGCTGCAGTGGCAGATAGAGCCATCGAACCGAAAAGTGCGGTCAAAATTACACAAATTTTTTTCATTGTAAATCCCTACAAATCTTTCCAAATATTATTGGGCTAAAAAATAGCAAAATCTTGTCGCCCTGTCTAGTGGTTATTTTGTCTATTTCTTTTCGATAAAGTTTCCTTGTGATAGAGATAAATTTTTTTATTTGAGATAAATATGCAAGATTTGATGCAGATCAATTTCGCTATAGTTACGCTAAATAGGGTATTTTGTAACTTATATCAAAAAATGTGATCAATATAACGGTTTTTTCTATTTTTTATCCTCATAAATAGTAGTAGAATAGGGCAAAATTTTGAATGTTTATATTGTAATCGGTTACTGCATTCTGTTTTGAGAATAGAAAAGGCAATTATTACGTAAATAATTCAATGTTTCTTAACGATTTTTGTTGAGTAGTTTGGGGTGATTATTTGGGATTATCCTTGGTAATCATAAAGTGAAAATCTTGTAGATTTATACAAGGAGTTGAGATGTTAGACGTTGTTGATCTCTCACGCTTGCAGTTTGCGTTAACTGCGTTATATCACTTCATTTTTGTACCATTAACATTAGGTTTATCTTTCGTTCTTGTGATCATGGAAACCATTTATGTTAAAACGGGCAAAGAAGTATATAAAGATATGACTAAATTCTGGGGTAAGTTATTTGGTATTAACTTTGCTCTAGGGGTAACGACCGGTATTATCATGGAGTTCCAATTCGGGACAAACTGGTCTTATTATTCTCACTATGTAGGTGATATTTTCGGTGCACCATTAGCGATCGAAGCATTACTTGCATTCTTCTTAGAATCCACTTTCGTGGGGCTATTCTTCTTCGGTTGGGATCGTTTAACTAAAGGTAAACACTTACTCGCAACTTACTGCGTAGCCTTTGGTTCAAACCTTTCTGCGATGTGGATTTTAGTGGCAAATGGTTGGATGCAACATCCAGTAGCGGCAGAATTTAACTTTGAAACCGTTCGTATGGAAATGACCAGCTTCTTAGATCTTTGGTTAAATCCAGTTGCGCAAAGTAAATTCTTACATACATTAACAGCAGGTTATTCAACTGGTGCAATGTTTGTATTAGGTATTAGTGCATTCTATTTATTAAAAGGCCGTGATATTGGTTTTGCTAAACGTTCATTCTCTGTAGCGGCAACCTTTGGCTTTATCGCGGCATCAGCAGTATTAATTATGGGTGATGAATCAGGTTACGACATCGGTAAAGCACAACCTGTGAAATTAGCTGCAATGGAAGCTGAGTTTGAAACTCATCCTGCACCAGCTCCATTCCACCCAGTGGCGATTCCAAATACTGCAGAAATGAAAAATGATTTTGCGATTGAAATCCCATATTTAGGTGGTTTAATTGCAACGCGTTCTTTAGATACTGAAATCGTTGGTTTGAAAGAAATTCAAGCAAAAAATGAAGGTCGTGTTCGTAACGGTATGGTTGCTTATGATTTATTCACACAATTAAAAGCAGAGAAAAAATCAGCAGGCCAAGTAAATCCAGAAACTAAAGCAAAATTTGATGAAGTCAAAGGTGATTTAGGTTTCGGTTTATTATTAAAACGTTACACAGATAAAGTTGTAGATGCAACGGATGAACAAATTAAACAAGCAGCACGTGATACTATTCCAAACGTAGGTCCTAACTTCTGGGCGTTCCGTGGTATGTTAGCGGCAGGTGGTTTAATTATTTTACTGACCTTTGGTGCATTTATTCAAAATTTACGTAACAAAGTCACTTCTTCTCGCTTATTACTTAAAGCATTGCTTTGGGGTATCCCATTGCCAATCTTAGCGATTGAATTTGGTTGGTTCTTAGCTGAATTTGGTCGTCAACCGTGGGCGATTTATGAAGTATTACCGGTGGGTGTGTCTGCCTCTAACTTGAGTGTAGGTGACTTATGGTTCTCTATCGGTTTAATTTGTGTACTTTACTTCTTCTTCATCATTGCGGAAATGTATTTGATGTTTAAATATGCACGTTTAGGTCCAAGTGCATTGAAAACCGGCAAATACTATTTTGAGCAATCATCTAAATAAGCAGGAGATGGATTATGCTTGATTATGAAATTCTACGTATTATTTGGTGGGTGCTAGTTGTTGTATTGCTTATCGGTTTCTCTGTAACAGATGGATTCGATATGGGCGTGACCGCACTTTTACCCGTAGCTGGTAAGAAAGAAGTAGAAAGACGTATTATGATTAACTCTATTGCTCCACACTGGGATGGTAACCAAGTTTGGTTATTAACTGCTGGTGGTGCAATCTTCGCGGCATGGCCGATTGTTTATTCTGTGGCGTTTTCAGGCTTCTATATTGCCTTATTCCTTGTGTTAGCTGCGTTATTCTTCCGTCCAATTGGTTTTGAATATCGTGCGAAAATTGATAATCCAACATGGCGTGCCGTGTGGGATTGGGGCTTATTTGCGGGTGGTTTTGTACCTGCATTAGTATTCGGTGTAGCATTTGGTAATTTATTACAAGGTGTACCATTCGAATTAAATGAGCTTTCACAAGCAACTTACACAGGTTCTTTCTTTGCATTATTAAACCCATTCGCATTACTTTGCGGTGTGTTAAGCCTTGCAATGTTAGTGACTCACGGTGCAAACTGGTTACAAATGAAAACCACTGCTGCATTGCGTGATCGCGCAAGAGCGATTACACAAATCGGTGCATTAGTGACATTAATTACTTTTGTACTTGCAGGTGTGTGGCTTTCTTTCAAAGATGGTTATGTGGTGACTAGCACGATTGATCATTTTGCAGCGTCAGCACCAGCTTCAGGTAAGCAAGTAGCAGTTGAAGCAGGTGCATGGTTCAAAAACTTCAATGAAAATCCAGCTTTATGGGCATTCCCAGTATTAGCTGTGGTTGGTGCATTATTAAATGTGGTTGCATCTAAAGCAAATCGTTGTGGTTTTGCGTTCTTCTTCTCTGTATTAACAATGGCTGGTGTGATTATTACTGCGGCAGTATCAATGTTCCCATTTGTAATGCCTTCAAGTACTCATCCAGAACAAAGTTTGTTAATGTGGGATGCAACGTCAAGTGAATTAACATTAACCTTAATGTTCTACTTGGCATTAGTATTTGTTACCATCTCATTGCTTTACACCATTTGGTCATACTACAAAATGTTTGGTCGCTTGGATGAAAGCTTTGTTGAAGACAACAAAAACTCATTATACTAAGGAGAAACAATATGTTATACGTAATTTGGGTAGTGGGTGTGTTGGCTGCAGTTATGGTGAGTGCTAAATTAACCATTGGCAAAGAAAAGTCAGGTAAATTTGACGAGTAATGATGATTAATTCACTCTATCAATTAAGTAATAAGGGTTCCTTGCGAACCCTTTCGTTTATTTTGGCGTTATTTTTAACCGCGGCTTTCTTTTTAAATTTAAATCAATTTTCGACCGCACTTCGAACTGCACATCCAGCTTGGATTCTTGCGATTTTTTGGGGATTGATTAATTTGTGGATCCACGGTATCGGATTTGAAATTCGTCGAGCAATATGGCAGCTCGTTTTCTTGCCGTTTATTGGTTATTTCACCACAATAATTGCCATTGTTCAGCATTGGTTTTTATAAGAGCGATAGACAAATATTATTATTTGGATCTTGCACATCTAATGAACAGGTTCTAAAATAAGCGGCTTGTTATGGCTGATAATTTGAGCATTATTTTGAATAACCAATGTTTTACCTTTCCGGTTCGTGTCTATTATGAGGACACGGATGCAGGCGGAGTAGTGTATCACGCACGTTACTTACATTTCTTTGAGCGTGCGCGAACTGAATATTTAAGAACGCTTAATTTTTCCCAACAATCATTATTGCAGGAACAACAGTTAGCTTTTGTGGTCAAAACCATGTCTATTGACTATTGTATTCCGGCAAAATTGGATGATTATCTTATTGTCGAAACGGAAATAACGGCAGTGAAAGGAGCAACAATTCTCTTTGAACAGCGGTTAGTTCGTGAGACAGTGGTGTTATCGAAGGCTACTGTTAAGGTAGCCTGTGTTGATCTAGGCAAAATGAAACCTGTCGCAATTCCTGAAGAATTAAAAGCGGCATTTTTAAAGTAAATAACTTTTCGGAGTATGCAATGACTGCAGAATTGAACTTTTTAGATCTTTTTCTAAAAGCGAGTATCGTTGTTCAACTTGTAATTGTGATCTTGATTTCGTTCTCAATTATTTCTTGGGCAATCATCATTCAACGTAGCCGTATTTTGACGAGCGCGTTAAAAGAAGCGAACACTTTTGAAGATCGTTTCTGGTCTGGTGAAGATTTAAACAAACTTTATGATGGTTTATCTAATCGTCGTGAAGTATTAACGGGTAGCGAACAAATTTTCTTTGTTGGCTTTAAAGAATTCTCTCGCTTAAAACAAGTGAACGCAGATGCGCCAGAAGCAATCATTAAAGGTACGACTCGTGCAATGAACCTTGCGATGAATCGTGAAGTAGAAGCGCTTGAAAGTCGTGTACCTTTCTTAGCAACAGTGGCTTCTGTGAGTCCATATATTGGTTTATTTGGTACCGTTTGGGGGATCATGCACGCATTTATGGCGTTAAGTGGTGCGAAACAAGCAACATTACAAATGGTTGCTCCAGGTATCGCAGAAGCCTTGATCGCAACTGCAATCGGTTTGTTTGCGGCGATTCCAGCTGTAATGGCGTATAACCGTTTAAGCTTACGTGTAAATGCGATTGAACAAAATTATGGTAACTTCATTGATGAATTCACCACAATTTTACATCGTCAAGCTTTTGGTAAAGCGCCCCATTAAAAATCAATGAAAAATTGACCGCACTTGATAAATCAGACGAAAAGTGCGGTGGATTTTAGCGAAGTTTTAGAGGAAATTATGGCTCGTCGTCAGCGTAAAGACATTAAATCTGAAATTAACATCGTGCCATTTCTCGATGTTCTTTTAGTTTTAGTGTTAATTTTTATGGCAACCGCGCCGATTATCAGTCAGAGCGTTCAAGTGGAACTCCCTGATTCGGTGCAAAGTCAAAATGTATCAAATGAAGATAAAACACCGGTTATCTTAGAAGTAGCAGGTGTAGGGCAGTATTCGATTTCTATTGGTGGTCAACGCCAAGAAGGCCTTAACGAAGAAATGGTAACCCAATTATCAAAACAAGAATTTGATAAAGACAATAACACAATGTTCTTAGTGGGCGGAGCAAAAGATGTACCTTATGAAGAAGTGATTAAAGCACTGAATTTACTACATCTTGCCGGCATTAAGTCTGTGGGTTTAATGACCAACCCAATTTAAGAATAAGTAGGTAAAACCGTGCAGAATAATCGACGAAAAAAACGTGCAAATGAGTTTGTCATCTCTATTGCGATGCACCTTGCATTGTTTGGTTTGTTGATTTGGAGCTCTCTTTATCAAACCGTTGAAATAATGGGTGGTGGAGAAGGTGAAGGTGATGCCATGGGAGCTGTGATGGTCGATACCGGCAGCGCAGCACAGGAATGGGGACGTATTCAACAACAGAAAAAAGGTCAAACTGATAAACAGAAAAAACCAGAACCTGTAGTCGAAGAGAAGAAACCAGAGCCTGAACCTGAACCAAATCAGCAAGAAATTGCGAAACAAGAAGAGATTAAGCGTCAGCAGGAAATTCAACGTCAAAAAGAACTTGAAAAACAAAAGCAGCAAGAAATTGAAAAGCAAAAACAGCAACAAGAACTTGCTCGTCAAGAGGCGTTAGAAAAGCAGAAACAAGCTGAAGAAGCGAAAGCAAAACAAGCTGCTGAAGCAGCGAAGTTAAAAGCTGATGCAGAAGCGAAACGTTTAGCGGCAGCTGCTAAACAGGCTGAGGAAGAGGCAAAAGCTAAAGCACAAGCCGAAGCTCAAAAAGCGAAAGAAAAAGCTGAAGCAGATGCTAAAGCGAAGGCTGAGGCAAAAGCGAAAGCCGATGCTGAAGCAAAAGCGAAGGCCAAGGCAGAAGCAGATGCTAAAGCGAAAGCTGAGGCAGATGCTAAGGCTAAAGCAAAAGCTGAAGCTGATGCAAAAGCGAAAGCAGATGCAGAGGCAAAAGCTAAGGCTGAAGCAAAAGCTAAAGCGGATGCAGAAGCAAAAGCGAAGGCTGACGCAGCAAAACGTAAAGCAGATCAAGCAGCTTTAGATGACTTCATGAACGGCGGAGATGTCGGTGGTGGTAGTGCATCTAAAGGTGGTAATGCAAATAAAGGCGGTACACAAGGTAGTGGTGCAGGACTAGGTGCTGGAGATGGTGGTAAAGTTGGTGACCAATATGCAGGTGTCATTAAACGTGAAATTCAACGCCGTTTCTTAAAAGACCCAAGCTTTGCCGGTAAAGTTTGTAGCATTAAAATCCAACTCGGTCGAGATGGCACGATTTTAGGCTACCAACGCGTTTCTGGACCTGATGATATTTGTACTGCAGCATTAAGTGCGGTAGCGAGAACGAAAAAAGTTCCAGCAGCACCATCTGATGCTATTTATGAGAAATATAAAGCGCCGACTATCGATTTTGATATCAATGCTCGATAATCGGTTTTAGGAAAGTAACAACGTTAAAATAAGGTGATTAAATGAAATTGATCAAACGTGTTATGGGGCTATTTGTGGTGATGTTTGCATTTGCAAGCACAGCAATGGCAGAAGATGAAGTTCGAATTGTGATTGATGAAGGTGTTGATGGCGCTCGTCCTATCGCAGTTGTTCCTTTCGCAGGTTCTGCACCTGAAAATATTGGTCAAATTGTTGCAGATGACTTACGTAATAGTGGTAAATTTAACCCAATTCCAGTGAGCCAAATGCCACAACAACCAACGACTGCAGCAGAAGTAAAACCTGAAGCTTGGACTGCTTTAGGTATTGATGCTGTTGTGGTAGGTCAAGTGACATCAACTGGTAGTGGTTATAACATTTCTTACCAATTGGTTGATACGGTAGGGGCATCAGGTACACCTGGTGCGGTGCTTGCACAAAATAGCTATACAGTGACAAATAAATGGTTACGCTATGGTGCACATACCGTGAGTGATGAAGTATTTGAAAAATTAACCGGTATTCGTGGTGCATTCAGAACGCGTATCGCTTACGTAGTTCAAAAAAATGGTGGCTCACAACCTTATGAAGTTCGTGTAGCAGATTATGATGGTTACAACCAATTTATCGTAAATCGTAGCTCACAACCAATTATGTCTCCAGCTTGGTCTCCAGATGGTAAACGTTTAGCATACGTATCTTTTGAGAACAAAAAATCTCAACTTGTTGTACAAGACTTAGGTTCAGGTTCTCGTAAAGTTGTAGCTTCTTTCCCAGGACATAACGGTGCGCCAGCATTCTCTCCAGACGGTTCTAAACTCGCATTTGCTTCTTCACAAGATGGTTTATTAAACATCTATGTAATGGGCTCAAATGGTGGTACACCGACTCAATTAACTCGCGGTGCGGGTAATAATACAGAACCATCATGGTCTCCAGATGGTAGCTCAATTCTCTTTACTTCAGATAGAGGCGGTTCGCCACAAGTTTATCGCATGAGCGCAAGTGGTGGTGGTGCATCACCAGTTGGTGGTCGCGGTAGTGCGCAAATCAGTAGTGATGGTAAAACACTCGTGATGATCAACGGTAATAACAACGTGGTGAAACAAGATCTCACCAGCGGTAGTTCTGAAGTATTAAGTACATCTTTCTTAGGTGAAAGCCCAAGTATTTCTCCTAACGGTATCATGATTATTTACAGCTCTACACAAGGGCTAGGAAAGGTGTTACAATTAGTTTCTGCAGATGGTCGCTTTAAAGCGAGTCTTCCAGGAAGTAATGGCCAAGTGAAATTTCCAGCTTGGTCTCCATACTTGACTAAATAAAAAAACTCATTGAGGAGAAATCTAATGAACAAATTTGTTAAATCATTATTAGTTGCTGGTTCAGTAGCTGCATTAGCAGCATGTAGCTCATCAAACAACGATGCAGCAGGCAACGGTGCTAACAACGGTCAAACTTTCGGTGGTTACTCTGTTGAAGATCTTCAACAACGTTACAACACCGTTTACTTCGGTTTCGACAAATTCAACATCGAAGGTGAATACGTTCAAATCTTAGATGCTCACGCTGCATACTTAAATGCAACTCCAGCTTCTAAAGTTGTTGTTGAAGGTAACACTGACGAACGTGGTACTCCAGAGTACAACATCGCTTTAGGTCAACGTCGTGCTGATGCAGTTAAAGGTTTCTTAGCTGGTAAAGGTGTTGACGCTGGTAAAGTATCAACTGTTTCTTACGGTGAAGAAAAACCTGCAGTGTTAGGTCACGATGAAGCAGCATACTCTAAAAACCGTCGTGCAGTGTTAGCATACTAATTTTTAGAGAATTTTGATTCTTAGAAAAAAGGAGAGTAGAAATACTCTCCTTTTTTATTTGTTCTAAGATATTGTCAGAAATTGACGAGTATTCACGCAATTAACACAATTTCTTCAGATTTTTCTTGCGTCAGAAAATAAAATCGGTAATATACGCACCTGTTACGAAATAATGTGGGTCGTTAGCTCAGTCGGTAGAGCAGCGGACTTTTAATCCGTTGGTCGAAGG
>OBYZ01000315.1_pt1 | contig 53560 bp, 47 predicted proteins | sample 1501501 | NCBI WGS metagenome assembly OBYZ01 (sample SAMEA2580213, study PRJEB22360) | human gut metagenome | biome: human gut; feature: human-associated habitat; material: faeces | place: Denmark | collected 2008/2010
ATTACTGTTTAATATTACCATGTAAATATACGAAATATAAACGAAATAAAACAATACTAAACAATTAATATTCAATTAAATAACAATAAGAAAAGTACATATACAATAGTAAATTATTTAATGCGTCGGCCCTGCTCTTCATAAAGCTTCTCACCGGGACGCAAACCGGTAAACTTTATTTTAATATCTTCACCCGGAATGTATCCTGCAAGACGGATCATTTTCTCTGCCAAGTCTACAATCTTCACCGGCTCGCCCATATCGAAAACAAATATCTGATTGCCGGTACTCATTGTGGCTGCCTCCATTACCAAACGGCAAGCCTCGGGAATAGTCATAAAGAAACGGGTAATCTTGGGATCGGTAACGGTCACAGGTCCGCCTTCCTGTATCTGTTTTCTAAAATATGGAATCACACTGCCATTACTGCCAAGTACATTCCCAAAACGGGTAGTTACAAACTTCGTTTTTCCTTTCACCTGGCCATGTTCCATAGCAAGTCCTAAACTTTGTACATAAATCTCAGCCAGACGTTTGGAAGCTCCCATCACATTGGTTGGATTGACGGCCTTATCGGTGGAAATCATCACCATCTTCTCAACGCAATATTGTACACAGAAGTCAGCGACCAGGCGGGAACCAACCACATTGACCCGGACCGCTTCACAAGGATTCTCTTCCATCAAAGGGACATGTTTGTAGGCAGCCGCATGAAATACGACTTGTGGACGGAACCTCTCAAAAGCCATCTGAAGACGTTCTTTCTGACGGACATCACCAATGAAAGGAACAAATGTCAATTCGGGGAAAAAGCGTTCCAATTCCAGACGGAGTTCGTGCATGGGAGTCTCTGCATTATCAAAAAGAACCAATTGCTTAATTCCGAAGGTAGCCAACTGGCGGCATAATTCACTACCGATACTACCGGCAGCTCCTGTCACCAGAATGGTTTTACCCGTAAAATTCTTAATAATTTCCAGCATGTTGATCTCGATCTCATCACGCCCCAATAAATCCTCTATCCGGATTTCTCTGATGACAGTTTTCTTCAAACCATCCCCCAAAACATCGATAGGCGGAGAAACGTAGTTTTTCACATTATTATCCTGACAGAATTTCACCAAATGCCCCTGTTCCTTCTGAGCCTCTTCATACGAGGGAAAAATAATGCCATTAATATTGTACTTTTCTACAAAGCATACAAAGTTGGATTCATCTGCAAAATAATAGACCGGTGACTCTGACAAAGAGTAGGATTTGAGATTTTTATCCGGATTCACAAAACCGACTACATGAAAATGCTTACTCGTGTACATCCGTTTCTTGAGCGCAACGCTTTTATCACCGGTACCATATACCAACACTCTTGCTTTTCTGGAAGTAAACTGTAACACAGCAATATCATAGATCAAGATAAGCACTACGCGGGCACCCACTAAGATCCCTGTAGTTGTCAACAAATCGATAAAACAGCATACATACAGATACTTCTCCGGTAACCATGAACCGGTCAGAATGGCAACAATCAACAACGATAATTCTTTCAGCAGGATGGCTGTCTCAATTTTACCAACACTCTTTATCGATGCATGACGTATAATGTTTCTGCTGACTCTCAGAAAATGAAAAATAAGGAAACTGATGATACCCGAACAAACCGGGATGGTTATGATAACATCTTTTTCAATATTAGTGATAAAACTATTAACAAAAAGCAGAGTGATACATGTACCTGCAACAGATAACACGGTATCGGTAAACAAAACAGCCCGATAATTTACAAATCTCTTCTTTACAGACAGATTATCAAAAATCTTAGAAATAATACTTTTCACAATATTTTTTTTATGTTAGCGTCCAATTTTGACATATCCCATAAGGAAAGCTGCCAGAAGTCAGCTGTCCATTAAATAAATTCAAAAAAGGAGTTGGTTTGTAAAGTTTATTATTACTCAATCCGATAGTCATTGGAAGAAAATTCTGATGGCAAGCCTTAATCTGTTCGGAGCTTAACTTGCCTTTTTCATATTCGGCTCCCAACCGGTAAGGTTCTCCAAAAGCATCCAGAAAGAAATCAGCACCTTTATCACCACCCTGCTCTGAAGCATACTTGAATTTTGCCCAAGCATGAGTCAGACAGTAAAATGTTCGGTATCTATCAGTTTGTCATCCAAATACATATAGACATTGTACCCATCGAACTACAGTACCGAATCTTTCTTAAGAGAGTTATCTAACAGTTGGAATTGTCCTGAAGGATTTGACTGATATGCTTTTCACAGATAACTAACAGATATCCTAAATTTTTCGGATCTATACAGTTCTAGAATATTCAACCAGCTTCTCATGCATCCACTGCGGATACTTGCCACAGGCGGTATAGAGGATGGCAAGCACCGTCCACCAAATGAGCTTGATGTCCCCGAAAAAGCTGGCGTGTTGCACGTAATAGATATCCAGCTTCAGGCGGATGGGGAGTACCTTCTCATTGTACTCCTCCTCGTCGGGAAACTGGTCGCCGTAAATGTAGTCCCAGAGGCTCGACTGCGAGGTCAGTCCACAAGGAACAGTAGCAACAATGGCATTCTCTCCACCACGGGTGATGTCCACCTGATCCACAGCAGCAGGACGAGGTCCTACTATCGACATAGTGCCGTTTAAGATGTTCATCAACTGAGGCAACTCATCAATCTTCAGACGACGCATCACCTTACCCCACCAAAAGATACGATCCTGATCCGGACGGAGCGAAGCCTCACTTGCACCACGCGCCACCCTCATCGAGCGGAACTTCCACATCTTGAACTTTTTATTGTCCTTACCCACACGGTTGGCAAAGTAGAACAACGGCCCCGAGTCGCTCACCTCCGTCAGAATAATCGACAAAATCCAAATCGGCGACGTACCGACGATCCCCAAAAAAGTACAAATCACGTCAAACAGACGCTTAAAAAAACAGTATATCATTATTCAAAAGCGAAATACTAATTTTTTACCACAAACCTTCTCTAAGCTCTAAACAGAGCTTACTTCATTTTATTCTTCGACTCAATTCCCTTGAACGACTCCTCCAGACTCACCACACGATATTCAAACGGATATTCGCTCATCTCCATATCATAGGTACTGTTCGAGAACATCTTGCCCAGCGAGCGCACATGGTCACCCAAAAGCCAAATGAAAGGATTGAAGAGCTTGGTTATCCAAATCTTCTTGCCGCTTGCCTTGGCATAATAGCGAATGATCTCCACCGTGTCGGCATACTCACCGTTCTGCGGATAGACCGTACCCTCCACCCCGTGAAGGATGAGTTGTTTCACAAACTCGCAGAGGTTGTCGATGTAGAGCATCGAACGCTTATTGTGCCAAGCAGGGAAAATAGGAGTCTTCTGTGCCAGCCATACTAGACGAGGGAAGTTTCCCTTGCAGCCAGGACCATAAATCATTGGCGGACGCATGATACACACCTTGAAGGTGTCACAAGCCTGTTCACGCACACCTGTTTCTCCTTGAAGTTTAGAGTCACCATAAAATCCGTTTGGCACTGGCTCTGTGTCCTTGTGTATCTGCTTGCCTTCGAGAGTCTTCACCTCCTTATAGACAATCATTGAACTCATGTGAATAAACTGCTTCACGCCAGCCTCCTTAGCAGCCTTGGCAATATTGATTATCATATCTCGGTTGATGGCATAATACAAAGGACCTTCCCCTTTTGCTGCTTTCACATGGGCAATACCAGCCACATTATATACTACGTCATACTGGCTGAAGTCTGCCTTCTTCCAGTTGTCATTGATGGTATCCACAGCATCCACCTTAAACTCTTTAGGCCACTGTTCCAACCATTGCTGAACCTTTGTGCCGATATAGCTTCCGGCTCCTGTTATCAATACTTTTTTCATTACTTTCAATTCTTTATTCCGTAAACGCAGTCTCTGAATCTACAGGATGGTCCACCTTCCTCTGGGTAATCTCCTTTACTACCTTAGCTGGACGGCCTACAGCCACTGTCCAAGCGGGAACATCTCTAGTCACCATGCTACCGGCACCCACTATGGCACCTTCGCCTACAGTCACTCCGGGCATTACGAAGCTCTCCATACCAATCAGACACCCCTTCTTTAGTACGATAGGCTTGATAGTATACCCCAATTGCATGTAATCATCGCCCACACAATAGTCAGAAAAGTCACGCTGGTGACAAAGTAGACGACTACCGCTAGCAATGCTCACATTGTCCTCCAACGTGATCATGTTCGCATGACCGAGATCTACACGCACATACTCGCCAATGAAACAACCCTTACCTACTTTACATCCAAAACGACGCAAGATCCAAGGACGAAGAGCACGAGGATTAATAGGCTGTAGTATAGGCCAATCCATCATCTTCTCTAGTCGTTTCTTACACATATTACCGAACACCTTATTAAGCAGTTTACCCACGGTCACATCACCGTAAGCCTCTTCCGAATAGTTAAATCCAAGAGTTCTGAGTATCTTGAAAGTTGTACTCAACTTTTTCTGTTCCATATCTTACTTTTCGTATTTACCGTTTTCTATGATCTCCACTAGATTATCCATACACATGTCCAGAGTATAATTCTCCTCATAGTACTTTCTACCCTTGGCACCCATGACCTCAAAAGCCTCCTTGTTGGTTAACACCTTCTCACGTATCACCTGAGCCAATGCCTTCGAGTCACCTGCTGGTACTACATAACCGCAACCCGCTTCCTTAATGATCTCTGCACCACCTTCACCCAGCATAGCCAATACAGGTCTTCCGGCTGACATGTACGACTGCAAGCGCGCAGGTACCACCATCTCCAAGTGTCGGAAACCGCCCTTTAACGTCACCAGCATCGCATTGGCCTGTTTGAAGAAGATAGGCATAGTTTCAGCTGGAAAATACCCCACAGTCACAGCATTCTCTTTCAGCCCGTTCTGCTCAATAAACTCATCCAGCCAAACCTTCTTGCTTCCGTCACCTACGAACACCCACTTCACTTCAGGTACGTCCTTCAGCTCCATCATCACCTCTGCCACCTTGTCAAGGCACTGAGCGCTTCCCAGATTACCGGCAATCATGATCTTGAAGCCCTCAGGTAACTCCGGAATCTGCACATCTTTCTTACTTTGGCTCATATCTACACTCCAGTTCGGATAGTAAATAATCTTCTTGTCGTAATCGCCCTTCTCACAGATAGCTCTACGGAACGGCTTACTTGTAATCAGAATCTTATCGCTACGGTTGTAAATACCCTTCACGAGACCATCTACCCAATTCAGGATATTCTTGTTTTTGATACCACCACCCGACATCATCGCATCAGGCCACAGATCCATAATCCAGTAGTAAAACGGAATCTTCTGCATCCACCTCAGCAGCAAAGCCGGATAGGCCTGAAAGATAGGAGAAGGTTCATGACCAATGATGCAATCATACTTCTTCCATCCCAAGTGGAACAACACCTTCAATGAACCGAAAACCACAAACGAAAAATAGTTCACAGGTAACCGCCATCCTCCCCTTCCGCGTGAAGTTTGGAAACATCGGTAGATGTCCACGCCATTCACCACCTCATGGCGTTTCTTGAATATGCCATACCCCTTAAAATACTTACCTTCGGGATAGTTAGGTATACCAACCAATGCATCTACCTCATACCCACGCTTCGCCAGTTCAAAAGCCAAGTCGTTGCTCTTGAAATTTTCTGGATAGAAGTATTGTGTCACAAGAAGTACTCGTTTCTTCTTTTCAGTTTTACTCATATATAATCTAAATCTTTGCGTATGTTGTCTTTCCATCCATCTCCCTCACAGCCCTTCCACTGAAATAGAGATAATCTTCGATAACATAATGTAGCGGAAATTCCATCGTAGCATATTGTAATATCGCAGGATAACAGTCCTTCTCAGCCTCGAAGACCTCCTTCCACTCTCGTCCACCAAGGCTCACCCATACATGCGAATACTTGTCTCGATTCACCTCCGATGGCTCTACAGTAGTAGACAAGAAGGCTACCTTTCCCGTCTGCCCTCCCTTGATGGCAGATCCCTGTATTTCAACAAGAGTCGTTATCTCTAGCGTTTCACGGTCGATGGCTCGAATCTTATTCTCAATATACTGAGAATCAGTGGCATATACAATGAAGTCCTTGTAGAAGAACAACTGGCAGCTTCGATATTCCTGACCACCTCTCAGTTCCTCATGCAAGGTCCTAAAACCATCGTCTGTCCATCCTATGATACACTCGTTTTCTCGATCACCAGTCACTATCCAGATACGATCGGTATAGGAATCGAGGAAGAGTCCATGTACATGGTTAACATTACCAGCAGCGAAGGTATAAACCACCCTCCAAGTCCGGCCACCATCCTCGCTACCATACACATGTACCTCTGCTTTCTCCAAGTTTTGGAAGTATTCACCGAAATAAGCCTTACCATCTTTCGCCAAGCAGATGTTCAGAGGCTTTGAACCACGAGGCGTACAGAATACCTTACGGAACGTCTGCTCGCCCTTCTCCTTTCGGAAAAAGCCTTTCTTAGCAATCGCTAACATAGCGCCATCCTTCAATTTATACAGAGCCGTTATCTCCGCACGCATCAGTCTTCGGGTCAACTTGTGCCCCGCCCATTTGCCGTATTTATTATCCTCCAATGTACCCACATGCTCCAGCCACTCACCCTCCAACGAGTACTTGTCTATCCTGTATCCACGGGCAGCCAACAGATGATCGGCATATACTGCCAATACCTTAAAGTCGTATATTTTGTTTTTTGTCATTGTCTCGTTATTCGTAAGTAATCAATTTAGAACCATTAGACCTTATTTTAATAAGACTTTATGTTAATACTCATATTAGGACATCCCACTTTGTATAGACACCTTTGCAGGTGTCTACATTTTGAGTTTTAAAAATTTGTTTTGTTTATTAACTATTGGCATATTTCCAATCCTGTTCGGTCCAGTCACAGACCCAAGAATCCCTACAACCGTTAAATATTTTAGTAAAAGACTTATCAAGATACTCATAGACACCCCGTCCTCGTATCTTTACAGTATAATAGGTAACTACAATTGCCGCCCCCTTCGTCACTGCCAGAACGGGATATTGAGTTACGCAAAGTGGTCAATGGATGAACTGCACATTCCGCAGTATTGATGTCTATCGAATAATTGCCATCTTGTAAATAAGCAAAGATATTATCCCAGAATGTATCAAAGTAATTCAAGGCTGATAGCAGATAAGGTGTAACCAACGATATGGCCCTATCCTTTTCTCTTCTCAGATGCTACCTAAGATTTATTAAGATTTCCTTGATTTCCAAACCTTACCGGAACTCACCTTCTCTTTTCCGGCAATATGCCATCCTTGTTATATTGTCGTTTCAAATCATAATTGCTTCAACTCTTGATAGCTTAGATTCTTCTGCGAGATATGTAGACCGTTGATCATATACAACTCCATAAATATACACACTGAGGAAGAACGCATACTTGTAGATACTATCTCTTCTGGTTGATGAACTTTCTCCCGCTCTTCTTGAATTAGAGACGACCGATCATCCACCTTTACTTCTACTATTTTATTGCGTGTATCCTTGTACCATTTATAGAACATGTTATAGATACTTTGTTACGTGAACGGAACTATTAATGGAGCTGCCCTTAAGCATCGCTTCTGTCTAGTACTGGGAACAGAATCTTTTCAAATCTTCACTACTGTACATAATCTGATGTTCCAAAATTCAATAGCAAAGTTAATATCTTCATTATTAAGCCCTAATTTGAGTGCTTACAGTCTTAAATGAGTACTTACCTTTTTTCATTACTACGCTTTTTGAAATTCGTAGCAAAAATATGTCAGACGATCTCGAGAACTGTATAAAGAAATGGATGGCTACTCTTAAAAAACGTTTAATTTATCATATTTCAATTACAATATTAGAGATTGCCACACATATTATCACTTTACTACCAATCAATAGGTTATATTTCTTATTTGCTTGACCTTTTCAAGAAATACGAATGGATCTTTTATGTATTTTCCTACTTCTTGGAGTTGATTTTCTGAAAGTTCCCACCATTTTGACTCAAGCAGTTCACGTATAACATGTTCATTAAATCTAAATCGAATAATCTTTGCTGGAACTCCTGCAACAATAGCATAAGGGGGAACATCTTTTGTCACAACTGCCCCTGTTCCAACAACAGCTCCCGAACCAATACAAACTCCTGCCTTTATTGATGCACCATGAGCAATCCATACATCATTTCCTATGATTGTACGTTTGATTATAGGCACTTCAAATGACGCAAACTTAGTTTTAGACCCACTATGTTTAACATTCTCAAAAACAGGAGAAGTACTAACCCATTCTAATGGATGTTCGTCACCACCTATAAACACATGATCACTAAAGCTACAGAAACTTCCTATTTCAGCTGTATTAATTTCATTATCGTAACCGATATTCGTATAGCGTCCAATAGTTGAATGGCTTATAGTTGTACCAGAATTCACTTTTGCAGTAGAGGAAATATCACTTTTGATAACAGATTTTCCTCTTATTATTTTTTTGAAAAATTTAGAATAAATGTATCCTATTGTCATTATGTGTAACTATTTTTGTAATATAGAATCAATTGCATCCTTTATTCCATTAGCCATATCTTCAGGTTTTCGGCACGACCAATAATGATTATAAGCATTTCTACCCATGTCTATATATTTTTTCGGATTTAATGTGATATCTTCTATTATTTCGTCAAGTCTTGAAATATCAGTAATCCGGAGACCATTATCACCATTTTCTATATTGAAAGATTCACCACCTGTTATTGCATTATCAGAAGTAATAAAAGGCACTCCATATCCCATACTTTCCAATACAGAAAGTCCTGCCTGGAGAGGGGATATACAAGCCAATGAATTTCTAAAGTATTTGGCCTTTTTATTTATATCATATACGGGACCAACCATGTTAATTTTTTCAAACAATCCATTTTGCCTAATCCAATCTGAAATTGCATCGAATTGTATACCACCTCCAACGACCACCAAATTTATTACATTATGATTCCTTTCATATACTTTTTTATATGAGTCTAACAAAAGTTGCAGTCCCTTTTCTAAATATAAAGTACCGATAAACAAAATAGTGTTACGATTGGCTGCTTTGTATTCCTCTTTTAAAACTTGTACAGTATTGTTAGCTACAAATAATTTTTTACAAGAAAACCCACGATCGATGTGCAAGTTTACAGCTTTTTGAGAATAGAAAATCATTGCATCTGCTTTCTTATGAATTATATCGTTACTCCAATAATAAAATCTGTTACCATCTCCATAATGGCGATTATAACCAGCAGGTGCTCCTATACACCAATACAATAGCTTAAAGTTTCTTTTGCGAAAGCCTAATAACGAATACTTTACAAAAGATATTTGTCCATCAGCTACAACTACATCATAGTTGTTACACATATCGAAAATATCCTCTTTATGCCAAACGAATTTTGAGTACTGATTGTAATGCAGTTGTATTGTCTCAAAATTACACCTATCTATGTCTTTCTGTTTTGCTGGATAAGTATAAGCAACGGTCAAATCGAATGCCTCTGCCAATATATTCCAAATAGGTATCCTATAATGAAATAAATAGTTATATAAAAAAAGGACTTTGTACTTCATAGTTATTTCAATTTAACCATTTATCATATAAATATTTTAACAATCTCTTCAATTACTCCATCTTGCTTATTCCACAGTGCATTACCTATATAAAAGTCCTTATAGTCATTGGGATTATCCAAGATGCTTTTTATTCCTTCTACTATTTTCTCCACATCTGATCCATCTGTATCCACACTAACACCATAGTGATTAGCTTCCACAAATTCTTTCATCGGAGGATTGTTACCTACCACTACAGGATTACCATTAATAACATTTTGAAAAAGACGGTTGGGTTCACAATACCAGTTATTTGGAGAAGTGTTCTTGTAAAAAACTAGCGCAATGCAGCATTTTCGTATATACTGAGGTGTTTTGAGCTGTTTTATTCTTCCTGTAAAATAAATTCTTTCTGCCAATACTACTTCATCAAAACGCTGCTTGAGTTCCTCCATACGTTTGGGCTGAATACTACCAACAACCACTGCTTTCAAGTTTGGAATAGCTAACACTGCTTGAATAGACTCCATATCTGCACGAGCAGTACTTACGATACCTTGCAGATAGACACACTTATCTTCTCCCAACCATTTCACGAAATCATTATACACCTCATCATACTCAGTATCAATTTCATTAAACTGCGGATAGTTTCTCAACACAAACTGTTTTTCAGGATGTCTTACCATTCCTATTGTTTCAAGATACTTCAAACGAGGTTCGTTAGCATGTACCATAACGTTACATTTGCATTCAAGATACTTGAACAACATCTTCATGACAGGATTTCTCATAAATACCAATGGCAATTCATGAAGGTCCCAAGCGATAGGCTTACCGTGAAGCATCAATACGAAGATAAAAGTCTCAGGGTCAGCACACCATACTGCATCAAATACCTTCAAGTCATTTTTTATCGTCTTGTAAAAATCCCATGCTTTCAGCAATGTATGGGTACCCGAAGCATACTGGTCACGTGATTTCAAATAAGGGACACGATAGGCTACACCATAAGAAGTTGTTCCCTCTTCCTCTCGATTATTAGGTTCTACCGCAAATATCTTGAAATCGACATTAGAGTAAAGGCTCTTGATTGACAATATCTCCTTACGAATACGGTCATCGTAGTCAAGGCCATGTGTGTAAAGTACAAGAGCTATATTATAGTGTTTGTTCTTATCCATTTTTTATCATTTTTCGAGTTCGTTCTTTATCCAAGGCGAAAAATACTTACCTACTTCTCCGTAGCCAGTAAATGTCTCAACCTTATCGTCATGAGTTATATTATTGTCAACAAAATCTTTAATAAGGTATTTGATGTCATCTTCGTAAGTGTGTTCCTCTTTGGAATAAAAGAGGTGAACACGAAAAGGTAATCCTTTATACTTAACAATAAGCTGCGGCATCTCCGCATCAAGGATGGCCTGTTCTTTCTCAGCAGCTTGAGCTCCCATCATTGCCTTGAACACAAGTACTCTGTCCGCTGCATTAAGATAAGTACCAATACGATACTGACGAGCTCCGGAGTAAATGTCCGTAGCTCCAAACATTAGACCGTAATAGATAGCACACGTACCTCCTTTGCTACTTCCTAAGGTGATCAGCCACTTATATTTTTCTTATTCAACATATTATACATCAAACATTTAACCAGCATCACAAGTTTATTATTGCCATTCTCATACCAGTAATAACCACCTTTATGACCGAAGTCATCGAGAATGAATATCTTGTCAGCTTTAATATTCCGGAGTGTACGTACATAGTACATAGGTTTATCTACAAATCTAGAAAAAACAACCATCAATGTATTAAAATAATTCTTCTGAAACAAATACTTCCATCGGTTTTCGTATGTATACTCCAAAAGTTTGATATAGCCTCTTAGTCAAGAGGCCTTCCAATTTTCGTATCATATTATTGCCTTTCTATTACCGTTACACAATCCGCATGCTCGTCAAATTCAAATTCCACAACGAGTGTCTTTGACTCTACCAGTACACCAAAGGATGGAGACAAAGTGTCGTCCTCAATACACAAATGAACAGCTGAAGCGGAATTAATATCCAGCTTGTACTTCTTTTCGCCACACGAAAGCATAACTATCTGACCTTCTTCTATTGTGGTTTCCACACTTTCAGCAAAGTGGAATGACATATATGCTTTGTGTCTTGCGCCAGCTTTAGTCAAGTGATCTGTAATCTTGAGACAATCCGAAGCAAGGTCAAACTCGCGGCGATGAGTCATTTGGCCTTCAATAGTAGTGTACTCTCCTTCGCAATGCTCCACATCTCCCAATAAAAGAACCATAGGTTTCGCATTGGAGTTGTACTTCATCAGGAAAGCTGAATTACCTAACTTATTTGGCTCCTCACCATCAACAATGATGGTATTATGTTTCTTGGCAGTCCGAAAACTCTTCCAGGTATCAATATCAGAAGTGTAACAGTACGCCCCGGCATCGACAATAACAGGAATATCACCATCTGCAAACACAAACGAAAGTAGGTCATTGTGTAGATGCGTACCAATGTAAGAGTTTTTAAATGTATCATAACGCCAGCGATGGAAACAGCTTGTGAAAATATACATGCTATCTTTCTTAAGTATAGCAAGATTAGCATCGACATGAACATCACTCTGAATACTCTCGTATGCAGGAACAAGCCACTCACAACCTACCGAAATCAATCGGCTGTCAAGACTATCAACATTCACAAGATAAGCATGCTGCATAAAAGGTATTGGCACCAATGGGAGTAAGCGACCGTCATCGTTGTCAGACACCATAGGCGAACAACCATTTCCCATTGTGTATTGGTTGATGTATCCAAGCATATGAGAGAGACGGTCTGCAATTATCTTTGGTAATGTATGACCTGTACGAATGAGCATATAGTATGGATAGATTACTAATTCTGTCATTAGGCGATGATACGATATACTCCTCTCATAATTAACCCCCGAAGGGAATACCTGTATCTCCACCTCCTTACAATACTCTTTGATGGCTCGCCTAAGTGTACGTTTTCCGTACCTTGTTGTCGCAAACAACTGGCCAAGAAATAGCTGCCCAACAATGTCCGAAAAGTAATGGTTGTTACTATATGGTACACACTTCTCTAAATTGCGGTTGATAAAAAATAGATGCTGATAGAGTGAATGAAAAACTTCCTTTGCAAACTCATCTGTAAACGTCTTAGACGTACCTATCATAATGAGCGTATACATCCAGTTGACCGCACGTATGGAAACATCCATGGCACAAGTCCAGTTAACAGAATACATCAGTGGATTATGTTCTATCCAATGACGTATCTGTTCTACTACTTCCTCTGCATACGATTCGTCACCTGTCAAGCAATAAGCCTCTGCCATCCATAACAAATGATGACAACGAGAAATCTCCCAAGGAATTTTAATATCGACCCCCTTAGGAGTAAGTACTCGTATCTTGAGGTAATACACACCTACAGGCCACTCGAAACCCGTTTTTATCTCTCGACTCCAATTGATGGGCTCCATCTTAACCGGTCCAGAACCAAGCACATTGAAGATATGCTGTTTAGTTTCTTCTGCACTACGAAGTATAGAACTGTAATCTTCCTCGCCAACACTACGGACTATATCAGGAAGATCGGCGCCTAACATCGCTTCCAATCGTTCCAAAAAGTCAACTTTTCCCGTAATAGAATCGATACCCATGAGAGATATTTTATCTACTGGAAGATGCTCATTAAGTTTGGCCACATAAATTGGAATGCGATTCTTAATCTTAGGTATAAAATATTTAATCTTATCGTTCATTATAGCTTTACGCTTGTATAGAACTTACACATTGCCTCTTTGAATCTCTCACGTACTACATGGATATCATGCTCAGCTGCTAAAGCAAGAGAGTTCTCTACCAAATGGTTATATACGTTCTTGTCTTGCAGTTTAGACACAGCCTCTCGCAGAACATCCTCCCTTTCCATAGTACACATGATTGTACAATCTTTGTCGCTCAGATACTTGGCGAGTGCAATCTCTTTTGGGCAATATAGAATAGTAGGCTTACCAGAGGCGAGATACTCAGTCAACTTGGTAGGCATGGAAAGGCGAACGTAGGTACGCGACTGCTTAGAGAATCCGAGTGGGAGGAAGAGCGATGAGTAGCTCTTCATCACGTTTGGGATATCTTCGTGGGCAATGGGAGGAAATGCATGAATATCCTTCTTACCCTCAAAAAGATATGCTTTACTATTATAATCCGGAGAATAGATATCAAAGATGAATGAACCTCCTTTAGCATTTAATTCCTCCACCACCTTACTCATATCCAACAGGCATGGAATGGTATCATTATTGATCTTTCCTACATAGAGAATAGACATTTGGTCTTCTGCATACTTTGGTTGTACGCTTAAAGCCTGCCATTCGGCAAAATCCACAGGATTATGGAAAGGGTAGTAAGTCTTTCCGTACATGCGCTTATATTCATCAGTCATATACTGGCAAATGGAAAGCAGTCCGCTTGCACGGTCCATAATATGACGGAAATCTTTGTCATACTTACGTCTCCAAAGGGATGCGAAGTAACGGGTATTAATCTTGGTATTCACCCAATCATCAACTATATAAAGCACCAACTTAGCATTGGGCAACTTATTCATCAGATTCTCGCAACGCTTCATAGCTGCATCATTGCCCAAAGCACAGAATACTATTTCAGGATTGAAATCCTTTGCCAGAGCAAATTCATCCTCTGATATAGAAACATTGGCTCGCAACTCCGGAAATCCTGTTTTATGATACTGCTCACGAAGGATCTCGCGGCACTTGTCTTTAAACGTCAGTTTCTTTTTTACCGCAACTTTGGTAAAGGGTGTTTTCACACGGCCAATATATTTTGCACAAGGGCGAATAGAATCACAAAGCTCAGGCTCTACACCATCAACCCACGCTGCTACCTTCTCCTTTGGCCAGTCTGCAAACAAATTGGTAAGGGTAATACCCATACCTGTATAATTATTGAAAGAGTGTCCAAATAGTAGGACACTTGGATATTTGTCCATTTTTAATTCAATCTGAATATTGAGACAATTTTAGTGTATAACCCAGACAAAACATATTTACAAACACAAATGCAGGATTCATTATCATACAATTCATCATAGATAATAGCAAGAAATTACACATTGCGAACAATAGGAAGACGTTCTTTCTATTATCTTTAAATGATCGTATACCACGAACTAACAATTTGCATAAGAATAAAAGATATATAACCAAAGACATTACTCCATAATCATACAAAATCTCAAGCAAATCATTATGAGTCGGCCTTCCGTATAAATCCTTTTCAATTGCTTTATACCCATGACCAAAAAGCTGTTCAAACAATGATGATGACAAAAAAACATCATACGTTCCTTGATACATATCTGTCCTTTCTCTATTACTTGCATTATCTTCAGGATCTTCAAAACGCTCTATAATTAAATCTACTTGAGATGCGAATTCAGAAAACTTCGTATATGAATAGTAGCCAACACTAAGGAGAATAACAACTATTCCTACAACTTTTAAGAAACTTTTCTTAGTAATACTAAATATGTCCGACAAAACCAAAAACAAGAATGCAATACCAATACAAAGAAAAGCAGTTCGCTTTGCAGATATAACACTCCAATAAGATACAAGTATAAGCAATAGAATCTTTAGATATTTACCTTTTGTTGTCATTATTAATGGAAGAAAGATAGAAACCGCCAAAATTGCATCTCGTCCAAAATCAGCAGCAATTAATAGCATAGGCATTGATTGCATCATCGCTGCAACAGAAAACATAGGTAGTAGGAGCAATAAATCACACCAAAGCATATTACCATTATTTACTACCTTTGCACTAATTATCAAGCCATTCACAAATGCAAGTGGAACAAAAAGAACAGAACATAAGGCATAAACTATATATTCAAAATCAGATTCTAAATTGAATAGCAACGCAGGAAATGCAAATAAAACAAACGCAATTAATAATTTATTTTCAACATTTCTACATATATTTATATTACTGAAAGAAACACACAAAGATGCTATTAGAAGAATTATCAAAGTAACCAATTTTCCTCCAACCGGATGGAGACCGAGTTTACTTGCTACGATGTTATATATTTGAATTGATAGAGGTAATACCAGTAATAATACCTCAAATAATATACGTTTCTTTGATTCTACATATTCCATATGCCGAATGCCCTATTATTTAATATCTTTTTTATCTGAATTCGACAAAATAATGCTTGAGTAGAATAAACAAATGTTAAAACAGACAAAATTCCATATACTCCATATTGTAATGACAAATAGTTCATCACAGGAATAGACAACAATGAGAATATAACATATAATACCAATTGAAGAGTGATTTTCCCCAATCCATTAATTATATATGTATGCATACCAGACAATATTTGAGAAAAAATATACAAAGATACCATTAAGTTAAGCTGAAATGGTATATTCACTTTATCTCCCACCCAAATTTTGAAAAATATTGGAGCAACTAATAACATAAACATGAGTATAGGAACTGCTACCACCATAAATCGTGTTAGAGTTTTAAAAGACTTATTCATCCACTCGTAATCGTTTCTTGTATAGGCATCACTGAATGCAGACCAATATGGTGTAAGTATAATTATACTAACCATATACAAAATCTGAAAGTACTTATAAGACAAGTTGTACTGGGTGACAGCTATCTGACCACAATTTCTTGAAATAATAATATTTACACATTGAAATATTATCAATAATGACAATTGAATAATGAAAAATTTACCACCTAACGAAAGTAATGATTTTGAAAGGATTAATCTAACATTATGAATTCGTGGTCGAATATCGTGAAAAACAGATTTACTTGGAACAAATAAAAAAAATGAGAACAAAATAGTTACAACACAAGGAGCTCCTGAATACACAAAAACGAGATACTGTAAATCTGGTTTAACAGTCTTTGTTAGAATAAAGATTACAACTAAGGAACACAATTGATCAAGGACAACAAGCAGTGAAGTCATCGAAGTACGTTGATCACCTAATAGTAACGATTTTAACACTCCAAGAACCATATTTAGACAGAAGAACCCAAGCAATATAGACATAATTTCTTGAAGAACTCCATTATCTATTTGATAGACCCCAAGGAAAGAATTCCAATTAATGAAGTAATTTACTATTGAAAAGACAACAAAAACACAAGTAAAAATGAGAGCAATAAGAACGTAAGCGGTACTGACGAGTTCTGAGATTAATTGCCTATTGCCTCTTGCCTTTGCTTCTGTATATTTGTTTCGAAGCCCATGACCAAGTCCTAAGTCAAAATAACCTACCCATCCAACAATAGAACTGATTGTTAACCAAATTCCATACTGTTCTGCATTAACAAAACCAATTGTTAATGGTACAATCAACAAAGAAAGAACTATTGAAAGCCCTTTATAAATAAAGGACTGAAAGACATTTATCTTTATGGTCTTTGTCCTATCATCCCCCCTAGTAAAATACGACTTAATCTTATCCAACATTATATTATAAAAATAATTCGAAGTGCGTGATGGTATTGAACCATGAGCAACAACCCCACCTGCGCACGCACTTATCCATTTAGATATGATATACACCCTCAAGAGGACAGATGTTAAAACAGTCGAGAATAACCTTTCCCTCAAGTTTGTCCCAGTTTTGCTTGATATGGTCGTGCTTAACCATGACAACTACCATATCCACGTCAGCAAGGAATTCATCGAAGGAGTCATATTGATTCTCGGCAATCTTGTTACCCTCGAGGAATGGATCATAGCACTTGAGAGGGCGTGCAAGGTGACGTTCCTGAAGTTCAAGCATCTGGAGGGTTGGTGACTCACGAAAATCATCAACGTTCTCCTTGTAAGTGAGACCATAAAGACCTACTTTACGATTATTTTCGATGCCATTCTCCTTCATGATTTCGTGGATACGGTTAAGAACGAACTCAGGCTGTGAGTCGTTAGTCTTCATTGACTCGTCAATTACTTTAGCAAGACGTGGGTAATCGCCAACGAGGAACCATGGGTCAACAGAGATACAGTGACCACCTACCCCAGGACCAGGTTGGAGGATGTTTACACGTGGATGCATATTGCAGATACGGATAATCTCATACACATCCATATTGTCATGCCGACAGATACGTGCAAGCTCGTTGGCAAAGGCGATATTGACAGCACGGAAGGTATTCTCAACTACTTTGGTCATCTCAGCTGAACGAATGTCGGTAACAACGATTTCGCCCTGGCAAAATGATGCATAGTACTCCTTAACCTTTTCACCTATCTCCTTAGAGTCAGCCCCTACGGTACGGTTGTTGTGAAGAAGTTCGTAAACCATATTACCTGGAATAATACGTTCAGGTGCGTGTACAAGGTGGATGTCCTCACCAATCTTAAAACCATTCTCCTCTACCACAGGACGTACAAAGTTATCCATAGTACCGGGGCTGACGGTTGACTCAATAACAACGACAGCACCTCTAGGGCATACCCTCATCACCTTCTTAATGGCTGCTACTACATAACAAGCATCTACTTTTTTAGAGAATTTGTCGTAAGGGGTAGGTACAGAAACTATATACATATCCGTCTTCTGATACTCAGTAGTGAACTTGATACCTGCCTTTACAGCATCGTTAAAAAGGTCTTCAAGGCCTTCTTCCTTAAAGGTAGTACGACCTGCATTAAGGGTGTCAACAAGCTTCTTGTTGTAGTCAGTCCCAACTACCTCAACTCCATGAGAGGCCATCATAAGGGCTGTAGGAAGTCCAATATAGCCCAATCCAATTACGTTTACCATAATGTTAACTGTTATTTCATTCGTATATGATATTTTACTTAATTACTGAACGTCGTAGCGATCAGTATCTTTGTCTGCGAGTACGTCTGCAATACGACGACATGCTTGACCGTCACCATAAGGATTAACTGCCTTTGACATCTTCTCGTATGCTACTACATCTTCAAGAAGAGTGCTGACTTCATTCATGATTTTGTCATAATCTGCACCTACAAGATGAACAGTACCAGAGGCGAGGGCTTCAGGACGTTCGGTGGTATCTCGCATCACGAGTACTGGTTTACCAAGGCCTGGAGCTTCCTCCTGAATACCGCCTGAGTCAGTGAGAACGATAGTAGCTTTACTCATAAGGTGTATGAACTCGAGGTACTGAAGAGGTTCGATGAAGAAGAAGTTTGGACGGGTGAAATCTTCGCCAAACACCTCATGAATTGGCTTACGTACGTTAGGATTGAGGTGCATTGGATAAATAAAGTCCACCTCAGGATACTTCTCCGAGAGATTCTTCATGGCTGTCACCATACGGATGAAACCATCGCCAAAGTTCTCACGACGGTGACCAGTGATGAGGACAAGTTTCTTTCCTCCATTGAGACGTGTTATGTCGTAACCAGCCTGTGCGAGTACGTTGTCTTGCTCCTGCGCGAGAGTGGCATCGGTCTTGAACTTATCAACCACCATATGAAGAGCATCAATGACAGTATTGCCAGTGACATAAATATTACCATGTGCTTTCTCTTCGAGAAGGTTCTTCTCTGAAAGTGGAGTTGGAGAAAAGTTGTAAGTAGCAATACGCCCGGTGATCTGACGGTTCATCTCCTCTGGCCATGGACTGTAAATGTTATGAGTACGGAGACCTGCCTCTATGTGACCTACAGGAATCTGTGCATAGAATGCAGCAAGGGCTCCTGCGGTAGAGGTGGTAGTGTCTCCATGTACAAGCACTACATCAGGACGGCACTCCTTGAAGACCTCACGTAGGCCAGTGAGCACACGTATGGTCACATCAGTAAGATCTTGACCTTGTTTCATGATATTGAGGTCGTAATCAGGCTTCACATCAAAGATCTGGAGTACTTGGTCGAGCATTTCACGATGCTGACCAGTGACGCATATAATGGTTTCAAACTCGTCTGAACGCTTCTTGAACTCCTTCGCCAGCGGACACATCTTAATGGCCTCTGGACGCGTACCGAAGACAAGCATTACTTTTTTTGTCATATCAATATTTTCAAGTTATATTATAATTGTTTTTAATTATTTTATTTGAGTAGTATATCTTCGACTATATTCATGAAAAATACTTAGTTACTTTGGGAATTTTGATTATTTGTGTAACCGTAGCCCTTAACTAAAGTTACATTTCCTTTCTCCATACCATTTTATTTACAACACCGACATAAGACTGGATGATCTTAACAACTTTGTTGGAAACATCGTCTATGTAGTTTGGTACAGGAATACCATGATTACCGTCCTTAGTCATTTGTACTGCAAGATCAACTGACTGAAGAAGTCCTTTGGTATCGATACCACTCAAGATAAAGCAAGCTTTATCAAGTGCTTCTGGACGTTCCGTACTGGTACGGATACAAACAGCAGAGATTGGTTTGCCGATAGATGCATAGAAGCTTGACTCCTCTGGAAGTGTTCCAGAATCAGAGACTACACAAAAAGCATTCATCTGGAGACAGTTGTAATCATGAAAACCAAGAGGCTGCTGTACCTGGACACGAGAATCAAGCTGAAAACCTGATGCTACAAGACGGTTACGTGAGCGTGGGTGACAACTGTATAGAATAGGCATATCGTACTTCTCAGCCATCTTATTAATAGCAGTAAAGAGGGATGTGAAGTTCTTTTCAGTATCAATATTCTCTTCACGATGGGCTGAGAGAAGGATGTACCTGCCCTTCTCAAGGCCAAGACGCTGATGAATGTCTGAAGCCTTAATTTCAGCGAGGTTCTGATGGAGTACCTCTGCCATTGGAGAACCTGTAACGTATGTACGCTCACGAGGAAGGCCACACTCTGCAAGATATCGACGAGCGTGCTCCGAGTAGGCCATATTAACATCGGAGATAATATCTACGATACGACGATTGGTTTCCTCAGGAAGACATTCGTCCTTACAACGGTTACCGGCTTCCATGTGGAAGATAGGTATATGAAGACGCTTGGCTCCAATAACGCTGAGACAGCTGTTGGTGTCGCCAAGAACGAGTACTCCATCTGGCTTTGTCTGGACAAAGAGCTTATATGAGCAGTTGATGATATTACCACAAGTTGCACCAAGATCATCACCTACAGCATCCATATAGACTTCAGGCTCCTTTAATTTGAGATTCTTGAAGAATACACCATTCAGATTGTAGTCGTAGTTCTGACCGGTATGAACAAGGATGACATCAAAATACTGTCGACACTTGTTGATGACAGCTGCAAGACGAATAATCTCTGGACGAGTACCGACGATGATACAGAGTTTGAGTTTACCATTTTCCTGCCACTTCACGTTGCTATAATCGAATTTGGGAGTTTTATTTTCCATTTTTTATTTCTTTTCAACTGGGTCAAAGTATGTGTCTGTACGATTAGGATTGAACACCTCATTACAATACATTACAGTTACCAAGTCTTCGGTTTCACTTAAGTTAATAATGTTGTGAGTATAACCAGGGAGCATATGAACGGCTTTGATCTTTTCACCACATACTTCATAATTCCATACTTCATCCGTCCCCTCTTTGCGAAGCTGGATGAGACCATGACCGGCTACTACGATGAAGGTTTCCCATTTGCTGTGATGCCAGTGTTCGCCCTTGGTAATTCCTGGCTTGGAGATGTTGATACTTACCTGGCCATTGTTAAGGGTATGGATAAGCTCCGTAAATGATCCACGCTGATCAACATTCATCTTGAGATCTACGACTGCCTTTTCCTTGGGGAGATAAGAAAGGTAGGTTGTCATGAGTTTGTATTCAAGACTACCTTGTGGTACAGCCATGGCGGTCTGTACCTTACCTGTCTCAGGATTCACAGACTTGGCACACTCGTTAATAATGTCAACAATCTCACCAAGGGTGGTTTTGTGGGTAACTGGACAGTAGCAATAGTGGCCATCTTTCTGTGGAAGAACATCAAGACCTTCGAACTCACAACGATGCTCCTTACCTACAAGGGCAGCGATCATCTCATCAACGAGGTCATCAATGTAGAGAAGTTCCATCTCTACACTTCGGTCATTAACCTGAATGGGAAAGTCATTGGCAATGTTGTTACAGAAGGTAGCAACAGCACTATTGTAATTGGGGCGACACCATTTGCCGAAGAGATTTGGGAATCGGTAAATAAATATCTTGGCTCCTACTTCTTCACCATACTGAAAGAAGAGGGTTTCGCCTGCTTTCTTACTGCGACCATACTCAGAGTTACCAAAACGACCGGTAAGAGAAGCCTGAGCTGATGATGAGAGCATTACCGGGCAGGTGTTCTTATGTGCCTTCAGTGTATCAAGAAGGAAACTGGCGAACCCCCAATTACCTTGCATGAACTCATCCTGATTTTGTGGACGGTTGACACCTGCAAGGTTGAAGACGAAATCGGCTTCGGTACAGAAGTGTACTAGTTCTTCCCGAGTGTTACCAAGGTCGTACTCGAATACTTCATCTATCTGTACCCCTTTGTACCAACGAGCTTTACCATCCTTTATATTATTGAGTTGGGAGCAAAGGTTTTTTCCCACGAAACCTTTTGCTCCTGTAACCAAAATCTTCATACTTTATTACTTAGTAAGATTAACAATACTATTCAACTCGTTCTGAATATACTCAAGGCTCACAATCTTAGCCTTGGTTTCTTCAAGGTTCAAGCGATGTGTGTTGTCTGAGTTGAACTCAGACAACACACATCGCTTAGCATCACCTTTTGTGAAAAACTGATCATAGTTGAGTGAACGGTTATCAGCAGGTACTCGATAGAAGTCGCCCATATCCTCGGCCTTGGCGCATTCTTCGTTTGTGAGGAGAGTCTCATACATCTTCTCACCGTGACGGATACCGATGACCTTGATATTTTCCTTCTTGCTACCAAAGAGCTCACATACAGCCTCTGCCTGAGTCTGAATGGTACAGGCAGGAGCTTTTTGTACGAGGATATCACCATTTTGACCATGCTCAAAAGCGAAGAGTACAAGGTCAACAGCCTCTTCAAGAGACATGATAAAACGAGTCATCTTAGGCTCGGTAAGAGTGATAGGATTACCATTACGAATCTGGTCAATCCAAAGAGGAATTACAGAACCACGAGAGCACATTACATTACCATAACGCGTACAACAAATCTTGGTATCGCCAGAGTAGCGAGATTTAGCAACTGCAATTTTCTCCTCAATGGCTTTGGTGATACCCATCGCATTGATTGGGTATGCAGCCTTATCAGTGGAAAGACAGATTACAGACTTTACACCAGCCTCAATAGCTGCGGTGAGGACATTGTCTGTGCCAATAACATTGGTCTTAACAGCTTCCATAGGAAAGAACTCACATGAAGGAACCTGCTTTAGAGCAGCAGCATGGAAGATATAGTCAACACCAGGCATTGCATTACGACAACTCTGGAGGTTGCGAACGTCACCAATAAAGAACTTGATTTTACTCGCAACTTCAGGCATCTTAGCCTGATATTCGTGACGCATATCGTCTTGTTTCTTCTCATCACGACTGAATATACGAATCTCAGCGATATCTGTCTTCAGAAAACGATTAAGTACTGCATTACCGAATGAACCTGTGCCACCGGTAATCATGAGGGTTTTAGCTGCAAAAATGCTCATAATTATTACTAATAAAATAGTTACTTTAGACCCGTAACAGCCCTAAAGCATTTGTTTTTATAATTGTTTTATAAATTATTTAGGAGTATTATTATCCATTTCAAATGGATAATCTCATTATCTTTGACTGCAAGTTAACAGGTAAAGGTTATAACGAGTTCCTACTTTTATATTTCAAACTCGAACAGAGAACTCCGACAAGAACTTCTTTCACAGAATCAAGAAGTAAGATGCCACCATTATCCGTCGTCGTCACAAGAAACTACTATCAGACCGTTCTTTTCATTCAGACTCGATTCAAGGACATCCGGTAAAAAGGACATACGCCCCGTATTCTGGGACTTTTTTCAACTGTATGACGAACCTGCCTCCCTACATTCAAATTCGAAACGAGTATTTCCTAAACATATTCCTCTGAATTTAACATGTCATAAATGTGATTATTTATAAATTATTCTGACATCAATCCAATAACTCAAACCTCAAATACAAACCGTTACTTATACGGAAATCAACTCAAATGCGAGCAGAATTAATGGTAACAATTGATGCCTTATTAGATTTTATACTTCCTTATCTTCATTAGTAGAAACACCATCTACTCTAACTTATACAACTTTTTACAAACCTCATATTATTTTTAAAAGATGTTATAAAGTATTTTGTGTTTCACACAGAACAACTGGAAAAATTCCCCATGAGCCAAAACCCAGTTTAATACCGAAATATCTTTTATTATGGAACTCTCATTTGAGTACTTACAGTTGTTTTATCAAATATGTCATAAATGTCCAGTTCTTACGAACGTTTCAAAAAACAAGAGAAAAGATTCTTCAAACTTTTGCACTTTCCATGTTTGTGATCATGATTTTCGTCCCCATAACCGTAACCATAACCGTAGCCATAACCATAGCCATAACCGTAGCCATAACCGTAGCCCTTATGATCTGAAGGAACTCCATTCAATATCACCGACATATTACGAAGCTGCTCCTGGCGGTACATGTTCTCCAATTCCGGTAACTGACGACGATCCATCACACCTGAACGAACTACGAAAATGGTAAGATCGGCTACACGATTGACAATAGAAGCATCGGCCACCATACCCGCAGGAACATTATCCACAATGATATAATCATAACGTTTACGAAGTTCCGTTATCAGACGATCAAAGCGTTCACTCAACAACAATTCGGCAGGATTGGGAGGTACGGGACCGGAGAAAATAACATCCAGTTTTTCATACTCTTCACTCGTGCCCACAATATCGTCTACCTTATCCGTACTACCGGAAAGATAATGCGTCAACCCCATACGGTTGGAAGAGTTGGAGAAAATACCACTTAATGTTCCCTTACGGATATCAACGTCAATCAGGACCACTCGTTTATTGGTCTGGGCGATACTCATGGCCAGATTACTCGAGACAAACGTTTTACCCGCACCCGGATTGGCAGAAGTAAACATAACAACCTGCAACTTATCAGACTTTACACGCATAAAATCCATATTCGTACGGATGATACGGAAAGCCTCAGATACAGAATCACGACTGTTTTCACGGACAACAATGCCATCAGAATCTCCTCCCTTTTTATTGCCATGCCGAGGAATATTACCCAAGAAAGGAATGGTAAGTACTCCATCCAACTCCTTACGGGTACGGACTTTAGTATCCATCACATTCAACAACCAAAATACACCCATGGGAATACCTAAACCTAAAACTATGGAAACCAATAAAATAATCATTGTTTTAGGTGCTACCGGAGTACTGCTACCAGAAGCAGCATCTATAATACGGGCATTACTCTCCGTAATAGCTTGTGTCAAGGCATTCTCCTCACGCTTATTCAACAAGTAAAGATAAAGCTCCTCCTTGATCTTCTGCTGACGCTCTACCGTAAGTACATATTTCTGCTGGGCAGGAACGGCCTCAATTCGCTTCGTGGTCTGCTCTTCCTGTTCACGGATATTCTTTAACTGGATATTCAGGCCGACAATCAGATTATCCACCGAACGAATAATCGTCTGCTTCATTGCACTCAGAGAGTTGTTCAGATCCATCACAATCGGGTTCTTACTGCTACTACCCACCACCAATTTATCACGTTTCAAGAGGATATCATTGTATTCCTTGATCTGGAATTCGACACTGTTATCCGATATACCCGTATTGGCAGGAATCAGGTCCGAACTTTTCTGAGGATCCGTCAAATACTCTTTAATATATTTAGCAATACTCAACTGGTTCTCCAGACTAAGACCCTCCTGCTGATAACGGCTCGTATTGGCAAGGTACATACCCGTTTCGGAAGTGATATCAGTCAACTGGTTCTCACGTTTAAAGCTCTCAATGTTTGCATCCACGCTACCCAATTCACGTTCGATAATAATCAAACGTTCATTGATAAACTTAGAGGTATTCACAGCTATCTGGTTCTTGTCATTGATCACATCCTCATTATAGACGGCAATAAGCATGTTCAGAATATCTTCTGCGCGGGCAGTAGAGACATCATCCAAAACCAGGTTGATAATAGTTGTTGTTTTACCGGCAAGAGAAACTTTCAACCTGCCGCGATACCCTTCGATGACACTTTCCAAGTTGGATTTGACCACATTTACAGGCTTACCATAAAAAACATCCGTATAATATAATGTAGGAGTGATAACCATCGGACCGATCGGAGTAGAAACCGTATCATTCAGATGCACATCCAAAACCTCTTCTGAACTAATTTCCCCACCGCCTACAGCCAAAGAAAAGTCGGAAAGACGTACCGTAACGGAATCGACAGGGGTAACCACTACTTTTATAATCTGCCGTTCCTCCGCCTCAGGAAAAGAAACGGTGACCGGAGCATGCGTATAAAGTTCATCATTGCGCAAACCATTTTTTACCTTATAACTCATATCCAAATGCAAACGCCGCGCAACCTCTTCCATCAAATGACGGGATTGAAAGACAAGTACTTCATTGTCCACATTACGTTTACCACCGAAAAGAGACAGATCAGAAAAAGCCGCAGATTCACTCATTCCGCCACCTTTAGAATCGTCACGAATCAGAACGGATGCTTTACGACTGTATACTTTGGAAGAAGATTTCAAATAAAAGAAAGCTACCCCACCACAGACCAGAACAGAAAGTATGAACCAGTACCAGTTAGCCAATACAAGATAGAAGATATCACTGATATTAATTTCTGACTCCTGCTTGCGGACATCATTGTTTTTGTATTCAGTATTCATTATTCTTTATTATATCCGGATTATTTAAACATGGTTACCATTAAAGAAGCGATGGAAGCCAATACCGAAACGGCAGACAGCCAAACGCTCACAGAATTATTGGAGTTAATACGGCTCTGCCCGGTCTTGGCTTTATTGGGTTCTACATACACAATATCATTCTGCTGCAGATAGTAACAGGGAGACTGAAAAATATCGGAAGAACGAAGATCATGATACAAAATACGACGTTTACCGTCTTTTTCACGGATAACGGCTACACGGTCGCGACGGCCATAAATGGTTAAATCACCCGCCATACTCAAAGCTTCCAATAAAGTAATACGGTCACCAGAGATATCAAATGTGCCCGGACGGGCAACCTCTCCCATCACAGAAACTTTAAAATTCAAAAACTGTACAGTGACAATAGGATCCTTTATCAGATCCTCCTCCATCAATTTCTGTTTTATCAATTCTGTCACCTGCATACGGGTTAAGCCCTCTACATGAAGTCTACCTAAAATGGGAAAATCGATATCTCCATTCTGATCAACCAGATACCCTAATAGCTTTTGCTGAACGGTATTCTGAGCTCCTATCTGATAAGTAACTACAGGCATATTAAACGGCAACGCCAATTCCATATCTTTGCTATTCACCAGAATAGCCAACAAATCATCCTTATGAATGATAACTTCATAATTCTTATCAATATTTTCTTCCTTTAAAGAAGTTATATCCTGCAAGTAAAGCACCTCTTTGGGAGCAGAACAGGACATGAAAAGTGTGACCAAGCACAACAAAAAATAATTCAGTATTCTAATACACATAAGATTTCTATTAAATAAAGTTCCGTATTGTTATTTGTATACAATTCTTATTATTCTACATCCCAGTTGCTCCAGGAATGTGCTTCCAGACTATTCAGATACTCAATAACTTCACATTCAGTTAAAGTTAACTCTCGACCTTCCCAACCGTTAATGATGGTATGAGCCTCTTTAGACAGTTCTTCATCAAATACCTCTCCATAACAAGCCACCAACAGTTGACATTTCAGCAAAGAAGCAGGAAGCTGATCAAGTATCTTCCAACTACGATCAAGAAGCTGTTGTATCTTTTGATTTTTATCACCATGATCATAGATGGTAGCATGATACCCTGTAAGCAGAACATAACAGAGCTGCGCTTCTTCCTCCGTATTAGAACCATGTAAATGGAAGAGACATTCAGATTGACGATAAACCTCCGTATTCAGTTTGCAGAATTCGTTGGAAAAAAGAGGAGTACCCTCAAAACCTAAATTAAGAAGTTCATGAGTGATACGCCGCAGAGTATCAATTTGTGATTGCAAAAACATGAGGAGTATTAATTGTTAAAATTAAAGTAAGCCAAATAAAAATCAGCAAAGGAGAATAATTTAATCTTCGATTTTTTCCATCAGGGAAGGATGAACATAGGTAGTAGCTACAGCCATAACCCCTTTTATACAGACAGATACGCGCCGATCTCCTTTGACACGAAGAATAACACCTTCCACACCTTCAAATATACCACCGGTAATACGTACCCGATCTCCCTTCTGCAATGCAGTTACAGCGGGATCAAGATAAACAATCTGTTCTTCATAATTACCGGAAACGGCAATGAAGCTACGCATCTGAGAATCCGGAACGGTAAGAGGGCGCTGTGTTTCACGATCCATAATATAACGAACGGATAAAGAAGAACCCACAGAACGTTTGATACGGTCAATACATACAAAGGAAGCATGAACAAATACAAGATTGTGTACTACAGGTACCAACTTACGTATCTTACGGTCCGCATGCTTGATATACTCATAGTGCATCGGAATAAAATTCTCAATATTTTCGGTATCAAGTACTTCCTTTAGTAGTAGTTCTCGGCTATAAGTAACACGAAGCGGATACCAGCAAATGTCTGTAGATTTGTTCACAATTGGATATTCTTTGGGGACACCGAAGTACTGAATTCACTTCCGGTCAAGCGTGTATAAAACTAACTTTTTAATCTTAGTACACTAACCCTCAGATGTATCCCTATCACAGGAGATAAACAATTTGAGGGGTGAGATGTAGTATGTACGTATTTATTTTCCCTTATACATATGTCATTATAAACGAGCCAATTGATTATGAAAAGTGTTTCAACAGACGTTCGTTTAATGACACAAAAGTATATACTATTCTTTAATGTACAAAATATTTCTCAATAAAATAATCTGTATTTCTGTTTTAAATTATATATATTATTGATATATAGCTATTTATGTTATATAGTAAAATCCGTTTATTAAATGATTAATCTCATTTGGAAGATGAAAAAATAGTTCAAAATAAGTGTGTCATTAAACGAACGTCTATTGAAACACTTTTCTATTTAAAATAAGATTTTAATAATCAAAATATATATACGTATCATGTAATCTCTTCTTTTTATCGTTGATTCATTGTTCAAATCGTAACTTTTAACAATCTTTGCAAAGTAAAAAAATCATTTAAAATTCAAGTTTATGACAAACAACGATCAAAAAAAACAGATTTTAACGGTTCTATAAAAATAGAACTCAGCAACGGAGAAACAATAGAAGGTATTATTAATGTGCAGCGCATTGACAAACAAGAAATTGACCACAGAATAGTAATCAGACATCACAAAGGATCTTTAATAAAAGCATTAGCTATTTCGCTTTCCTCAGAAGAAAAACCAACAGTCAGTGTAGCAGAAATTGCCAAAGAGATCAATACTTTATTTCGATTTGAATACAAAAAACAAGGAATATATAAAGAGGTTGAATTCAAAACATTAACAACTGAAATTAGCAGAACGATCGCATCCCGTAAAAAGCAGATATAAGCTTCAAAAAGTAGATGCAATAAAAAATCCGCCATTTGAGCGGATTTTTACATTTATTCTACGATTAGTTCCATCCGAATATTATCCCGACCTTGCCGCCGTTATCGGAAAAATATAAACTCATAAAACAAAATGAAATGAAAAAAAGAAAATTGGAACCTATTATGGAGAATGTAAAAAGGAGATGGACAAGACAAATCGTACAAGAGAAAGGGTATACACAAACCACTGCTGTATGGATGGCAGAACGTATTGAGGCACTGATAGACTGGATGCAGCACGGATATGCGGTGATTGCCTACCGCAGGGCTATTGATGGAGAGTTTCAGTTTGTAAAGGCGACACTGATTTATTACAGATACGACTTCAAACGGGAGTACGAAGCAAGCAAAGTACAGGAAGCTGTGATGTACTGGGATGTAGAGGAAGCAATGTGGAAACGCTTCCGCCTGGAGAACTTTCTGGAATGGAAAAAGTGTATTTAATTGAAAATTGAAAGTTGAAAATTGAAAATTGCTGTTCAGCATGATAGCGCAGCCAATTTTCAACTTTCAACTTTCAATTTTCAACTTTCAATTAAACAAATATGGCAACAGAATTTAATGGAATCGTTTACTTCCCTACAAAAGCAACCTTCTTTGAAGGAGCAGTGTCCGAATCGTTAGAGGCGAAATATGGTATCAAAGGACCTTATCTGGTAATAAAAATACTTTGCAAGATATATAAAGAGGGGTATTACATACAATGGGATGAGGAACAATGTGAGATATTTGCCTATAAGCTGGGAAGGGAATATACGAAAGAAGAAGTAGACAGTATAATCGGTATACTAATTGAAAAAGGATTTTTTGATAAGAACAGCTATGAGGAGCATCGTATACTGACCTCGGTGGATATTCAGCGGGTATGGTTAGAGGCTACCAGCCGGAGAAAGAGGGATTTAACTAAATTACCCTATCTGCTAGAAGAGGTGAAATGTAAGGAGGAAGAGATAAAATGTAAGCAGAAAGAGAGTACGAACTCAGAAAATGCGAACATTTTTCCCGTTCAGATGGAGTTGAGTCTGGAAAATGCAGACATTTTCAGACAAAGTAAAGTAAAAGAAAGTAAAGTAGAAGAAAAGAAGAAGAAGGAGGAGGAGGATTCTATTTTGCCTCCACCTCCGGAATATGCGCTCAACAAAAAGACGCACAATTATGACGGCTTGCTACTGGCATTGGATCGGATTAAGGTGACGGACACCGGAGACATAAAGGCCATTCTACGAATGTCGAACTATGGGGAGATCGGTACTCCGGTGTGGAAGGTGCTGGCACAGACCTCGTGGGCTAAGATAGGGATGCCGGGAAAATATCTCATAAAGATACTCAGAAGTAGCTGATAATCAAGGCTTATAACATTGTACATTTTTGCTTGACAAGATTGTACACCTTTGTGGTACAAGGTTGTACAATCTTGTCAAGCAAAAATGTACAATCTAATCTATTTCAATTTTTATTTCCTATCTTTGCTAAAAAAGCGAAGATAAGCTGCACCTTGGCATAAAAAATGAACGAGTTCATTTTATTCTACTCTCGGTTTGCATTATCTTTGCAAAAAAAAAATAGAGGTATCAGTCTTACAATCCTCATGATGAAAAAAATAAAAATAATATTGATATTGTTCTTTCTGTGCCTGGCTACAAATGGCAAAGGAACACCGGATAATAACGCGGATTCCATTCGTCTTAGTTTGCTGACATGTGCTCCCGGAGAAGAGATCTATTCTTACTTCGGACATACTGCCATCCGCTATGAAGAGCCATCCAAAGGCATTGATTGGGTATTCAATTACGGAATATTCAACTTCGGCGCACCCAATTTTATTTTTCGTTTTGCACTGGGACAGACAGATTACATTCTCGGAGGAATGAATTATGACCGGTTCGCAGCCGAATATATCTTCGATGAACGTAGTGTATGGCAACAAACACTCAACCTGACTCCGGAAGAAAAACAAAAACTCCTTGCGCTACTGATAGAAAACAGCCGACCGGAAAACCGGGTGTACCGGTATAACTTTTTCTACGATAACTGTGCTACCCGCCCACGGGATAAAATAGAAGAAAGTATACAGGGAAAAGTGATTTACAACTATCCGGAGAAAGACGGCACGAAATCATTCCGCGACATTGTACACCAATATACCAACGGGCATCCATGGGCACAATTCGGTATTGACTTTTGCATCGGAAGCGAAGCAGACCGCCCCATAACAAGCCGACAGATGGTATTTGCTCCGTTTTATCTGAAAAATGCACTTGCAACAGCAAAAATCACGAATAATGGGAACGAAAGGCCACTGGTGGCAGATACAGAACTAATTATCAATTGTGAAGACGAAAATTCATCACCTGCCCCAATAAGTATCGCGGATATATTTACCCCAATGAGATCGGCGCTGCTTTTGTTTATTATTGTAGCAGGTACCAGTATCTATGGTATCCGAAAGAAAAGAGGACTTTGGGGAATTGATCTCATATTGTTTGGCATAGCAGGCATTGCCGGTTGTATTATTGCATTCCTCGCTCTGTTTTCAGAACATCCTGCTGTCAGTTCCAATTACCTGCTTTTTGTATTCCATCCGGGAGAGCTTATCTTTCTGCCAATCATTGTAAATGCTGCCAGAAAAGGACGAAAATGTTGGTACCATATGCTAAACTGCATTGTTTTAACACTTTTTATACTGCTTTTTCCGGTAATACCGCAAAGAATTGATTTAGCTGTCGTACCTTTGGCACTCAGTTTGTTGATACGTTCAGCAAGCAATCTTATTTTGACTTATAAAAAAACGAAATGAAAGGATTACTGACTTCCATACTTACTGTACTTACCATTACCGGGCTACAGGCTCAACCGCTACCTGCTACTCCAAAACTGGTGGTAGGCCTGACCATTGATCAGTTGCGTACAGACTATTTGGAAGCTTTCTCCTCCCTATATGGCGAAAAAGGATTCAAAAGACTCTGGAAAGAAGGAAAAGTATTTCGTAATGCGGAATATAACTTCAGCAAAGTAGACCGCGCCTCGGCTATAGCTGCCATTTATACCGGAACAACGCCTTCTATGAACGGAATTACCGCCAATCAATGGTTGGATATTTCGACACTACGCCCTATTAACTGTGTGGACGATCCGGCATTTATGGGAAACTATACAGACGAGAGCAGTTCTCCCGCCCTATTGCTCACTTCCACTATCGCCGATGAACTTAAAATAGCTACACGCAACAAAGGGCTGGTATACGCTATTGCCCCTTTCCGTGATGCTGCCATATTTGCAGCAGGACATACCGGAAACGGTGCTTTCTGGCTGAATACCAATACCGGAAAATGGTGTAGTACCACTTATTATACAGAATTTCCCTGGTGGGTTAGCCAATATAATGATCGTCAGGCTGTTGATTTCCGTATCGGAGATATGACATGGACACCGGTTCATCCCATGGAGAAATATATTTACCTGCCGGAATGGAGAGATACTCCTTTCAAATATAAATTTGATGATGACCGGAGAAATAAGTTCCGCAGACTGATAGCCAGTCCGTTCGTTAATGACGAGGTAAATTTACTGACCGAAGAGTTACTGGATAAGAGTAACATAGGAAAAGATGAAGTACCGGACATGCTTTCGCTGATGTATTACGCCGGCAATTATGCCCATAAAACCTCACAGGAGTGTGCTATGGAATTGCAGGATACATACGTAAGACTGGACCGCAGTATTGCTCACCTGCTAGATGTGATCGACAAAAAAATAGGACTTCAAAATGTACTTTTCTGCATTACTTCTACCGGATACGTAGACACAGAATCGGCCGATCACGGACTTTACCGCATTCCCGGAGGAGAATTCCACCTGAATCGTTGCGCAGCTCTGCTGAATATGTTTTTGATGGCTACTTACGGTGAAGGACAATATGTAGAAGCTTATTATGACCAGCAAATATATCTCAACCACAAGCTGATAGAGAAAAAGCAACTCGATCTTTCTGAAATACAGAATAAAGCAGCCGACTTCCTGATGCAATTTAGTGGCGTAAACGAAGCATATTCGGCACAACGCCTGCTGTTAGGCTCATGGACACCGGAAATAGACCTGATACGCAACGGATTTCACCGCAAACGTTCGGGAGACTTGCTCATTGAAGTGCTGCCGGGATGGACAATTGTCAATGAATCCAATCCGACGGAAAACAGAATAATTCGTAGCGCGCATATCCCGGTACCACTTGTGTTTTTTGGAAACTCGGTAAAACCGGAGATAATAAACACACCTGTAAGTGTGGGCCATATCGCCCCAACACTGGCTCATACCATGAGGATACGGGCTCCCAATGCCTGCTCTTCAACACCACTTACCATACGGTAAAAACACACTTTTTTCAACTTAAGTAAATAATAATAAATATAATACACAAATGGGATTTAATGAATTTTTGAGCTCGATTTTCGGAAACAAATCCACACGAGACATGAAAGAAATTCAACCTTGGGTAGACAAAATCAAAGCCGCTTACCCTGAGGTTGAAAAATTGGATAATGATGGACTTCGTGCCAAAACACAAGAACTGAAACAATACATCTACAACTCTGCTACCCAGGAACGTGCCAAAGTGGAAGAACTGAAAGCAAGTATTGAATCAATAGAACTGGAAGATCGCGAAGAGGTATTTGCTCAGATTGATAAACTCGAAAAAGAAATACTCGAAATATACGAAAAAGCACTGGAAGAAGTACTCCCGGTAGCTTTCTCTATCGTAAAAGACACAGCCAGACGTTTCACCGAAAACGAAGAAATTGTGGTAACTGCCACAGATTTTGACCGTACACTGGCTGCAACCAAAGATTTCGTACGCATCGAAGGTGACAAAGCGATCTATCAGAATCACTGGAATGCCGGTGGGAATGATACGATATGGAATATGATCCATTATGATGTACAGCTTTTTGGTGGTGTAGTACTTCATAAAGGAAAAATTGCCGAAATGGCAACAGGTGAAGGTAAAACCCTGGTGGCTACCCTGCCTGTATTCCTCAATGCACTGACAGGCAACGGTGTACATGTAGTAACAGTGAATGACTATCTGGCAAAACGTGACTCCGAATGGATGGGACCGCTTTATATGTTCCATGGATTAAGCGTTGATTGTATCGACCGTCATCAACCAAACTCAGATGCACGCCGTCAGGCTTATCTGGCTGATATCACTTTCGGTACAAATAATGAATTTGGTTTCGACTACCTGCGCGACAATATGGCTATCAGTCCCAAAGACCTTGTACAACGCCAACACAACTATGCTATTGTCGATGAGGTAGACTCGGTATTGATTGATGATGCGCGTACTCCGTTGATTATCTCTGGTCCTGTTCCTAAAGGCGAAGACCAACTTTTCGAATCTCTTTGCCCACTGGTAGAACGTCTTGTAGAAGCCCAGAAAGTACTGGCAACCAAATACCTGACAGATGCAAAGAAATTAATCGCATCAGACGATAAGAAAGAGGTAGAAGAAGGGTTCCTCGCTCTCTTCCGTAGTCATAAGGCATTGCCTAAAAACAAAGCATTGATCAAGTTCCTGAGTGAACAGGGTATCAAAGCCGGTATGCTGAAAACAGAAGAGATCTATATGGAACAGAACAATAAACGTATGCATGAGGCTACTGACCCACTGTATTTCGTTATTGATGAAAAGATGAACAGCGTAGACCTGACGGACAAAGGTGTTGACCTGATCACGGGTAATTCTGACGATCCGACTCTGTTTGTATTGCCGGATATCGCAGCACAGCTCTCTGAACTGGAAAATGAGAAGGATCTGAGCGACGAGCAAAAATTGGAAAAGAAAGATGCCCTGATGACTAACTACGCCATCAAATCGGAACGTGTACACACCATCAATCAGCTGCTGAAAGCATATACCATGTTTGAGAAAGACGACGAATACGTTGTAATTGACGGACAGGTGAAGATTGTTGACGAACAGACGGGCCGTATCATGGAAGGCCGCCGTTATTCAGACGGACTCCACCAGGCAATCGAAGCTAAAGAGCGTGTTAAGGTAGAAGCTGCCACACAAACTTTTGCTACTATCACATTGCAGAACTACTTCCGTATGTATCACAAGCTATCGGGTATGACCGGTACTGCCGAAACAGAAGCAGGTGAACTTTGGGACATCTACAAACTCGATGTAGTAGTAATCCCCACCAACCGTCCTATTGCCCGTAAAGATATGAACGACCGCGTTTATAAAACAAAACGTGAAAAGTATAAAGCCGTTATTGAGGAAATAGAACAACTGGTCAATGCCGGCCGCCCGGTACTGGTAGGTACTACTTCGGTAGAAATCTCCGAAATGCTGAGCAAGATGTTGACTATGCGTAAAATCGAACATAACGTATTGAATGCGAAGTTACACCAGCGGGAAGCTGACATTGTGGCAAAAGCCGGTTTGCAAGGTACAGTGACTATTGCTACCAATATGGCAGGTCGTGGTACCGACATCAAACTGAGTCCGGAAGTTAAGGCTGCCGGCGGTTTGGCTATCATTGGTACGGAACGCCACGAATCCCGTCGTGTAGACCGCCAGTTGCGTGGTCGTGCCGGACGTCAGGGTGACCCGGGTTCTTCTGTATTCTTCGTTTCACTGGAAGACGATTTGATGCGTCTCTTCTCTTCCGACCGTATCGCCGGTGTTATGGATAGATTAGGATTCCAGGAAGGAGAAATGATCGAACATAAGATGATTTCAAATTCCATTGAACGTGCACAGAAGAAAGTGGAAGAAAACAATTTCGGTATCCGTAAACGTTTGCTGGAATATGACGACGTAATGAACAAGCAACGTACGGTTGTCTATACGAAACGTCGCCATGCACTGATGGGCGAACGCATCGGTATGGACATTGTAAACATGATCTGGGACCGTTGTGCAGCCGCCATTGAAAACAATGCGGAATATGAAAACTGTAAGTTCGACCTTCTTCAGACATTAGCTATGGATGCTCCTTTCACAGAAGAGGAATTCCGCAGTGAGAAGAAAGAAAAGCTGGCTGAAAGAACTTTTGATGAAGCAATGGCTAACTTCAAGCGTAAAAGTGAACGTCTGGCACAAATAGCAAATCCTGTAATCAAACAGGTATATGAGAATCAGGGACATATGTACGAAAACATTCTGATCCCTATCACGGACGGAAAACGTATGTACAACATCTCCTGTAATCTGAAAGCCGCTTACGAAAGTGAATCTAAAGAGGTAGTGAAATCATTCGAGAAATCTATCCTGCTTCATGTAATTGACGAAGCATGGAAAGAAAATCTTCGTGAACTGGATGAATTGAAACATTCAGTACAAAATGCAAGCTACGAACAGAAAGACCCGTTGTTGATCTATAAACTGGAATCAGTGAACTTGTTTGATACCATGGTAAACAAGATCAATAACCAGACCGTATCTATCCTGATGCGCGGACAAATCCCGGTACAGGAAGCTCCCGAACGGCGCCAGGATTTGAGTAAATATCGCGAACAGAAACAAGACCTGAACGATCCGAATCAACAAGCTGCTGCACAGCAGGATACCCGCGAAGCTGTAAAACGCGAACCCGTACGTGCAGAAAAGACAGTAGGACGTAACGATCCGTGTCCTTGTGGTAGCGGTAAGAAATACAAAAACTGTCACGGAAGGGCGTAAGAATCAGTAGTTAGAATTCAGTAGTTAGTAGTTAGAATCTATGCAGTATGGAAGCGTTGCCATGCCGAAAGGATTCTGACTACTAACTACTGACTACTAACTACTGACTACTGACTACTAACTACTGACTACTAACTACTGAATATTATGGCAAAATACTCATTCACGCTATTGTTACTCTTCTGTCTGGCATTCAGTTCATGCCAGACCATAGAGCAAATCCCTATCGAATATATGATGCCTGCGGAAATAAACTTTCCTCCCGAACTGCGCCGGGTCGCGATTGTCAATAATACCAGTAGCGTGCCTGACAATAAATGGATAGAATCGGACAGATCACGGAAAGACGATGAGATAGCCCGTGCCGTTGCTTACAACAATGGAGATGCCAAAATAGCAGCCGAATCATTGGCTGAAGCCATAGCAAACGAAAACTATTTTGATGAAGTTATCATTTGTGACTCTGCTCTGCGTGCCAATGACAAATTTGCGCGCGAAGAAACACTCACTCAGGAGGAAGTAAAGGAACTGACAGAAAATCTGGATGTTGACTTTCTGATCTCACTGGAAAATCTTCAGTTAAAAGCAACCAAAACCATTCGTTATATTCCGGACTGGAGCTGTTATTATGGCAGTGTAGATGTAAAAGTGTACCCAACGCTTAGGATTTATATTCCCAAGCGTAAAAATCCCATGCTTACCATCGCTCCTAATGACAGTATTTTCTGGGAAGAATTTGGTAACACAAGTTCATATGTACAGACACACCTCATCAAAGATTCTCAGATACAGCAAGAAGCCTCGGAGTTTGCCGGAACAATTCCTGTAAAACACCTCCTACCCTATTGGACATCGGCTACACGCAATCTCTACAACAATGGTTCCGTAAATATGCGTGATGCTGCCGTATACGTCCGTGAAAACTCATGGGACAAAGCCTTCAAACTTTGGGAACAATCTTTCAATACTGCCAAAAGTGATAAAAAGAAAATGCAGTCTGCATACAATATTGCTGTTTACTACGAAATAAAAGACGAACTGGAACAGGCCGAAACATGGGCACTAAAAGCCCAGGAACTGGCTCATAAAATAGATAAAATTGATCAGAGAAATAAGGACAACGTAGACATATCCGAAATACCGAATTACGTAATGACCAGTCTTTATGTGGTAGAGTTACAGAAACGGACAGCCGGATTGTCATCATTAAATATGCAAATGAACCGATTTAATGATGATTTTTAATCAAAACATAGGCAGAATTGCATTTTTTTTATACCTTTGATCTAAATAAAAGGAGGAAAACCAATGAAACTGAGTCAACAATCACAATCTGTAATCGAATCGGCTATACGAAAAGCAGTCGCAAAGTTTACTTGCGGTTGCGAACAAACAATCGTTACAGATATTCACATACAACCCAATCAGAATTCCGGCGAACTATTCATCTTCGATGACGAAGACGATGAACTGGTCAATGTGACCATCGACGAATGGTCAGCATATGAAAGTGATGATTTTTATGAGAATGCCGAACGTGTTCTTCGACCGATCCTTTGCAGGATGAAGGACGGAGGAGATTTTGATAAGCTAACGATCCTAAAACCTTACTCTTTTGTGTTAGTAGACGAAGAGAAAGAGACAGTAGCCGAATTACTTCTGGTAGATGATGACACACTGCTTGTAAATGACGAACTTTTAAAAGGTCTGGATGAAGAACTGGATAGTTTTCTGAAAGAATTACTTGAAAAATGATAAAGACTTCCTTTACCGACAGGAGAAAATTATTCTTGTCGATAAGGAAGAGTAAACCAAAATACAGAACCTTTATCCGGTATTGAGTTGACTCCTATTTCTCCACCCATTTTTTCAATTATCATTTTACAGATAGATAATCCTAATCCTGTACCCTGAATAAACGAATTGTATTTCACAAATCGCTCAAACACATGTTGACACTGTTCATCAGACATACCACACCCGGTATCAGAAACATAGAAATAAATTGTATGTTTATCTTTCAAACGATATCCCATTGTGATGATCCCGCTTTCTGTGAATTTAATAGCATTGGTCAGAAAATTTGTTATCACTTGTATCAACCTGTTCCGGTCAATATATAATACGCATTGTGGTAAGCGTTCTTCAAAAATAAGATCCACCTTTTCATTCTTAATTCTCAACCGGATACTTTGCTCTATCTCATCCAGTATCGAATTGACATCCACATACGTTTCATGAAAATCATATGTCCCGGCCTCTATTTTCGCCATATCCAGAATATCACTGATCAACTGAAGAAGTAAATTTGTATTATTCTCAATAATACCTACATACTCTTCCATCTCTTCTTTTCCCTCAACATGAGGCAACATATTAGAGAAACCCACAATGGCATTCAGAGGAGTACGAATCTCGTGACTCATATTGGCAAGGAAAGCTGATTTTAACTGATTGGCTACTTCCGCCTGCTCTTTGGCCTCTTTCAATCGGCCATATGCCTTTTTAAGAATAGAAATATAATAAATAACAGCAACCACTATTACCAAAAGAAAAATACCTGCACAAAGTAATTGTTTCTCATATTGTTCCAGAAATGGAGCTGGTTTGTTCACATAAGTCACGTCTTTCGGATAAAGAAATTCGGGGATACCATGCTCTTGCAACACCGGATAACAGAGAGTAGCAGAAGGTACGCCACCATCCATTCCGGGGATATCCCGGGGAGATTCTCCATCCAACACACGATAGATCATGGAAAGCAATGAATTTCCAAAAGATTCGGAAGATACATAATAACCGCCCGCAAACGTTTCTTTGGATAAATCTTCGGCAGCAAGCAAAAACAGAGGAGTATGAACAAAATTATGAATAATATCCTGTAAATGGTCAAAGAGATAGTTATTGTCATTCCGGTTGTGAGATTCAAACCAGGAATAATAGATAAGGCCGGTAGTACGATCATAACTACGTAGTGTATCCAACAGCATCTCGGTAGAAAGAAAAGTCGTAGAAAGCTGATGAAGCTCCTGATCCGGGAAAAAATTCGCCACAGCATTCTCTACATCCGAACAAGCCATCTTACTAATATAACGATCGTCTGAAATAAAAGCAATACGCTTCATTTCAGGCATTATCTTTTGCATTAACTCTATGGTTTCCTTAACATAATATACCTGACGCAAAAAAGTGACATTGTATCCCTTCCGCCAGACATCCGCCGAAACAGAATTGCTTGCAGTCAATGGCTCGTGAGACAAAAGTACTTCGAGCGTAGCCGGCAAATATTCACGGGAATTGGTTATAATCACAGGAACATCTTTCCATATTCCATCAAAAAGTTCCCGGCATACAATCCAACCGGGATCACCTATCATGACTATTAACTTTGGAGGAAGCGGATATTTTTCTTTCAAATGCAACAACACCGCATCCACTTCACCTTGATCTCTCAGGGCAGGCACTGACAACGACTCTGCTTTTACATCAAATCCCTTCCGCTCCAGGTCTTCACTGGCATGCCAGTACATAGCCTTTGCCCAGGGAAGATTAAAATTTATTGAATTCAAAAATAAAATCTCATCTCCATTGTTGCCATGAGCAAATATAGAAGAGCTTGTACCGCATAGCAGTAAAGCAATAAAAGACAATAATAGAGTTGTCTGTTTCATTTGTTTGTTGTTTTTATTACAAAGGCAAAGGTAAAATTTATTTTGATAAAAAAAAGAAAGGCACCCCAATATTTTGGAATGCCTTTCTACTTCTATAGAATCAGTTTATGCTTTCTTTAAAGAAGCGATACTTTCTTTCAATGAATTAATAATACTTTCGGCATCTGCCTGTTTCTTTCGTTCAATCTCAATGACTGCCGGTGGAGCATTATTTACAAACTTCTCGTTACTAAGTTTCTTCAACACACCTTGCAGGAATCCTTCTTTATGTTTCAGTTCAGCTTCCATACGAGCGATCTCTGCTTCTACGTCAATCATATTGCCAAGCGGAACAGCAAACTCAATAGTACCTACCATGAAAGAGGATGCTCCTTCTGCTTTGGCTTCCACCACTGCAATACCGGACAGATTACAAATCTTAATAATCACAGCATTAAATGCAGTAACCGGATTTTCACCTATCACCTGCAACTCAAGTGCTTCTTTCTGAGCAATATTCTTCTGCAAACGAATCGTACGGATATTACTGATCACTTCCTTCACCACTTCAAACTGCTGAATAAATGCTTCATCAACGGTTCCATTCAACAATAAAGAATTCACCATCAGACTCTCTCCCTCCTTACGTTCGGCCATCTGTTGCCACAACTCTTCGGTAATGAAAGGCATAAACGGATGAAGCAAATGGAGCAAATTATTCAAAAATCCAATAGTAGCATCAAAAGTAACACGGTCAATAGCTTGTCCGTAAGCCGGCTTAATCATTTCCAGATACCAAGAAGAGAACTCATCCCAGAACAGCTTATAAACAGCCATAAGTGCTTCACTCAAACGATATTTACTGAACAGATCGGCAACCTCAGCAGCTACTTCATTCTGTTTGGACTCAAACCAGCGGACAGCCAACTTAGACGCTTCGGGAACTTCAGCATTATCAGCAACCTTCCATCCTTTGATCAACCGGAAAGCATTCCATATCTTGTTACAGAAATTACGTCCTTGCTCGCACAATGCATCATCAAAGAGAATGTCGTTCCCGGCAGGAGCCGCAAGCATCATACCCATACGTACCCCATCGGCACCGTATTTTTCAATTAGTTCCAATGGATCGGGTGAATTACCCAATGATTTAGACATTTTGCGTCCCAGCTTATCACGAACGATACCAGTGAAATATACATTCTTAAACGGCATCTTTCCTTCATACTCATAACCGGCCATAATCATGCGGGCTACCCAGAAGAAAATAATATCCGGACCTGTAACAAGGTCACTTGTAGGATAGTAATACTCAATCTCTTTGTTACCCGGATTATTAATACCATCAAACAATGAAATAGGCCACAACCAGGAAGAGAACCAAGTATCCAGACAATCTTCATCCTGACGGATATCGGCCAGAGTCAATGCGTTATTTCCTGTTTTTTCTTTGGCAAGTTTCAATGCTTCCTCGTCTGTAGCAGCTACCACATAGCCACCCTCAGGTAAAAAGTAAGCCGGAATACGATGTCCCCACCATAACTGACGACTGATACACCAGTCTTTTATGTTTTCCATCCAGTGCCGGTAAGTATTCTTATACTTAGGAGGATAAAATTTCAGTTCGTCATTCATTACAGGTGGCAACGCCATCTCTGCAAAGTGCTGCATCTTAAGGAACCACTGCATAGACAATTTCGGTTCAATCACTACATTGGTACGCTCTGAATAACCTACCTTATTCGTATAAGCCTCTGTCTTTTCAAGCAATCCGGCAGCTTCAAGATCTTTCTCTATCTGCTTACGAACATCAAAACGATCCATACCGATATACATACCGGCAGCTTCACTTAATGTTCCGTTATCATTGAAAATATCAATACTCGGCAAATTGTATTTTTCGCCCAACATATAGTCGTTCACATCATGTGCCGGAGTCACTTTCAGACAACCCGTACCGAATTCGATATCCACGTAATCATCTTCGATCACCGGAATAACGCGCCCTACCAACGGTACGATTACTTTTTTACCTTTCAACCAGGTGTTTTTAGGATCGGCAGGATTGATACACATAGCCGTATCACCCATAATTGTTTCCGGACGAGTAGTAGCAACCACCGCATAACGTCCTTCCGGATCTCCTTCTACTTTATAGCGCAAATAATAAAGTTTTCCATGTTCTTCTTTATAAATCACCTCTTCGTCAGAGAGGGCAGTCAATGCTTTCGGGTCCCAGTTCACCATACGAACTCCCCGGTAAATAAGTCCCTTATTATAAAGATCTACGAAAACCTTCAGTACACTTTCGCTACGTTTTTCGTCCATAGTAAATGCGGTACGATCCCAGTCACAAGATGCTCCCAGTTTACGAAGCTGTTTCAGGATAATACCACCATGCTCTTCGGTCCATGCCCAGGCATGTTTGAGAAATTCGTCACGGGTCAGATCCGTCTTTTTGATTCCTTCCGCTGCAAGCCTGTTTACCACCTTGGCTTCAGTTGCAATAGAGGCATGATCTGTTCCCGGTACCCAACAGGCATTTTTACCTTCCATACGGGCACGACGAACAAGAATATCCTGAATGGTATTATTAAGCATGTGTCCCATGTGTAACACACCAGTGACGTTAGGAGGAGGAATGACGATGGTGTAAGGTTCACGACCATCGGGTTTTGAACTAAATAATTTGTGATCCAACCAATACTGGTACCACTTTCCCTCCACGTCAGCGGGATTGTACTTACTTGCTAATTCCATGTTATATTTCTAATATGTTTAATTTATTGCGAATAATGGATGCAAAATTAATAATTTAAATTCAAATCTTACCACTCTCCGGCTGTTTCTGTACGCGGAAAGAGAGTTTATAGCCTTCGTAAAGTGCTATTCCGTAAAATAGAGCAGTAGCAGAAACTATATTTTCGGCCATTACCGAAAATACTGCTTTAAAATCTGTTTCTGCCAATGCTTCCATATATGACAAATTATACTCTTTAGCCACATAGCCTATAATAGAAAAGAAATCTCCTAAAATGCAACTCAACAAAGCCAGAGCTGCTCCAATGATTCCGAAAACAGGACGCACTCCCTTTCCCCTGCGCATAGCCAATCCAACGATAAAACCGATACCAATGGCCATATAGCCAATCTGATAGCCAGTGGAAACAGAAACCAATCCCCAGGCAACAGCTCCTAAAAGACAAGCCCCCGTTCCCCACAATACCGCCTTTGGAAGATTTTCTTCTGCCAGTAGCTGCTCTCTGCTCAGCACTGCAGAAAATATTTCCGGATCCGGAGTGGGTGCTATCTTTTCCAATTCTTCATCTTTTTGAAAATTTTCACAAGCATCTTCAAAGTCCGGTAATGTTCCCGTACGTTTACAGACGAGTCCGCGTCCCATCACGAAATCACGTGATACGCAATTGCGACAATAGCTTTCTATTCCCTCTGTATTAGCCATAATCAATGTGTGTGTTATTGATATATAAATTTGTTTATTAACAGAAATTTCGCAAATATAGAGGTAATTTTCTGCACGGCATTCAATTAATACATATTTTTGTCCTATAAAAGAAATTTGACTATGAAGCGAAAACAAAAGATACGCTATATCATTCTGGGAACTCTCCTGTTACTTATCTGGACCACTCAGCTTATTCCGGCGATGGGCGAAGGTTATGCCCGGTCCGTATACCCGGTTATTTCGTTTTGTCTGTCTTCGTTCTCACGTTTGTTTCCTTTTGCCATAGGCGATTTATTCATATTTCTCAGTATTACCGGTGTCATTCTCTATCCTATTTACGGACGGATAAAAAAACATCCCTGGAAAAAGATTTTATTACGTGACGGCGAATATCTTTTGTGGATATATGTATGGTTCTATCTCGCATGGGGGCTGAATTATTCGCAAAAGAACTTTTACGAACGTACAGACATTCCTTATGTTGCCTATACCCCTGATAAATTCAAAGCATTTGTGGACGAATACATTCAGCATCTGAATGATTCTTATGTCCCTGTTACAGAAATAAACAAGGATATTATCTGCCGGGAAGCAGTCAAAGGATACCGGCAAATCAGTGATGCATTAGGCGTACATCGACCTCCATACGATTCGCCCGAAGTGAAAACAATGCTATTCACTCCATTCATATCGATGGTTGGCGTGAGTGGCAGTATGGGACCTTTCTTTTGTGAATTCACGTTGAACGGCGATTTACTCCCTTCCCAGTATCCGGCAACGTATACGCATGAACTTGCCCATTTGCTGGGCATCACCAGCGAAGCCGAAGCCAACTTTTATGCATATCAGGTATGTACTCGTTCGCAAGTGGAAAGTATCCGTTTCAGTGGTTATTTCTCTGTCCTGAGTCATATTCTGGGCAATGCACGCCGTCTCATGACAGAAGAAGAATACAATGAACTATTCAAACGTATCCGACCGGAAATCATTGAACTTGCCCGCTCTAATCAGGAATACTGGATGGCGAAATACAGCCCTCTGGTTGGCAATATCCAAGACTGGATATACGACCTTTACCTCAAAGGAAACAAAATAGAAAGCGGACGCAAAAACTATTCGGAAGTAGTAGGACTCTTAATTTCATACCGGGATTACCAAACCGAAAAACGATAAATCAACAAACAGGTAGATATATACATTATAGATTATATGCTTAAAAGCTGTATCTTTGCCGTATGAAAAAATTAGTAATTGTAGGATGTGGACGACTTGCTGAAATCGTTGCGGATGCAGTTGTCAATGGATTATTACCCGATTATGATCTGGTAGGTGTTTATTCGCGTACGGCATCAAAAGCCGAACGTATTGTAACTAAAATGCAGCAGCATGGAAAACCCTGTGCAGCCTGTGCTACTCTGGAAGAGCTGCTCGGTTTGAAACCCGACTATCTGGTAGAGTCAGCTTCTCCCAGTGCTATGAAAGCGCTTGCTTTGCCTGCGTTAAAAAACGGAACTTCCATCATCACCTTGTCTATCGGTGCTTTGGCGGACACCACCTTTTATGAGGAGGTGAAGAAAACAGCCAGGGAGAATGGTACACGTGTATACCCCGTATCCGGAGCTACCGGAGGGTTTGATGTTTTAAGAACTGCTTTCCTAATGGGAAATGCTTCTGCCCGTTTCTTCAACGAGAAAGGTCCGAATGCATTGAAAGGTACGGCTGTATACGATGAAACTTTACAGACAGAACAACGTATCGTCTTTTCCGGAAATGCAACAGAAGCAATAGGTATGTTTCCAACCAAAGTCAATGTAGCAGTTGCGGCCTCACTGGCTTCTGTTGGTCCGGAGAATATGCAGGTATCCATACAATCCACCCCCGGATTCGTAGGAGATACTCAAAAGGTTGAAATAAAAAATGATCAGGTACATGCTGTAGTAGAGGTGTACAGCGCTACGTCCGATATTGCAGGGTGGTCTGTAGTGAACACCCTGATCAATATAACCTCACCCATTGTATTCTGACAGATTGGCAAGCACTTTCTTGCTCAGGCGGTCAAACGCCTGGCGAGTGCGGCCTGTTGATACCTGCATACAACGCACATGCGGATGATTGAGATACTGTGTGCCTCCCAATGCACCCACCGTATCACAAAAACAAAGATTATCTCCTTCGAGCCATTGTGCAAATGCAGGTTCATCCCATGCCGGCGACAAGCCGGTATTGAACAATATCTTTTTGTTTCCAAGCGCTTTGAATTCAGCATCATGTAATAGAACTGTATTTTTGTTGAGACAACAAAAAACTACTTCGCTCTGAGCAAGAAGCTCATTTAACGGCATAAAACGATATCCTTTGGCTGCAGCTTCCTTTTTCTCACTGCGGGCATAATAAGCAATATCAGCACCCAGAAAATTCAATGCATCTGCTATCATGCCACCGGACTTACCAAGCCCCACAACACCAACCTTCAATCCTGTAATCTCACGTGCCATACCATCCCATGGTTCCTGCCCGAATCCGTGTAAACAACGTACCAGTTCACTAATCACATATTCTACCACTCCTTCATCACCATAATCGCGGATACCCGTTACCGTAATCCCCTGTTGGTTGGCATAACGAATATCTACATTAGCACTTTCCGGAGAATAAAGTGAACAACACATGCCGATATACTTAACATTAGGGCATTTCTCCAATGCATACCGGTTTATCCGGGAAGTATAACTTAAAAGTACAGCATCGGCATCACCAATACGGGCTGCAACTTCATCATCTCCCTCCGGTATATCGGAATACATAATAACTTCATTTGCAAAAGAATGCAACGCTTCTTCTGCGGAAGGAACCAGACTCACCGGTTCTATCGCTACAAGTTTATGAAACATAGTCTTAAAATTTTAGCGGTAAAGTTAATAAAAAATAGCCTTATAAAGGCTCGTCACACCATATTCTTTGGCAGTTCCTGCATAATCCAGCCTTAAAACACAAATGAAACAAAACAAACTAAAAGAGGAATACTTTGCCTCGAATTTCTCTATCTTTGCAAGAAATTATATAGACTCTAATATTTCTTAGTATAAAAGAAAAGATGCATTCAAGAAAAGAACAAATGGAAGCCTTCGGCCGCTTCCTGAACATACTGGACGAGCTACGCGTAAAATGCCCGTGGGATCGTAAACAGACTAATGAAAGCTTACGTCCTAATACGATTGAGGAGACTTATGAACTCTGTGACGCTCTGATGCGCGATGATAAGAAGGACATCTGTAAAGAGTTGGGAGATGTGCTGCTACACGTGGCTTTTTATGCCAAGATAGGTTCGGAAACAGGAGACTTTGACATAAAGGATGTATGTGACAAGCTCTGTGAGAAATTAATATTCCGTCATCCTCATGTATTCGGAGAAGTAAAAGCCGAAACCGCCGGACAGGTTTCTGAAAATTGGGAACAATTGAAACTAAAGGAAAAAGACGGCAATAAAACAGTGCTTAGTGGCGTACCATCCGCCCTGCCCTCTTTAATAAAAGCTTATCGTATACAAGACAAAGCCCGGAATGTAGGTTTCGATTGGGAAGAAAAAGAACAGGTATGGGATAAAGTAAAAGAAGAAATTGCAGAATTTCAGGAAGAGGTAGCCAATATGGACAAGGTCAAAGCGGAAGCAGAATTCGGCGATGTAATGTTCAGCCTTATCAATGCCGCCCGCTTATACAAAATCAACCCGGATAATGCACTGGAACTTACGAATCAGAAGTTTATCCGTCGATTCAATTATCTGGAAGAACACACGATCAAAGAGGGCAAAAGCCTTAAAGACATGTCACTCGAAGAAATGGACCGTATCTGGAACGAAGCAAAAAAGCTTGAGAAGTAAAAATTGAAAGTTGAAAGTTAACTGCGCTGTTATGCTGCATAGTAACTCTCAACTTTCAACTAAATAAGGGTTATTTATCTTTCCGGTTTGCGCTTTTCAGCAGTTCCCTGTGAAAACGCATTTCAGCTTTCTGCACCATATAAATTTTCTTATTTGATAAGATTTTCTTGAATTTCTCGTAATAATCTCTTTCCAGCTTGTCCGAAGCTGAACGGGCATCATATACTCCTTTCAGAATTTCAGCATACTGTGCCTCTGTCGTTTTATCATCTTTTCCTTTACGAAGTAACCCCCAGGCCTTATCATTCAACGCTTTCTTTTTATCTTGAAGCTCAAAGTATACAGGAAAGAACTTTGCAGCTTCTTCTTTGTTCAAACCAGCTTTCTCGATAATGAATGCCTTCTGTTTGGCACGGAATTCTTCCGGTGACAGACGTTGTTGGTTGCACCCATCCATAGCCCACAATAAAGGAGTAAAGCCGCAAATGATAAACAGCAGAATAATCAGTCTTTTCATTTTAATAAAATCAGTTTAATTTATTTTATTCCACACTGGCATCAGTGAGATATACATACAATGAATAATCGTCCATCATCGAACCTTCGAGCACAGCATTAATATACTCATCAGAATCACTCTCAACCTCTACCGTCTCCATCACAGCCATTTCTGTAGCCTCAGGTTTATAGTTTACCGATGCAATACGAATTATAAATGCAGCTCCGACAAACATTGCCGCCATATAGGCCAATGGCTTAATTTTGTCCCACTTCGTCGTTTTTTTCACTTCAAAGGCAGATTTTTCCTTTTCGGGAAGCTTGTTCATCACTTCTGAAGTAAGATTCTCAAAGTATCCATCAGGCACCTTAAAAACATTGCCTGTACCTACTTTCTTCAATATTTCATCTTCTTCTTTCATATAATCTTCTCCTCTCTTTTTCTTAGACATTTAATGATTTAAAAGGTTTAATCAACACCTTCCAAAAACTTTTCGATTTTCTTCACCGCATGATGATAGGATGCTTTCAATGCTCCTACTGAGGTACCAAAGATCTCCGACATCTCTTCATACTTCATCTCCTGGTAGTATTTCAGATTGAAAACCATGCGTTGTTTCTCCGGCAGTGACAATAAGGCTTTTTGTAACATAAGCTGTGCCTGATCACCGGAGAAGTAAGGATCACTTTCCAGCCTCTCAACGACAGCGGCTTCCGGATCGTCGATAGCTACGGTATTCATGGCACGCTGCTTATTCAGAAAAGTAATACATTCGTTCAGGGCAATGCGATAAAGCCAGGTAGATAGCTTCGCTTCTGCCCGGAAATAATCGATGTTCATCCATGCCTTGACAAACGTATTTTGAAGAAGGTCATTTGCGTCATCATGAGAAAGTACCATCCGGCGAATCTGCCAATATAATTGTTCGCTATATTGCGACACAATCATTTCAAATCCTTTTCGTTGTGTACCTTCGTCCTGAAGGAGCCTTAAAACCTCTCGTTCTTTATAAGAATTCATAAGGTTATTAGTATTCTGTATGTTATGCTTATTTATGGTTCAACTTATTCAATGCTTCAAGCAAAGGGTCGTCATATTTGTAAATATCCTCACAGTAACTGAGCTTACCATCGGCAGCCAGATACATGGTTTGATAATCCAGGAACAGAGGGATAGCTTCCTTCAGACTATAATGCTTAAGTTCCCGGTATGCTTCGCTTCGGTTCAGTTTTTTGCCTTCATCGCTCTTCGGAGCTATGTCCATGGCAATACGAATGCGATCTTCCAACAGTTCGTCCGGCTTTTCCAATAAGAAAAAGGCAAAGTCCAATGCTCTCTCCAACCTTACGCACCCATGGCTTACCGCACGATTGGAACGATTAAAGGCCCAACGGGAAGGAGTATCGTGCAGATAGACAGCATACGGATTGGGGAAACGGAAAATAATTCGCCCTAAAGAATTGCCTTCTTTGTTGTCCTGCTTTACAGTAAACGGTACGCCCGCTGTATATTTAGCCCATTTTATATCATGAGGATTCACCCGGTTTCCATTCTTATCATATACTTTCATCCGGTTTCGGGTGAAGTAAGTAGTATCGCGACGATAAGACGGAATAATCTCCTTACGTATTATATTCTGGGGAACATTCCAATAAGGATTCAACTCCATGTAGTAAATCTTACTGTAAAGCAAAGGAGTTTTATTTCTTACTGAACCACAGCAAATACGCATCTCAAGAATAGAATCGACCTCTTCATTAAAAGCCTGTAACATAAAAGCAGCTATATTACCGATCACATATTTAGAACCTTTTTCGGATTTATATTGCCAGCGGGCTCGCTCCAGATTGATCAGCAAATGATCCTTATAGTAAGCAAGAGGGCGATTGAGATAACGGATGGTATAGGTCCCTATAGAATTGTCTGTAGACAGGCGGTTCGTTAAACGGAATTCATTTACCGCCTCCAGTAAAACAGAAGTCAATGTATCACCTGAGACTTGTTGTTTCAGTTCTCCGGTTTGCATCAATCTACCGGCAATCAATGGTATAATACGATGCCTTTCTCCCACTTTCAGTAAAGTATCACCTATAAGCGGAATTTCTTCAAATTCTGCCTCTCCTATAGAATCCAAGCGTACCAATTCTTTCTGCATACTGAGATAGAAGGGAGAAGTGGGCTGAGCCTGGCGAAAAGCAGCAAAAGGATTCTGCCCCAAAGAAGCCAAAGCCTCCAGAGCAAACTCTTTACTACACTTCTTCAAAGGAATGGGGTAAGGTTCTTTCTGTTTTTCTGTATCATTCTTTTTCTTAACATCCTCTTCCTGATTATTCAGAAGTTGTACAGGAGAAATAAAACCATATTTAAGTCCACAGGTATAAAACAGGTAAGAGCTTGTTAGCCCATACTCCAAACGTGCCAATAGATGATTGATCGTTTCGTCTTCATGCAACTGCAGAGAACGGAAACGTTCCAGATCGGTTCGTATACCAGAGACGTTAAAAAGTGCCGGGTTTAATCCATGCCGATGAGAATTCTCCAACCAATAAAGGAGTGAATCGGCATATTGCCCTACGCCATCTTTCATCCAAAACAATGCTGCACTGTCTGCCGCATAATAACTCACCATAGCCGAGTCCCAGGCCATCGTATCATTAGCATTTGACAAATTTACACGGACGTATTGGCGTATACTATCAGGATTTATTAAATATGCAGGATGAACTAATTCATGGAAAGAGGACAGAGAAAGAACAACCGGAGATTTTGGTTTCTCTTCCTTACAGGCAGATACCACCACGAGTAGAATAAGAAAGCTTAATACGATCCGCTTCATCATCCATCTCTTTATTTTATTACCACTTTCCTCACTATATCACCTATTTTAAAGATATAATATCCCTTCGGAAGATTTAAAGTCACCGATTTATCAACCGTATCAATACGCACTGAGGTGACCTTCACTCCAAGAATATTGTATACCTCTATCAAAGAACCAGGGGTAGCATTCTGAACGCGCACTGTAGTTCCGGACACAGTCAATGTAAGGGAAGACTGCTCACTCTGAACAGTTTCCGCTTTACGCCCTTCCTGCGCCGTCATTGTGGAAAAAGGCAGAAGAGCCAAAGCAAAGAAAAAGTAGAAAAATAACCTTTTCATCTGGTATGTATCCGATTCTGTTTATTCAGTACAAATATACGTTGTTCCTCCCTATAAAACAAACTTTACGCCTGAAAGTTGTCACAGATTGATGCAAAGGTTCTCCTTAGCCAGGATAGTATTTGGAAAAACAGTAGCGGCTTCTTCCAGCAAAACCTGTTCATTCTCATAACGTGCCGAAAAGTGCCCGATGACAAGTTGCTTTACTCCTGCATCCAGAGCGAGCCGGGCTGCCTGGGAAGCAGTAGTATGAAAGGTTTCTTTGGCTCTGGCCAAATCTATTTGAGCAAATGTAGCTTCATGAAACAGGAGATCAACACCCGCAATCTGCCGGGCTATCTCTTTCCGATAAATAGTATCGGAACAATAGGCATATTTTCGAACGGGTTCAGAAGGGCGTGTGAGACGATCATTGGCTATTACTTCTCCTTCCCGAGTCACAAAATCAGCCCCATTCTTAATGCGGTTCAGTTCGTAGACCGGTACCTGGTAGAAATCAATCATCTCCCTGATGATATGATTGGGACGAGGTTTCTCAGCAAACAGGAAACCGCAACAAGGAATGCGGTGTTGTAAAGGAATTGTTGTAACAGTCATGGAGCGATCTTCATAGATCAACACAGGCTCTTTCGTATCAAATTCATGAAAAACAACCTGATAACTCATGTTCTTACAGAAAAAGGCCAGTAGTGGAGAAAACAATTCTTCCAGCCCTTTAGGAGAATGAATATGGAGTTCTGCCGTACGTCCTAACAGTCCGAAAGTAGAAATAAGCCCCATCAGGCCAAAACAATGATCGCCATGCAAATGAGAAATAAAGATATGATTCAACCGGGAAAACTTCAACCGGGATTTACGAAGTTGCATTTGTGCCCCCTCGCCGCAATCTATCATAAAAAGTTTATCACGCAGGTTCACCACCTGTGAAGTCGCAAAATGGCGCGTAGTAGGCAACGCAGAGCCACAGCCCAATATATGTAATTCAAATTTCTCCATAACAGAGACAAAGATAATGCAAACCGAGAGCAGAATAAAATGAACCTGTTCATTTTTTATGCCAGAGTGCAGCTTATTTTCGTTTTAAAGCAAAGATAAAAAGAAAAAAGGGCATCAGCGAACTGATACCCTTTCTAAAAATATTATAGAATTAATCGAATTAATTCTTACCTTCCAACTGTTCTTTCAAAGCAGCCAAAGCATCGATGTCACCCAGAGTTGTAGAAGCAGCCTGGTTCTGAATCATCGGAGCATCTTCTTTCTTAGCAGAAGTCTTCTTTGCATTAGAAGCAGCTTTCTTCTCAGCTCTTTCTTCTGCCTTAGCAACATCTTCAAAGATACGGCTGTGAGACAGAATGATTCTCTTAGCATCCTTGTTGAATTCGATTACCTTGAACTCAAGTTTCTCGTCCAACTGAGCCTGTGAACCATCTTCCTTAACAAGATGTTTCGGAGTAGCGAAACCTTCAACACCATAAGGCAGAGCAACTACAGCGCCCTTATCCAACATTTCGATGATTGTTCCTTCGTGTACTGAACCTACAGTAAATACGGTTTCGAATACATCCCAAGGATTTTCTTCGAGTTGTTTGTGACCAAGACTCAAACGACGGTTTTCTTTGTCGATTTCCAATACCTGAACTTCGATATCAGCA
>OBYZ01000317.1_pt1 | contig 53483 bp, 39 predicted proteins | sample 1501501 | NCBI WGS metagenome assembly OBYZ01 (sample SAMEA2580213, study PRJEB22360) | human gut metagenome | biome: human gut; feature: human-associated habitat; material: faeces | place: Denmark | collected 2008/2010
CGGACGCCATCCGCGTCACCACATACAAGTACCTTCTGCGCCTGAAAACGACGGGCGAAGTCGTCGGCAAATACCACCGCCGCCCCGCCTTTGCCAAACATCTCAAGCGCATGGCCCTGAAAGGGCGCCCCGACACCCTGGGGCAACTGGAATTGATTCCCAGCGAAAAACAGGATACGTCATTATCATAAAAGCTCACCTTCTGCATTCTTCCAGCGGGTCATCAGGGAGTTGTACCGGCATTCGTATGTGGTCATTGTTTGACCATTCCATCCTGACCGTTGCCGATGGCAGTCACAAGATTGAGTTGGAATGGTAGATATTACTGCGAAGTTTGGCGTTGGGATAGGAGAGCCGGTAAAAGAAAACGCCGATCTTGTCACATGCGGTTTACCGCCTATATCCACAGACATTATTTCTTCATTACTTTTACTTTAAAGTATCTATTGTACTTCAGGCTTTTCATCCGATATGACTGGATACACAAATTGATGTAAAAACTCCGAATGCAGAATAAGAGCAATATCCATGATCATATCCTGGAATTTGGTCAAATTTTCATCATTCACAATGGATGAACTTTTTTTCCATTCCAGATCATTGGGCATTCGGATATAAAATAGTTCGGAATCCGATATTTCTTCTTTCCGTTGAAAACGTAATTGGGAAAACAAGGTTTTCATTTTTGAAAACAGATCATTTGAAATGATAAGACCTCTTGTGACACCATCCAAACTAAGAGCCATTTCCCAATACTCTTGTTGAGATAATTTACGCAACCCATATTGATGTTCCAGTTGCTCGTAACCTGCTGGAATCGGCAATGTCTTATGAAAAAATAAATCATTGAACAAGTGCATTTTATCATTTTTGATCATGGCGTAATAAATATACTTCCCGCGAATTGACAACCCAGCTGTATATTGGAAATCCAAAAATAAAATCCGGATGCTGTCGGGATAATCTTTCGGGAATAATATATTCCATAACCGCTTCGAATCAAACTGATCAGCCAAATAATTATGATTATCTTTATTTTTTAATTCATTATTTGCTTTGAATTGATGGGCAATCCATAATTGCTCATATACCCCAAGATGAGCAAACTCAGACGTATTATAAATCAGTCTATATAAATACTGATATTTTCTGACTACGCGACTAATATACTCGCTGCACCACACAAGCCATGATTTGTCTTTCAAATCAGTTCTGCCGGTGAAATATGAACATAAGGCAACCCATGGCATATTTTGGTATTGGATCATGGAAAGGGTTCCTCCGTATTCCTGCATATTCAAGGAACCTATATCTACCCACTCCATTCCAAGTCTTCTCGGTGAATGTTGAAATAGACTCATGGTATCTGAAAGCTGTTTCAAAAGACATGGCAATAGTTGTATGGCTTGCAGTTCAGGAGCATTGATATAATCAGTCAAACTGTACATCCAGCAGGGCATTAAATTTAGGTATTCATACCAGAAATGCGTGAACGGGTAATAATGCCGATACAGGAGTTGCTGGCGACATATCCTCCATGTCTTAATGCCATATGGGTTACTGGGCAAATCCGGTGATATGGGAAATTCCAGCCATGAGAGAGAGCCTGATTCAGGATAGATTTTCCGCAATTCTGATTCCAACAAATTGTTCTTATCTTTTTCCAAATTTCCCCAACATGGATCACTCACCAAGTAAAAAATCTGTATATCACTATCGTTAAGACTCTTGCTGCTGGAATCTGTAGAAGATACAAATATATCATCTAAGTTTGCAGAAGACTCTCGCAGGTGATCATCCCCCCACGAAAAAGAACCTAAACATAAATATATTATTAAGATATTAGTGCCTAGTCTTCCCAGATTTCGGAGGACGTGGCTTCGGTAGTAAAGGTTTTCCGTGTTCATCTAAAATAACAATATTTGCTTCTTTATTTGATTGAGGGTCATCGATCTGTCGCGCTACCAAGATAGCTGTGAAATCTTCTTCTGAGAATTGTGTTTTTATATCTTGATCCAACGTTTTTAGTCTGAGAGCTTTGCGAGCTGGTTTCGGAGTACTTTGGATAACATATGCAGGGACACTTTCAGGATTGTCCATTTTAGGAACTCTATGTCCATTAGCCCATACAAATCCATATCCAGTACGTTCATCTTCTGGAGAAAGGGAACCAGGTCCAAATACGCCTTCCAACCTTCCGCCTAGAACGAACCCTGTTTTTTCATTTATACCATCGTGTTTGAATACGATATTGTGAGAATGCCAAATTGCTACTTCACAATAATTTTTTGGAGCTACTTCTGGTTGGTGGTGATATGTTTTACTCTCTGCTTCGTGATTACTTACTTTATATGAATAGGAATTAGCTGTTTTTTTTCTAAATAAAGCCCCTCCATGCTCGACAGTTTGCCTGCCACTTAACATCTTAAAATTAGCTTTTTTAATAATTTTACTTAGTGCAGCTAAAATATGCTTAGATACTTCTTTTTTCAAGAATTTTGTTGCATTATCATAATCATCCATCAAAGCAGGCTTTAATCCTAATAAGTCTAATTTATTTATCACAGCATTTCCTGAAAATGCATATAAATTTGCTCCCCCCTGTTCATCAATAGGATCCCTGTTAATCCATCTGCCGTCTGTAGGATTCAGGTAGCGGTAATTGTAGTAGATCAGGTCAAGCTCGTCGTCCATGAACTCGCAGGAAAACCTGAACTTGTTTTCCTGAGCCCTGTCGCCCTGCGCCGTGATTAGGGCTCCAAGGGGGGCATACTCATAGCGCGCCCTTCGCGTCTGCTTACAGTCAAAGATGGAAGTGACGTTCTTCAGAGCATCGTGCATGAAGCAAAAATGTTCCTTTATTCCCGTACCATTATCCTTCCAGCTGGTCATCATCAAGATACGCGAGGCCATCGGTTCCGTCGGATCCCACAGATAGGTTTTCGCAAGTCTGTAAGAAGGGCGCATCAAATCCAGTTGGGCCACCTGCAAATAGCCCCGGTAGAGGAACCAGCAATAGCTGGCTGTTAATCCGTTGACGGTGACCTTCTTGCTGAAGCGTCTTCCCTGGTAGTCGTAGCCGCAGGTAAGGACAGTCCGTCCGTCTTTGCTGGTAAAAATTACAGGGCGGTCATTGGCATCATAGCTCACTTTCCAAATGCCGATAGAAGTCTTGATTCTGGTCTGATTGCCGTCTGCATCGTAAGTGGGAATGAATGGTTCCGTATTTCTGGTAATGTCCGTGTACTGGTTAAGCCGGTCGGCATTGTAGGATACTTCTTCCTCCAGTTCCCGTGCAGTCTTGCGGTTGCCGATGTTGTCGTACCGGTAGCTGTAGCTGCCTCTCTCCCTGAGTTGATCTCCAGTCAATTCACTGCGGCTATTGTAGGTAAAATCTCTTAGCGTGGCAGGAGTGGTTCCATCCCAGGAGTCCCGGCGTTGAACTGGACGCGTCAGGGCATCATACTGGTATTCATGGCCGGCGGCCATGCCTCCATTTCCCTGTTTCTCATAGCCAATGGAAGCCACGAGGTTGAGCTTGGGATGGTAGATGTTTCTGCGAACCATGCCGTTGGGGTAGGTGAGCCGATTGAGGAAGCCGCTGGTTTCATCGTATTCCCAAGTGAAGGAAGAGGCCAAACCATCCAGATTCACCCCAATCATGCCACCTTTCCGATCGTAGTCAAGATGGGAGCGCTGCACCGTGCGGGGCTCTGGTCATAAAAAAGATTGATGCCGGCCACTACCAGGGCCAGCCCCCCGTCAGGAAAAACATGTCAAAAACCCGCAGGGCGTCAATGGCCGCAATCCTCTGCGGCTTGGTACCGGAAGCTGAAATCATAGTGATATCCCCTATTACGGAGCCCTGCCCTTCAACCTTTCCGCATGCTTTCTTTTTCCGCGATTCCGCAAAGAAAAACGTCTGTTTCCGTAAAAAAACCATACCCTCCGCGGCAACTCCGTCATGATGACCTTCTCCGTATTTCCTCCCCACACTCCGTGCTATGCTCTCCCCGCAGCATGACCATCGGGAACCTCCAATCCGGCAACCGCGACAGCTTCCGGGACATTGAAATTTATGCCCGCCTGAAAATGGATGAACTGGACCTCCCGGATTGGAAATTCGGCTGGGACCGTGCCCGCAGGCGGCTGGGCGTATGCCGCCTGCTGGAAAAAAGCATCTCCCTCTCCGTCCACTTTGTCCGCGCCAATCTGGAAGCCCCCATGAAATCCGTGACACCATCCTGCATGAGATAGCCCACGCCCTGGCCTGGACACGCCACGGAGAACGCACCCACGGCCCGCGGTGGAAACAAATCTGCCGGGAAATAGGGGCCGTTCCCTGCGCCGCCGCCAAACCGGACGCCATCCGCGTCACCACATACAAGTACCTTCTGCGCCTGAAAACGACGGGAGAGGTTGTGGGAAAGTACCACCGCCGCCCCGCCTTCGCCAAACACCTCAAGCGCATGGCCCTGAAAGGGCGCCCCGACACGTTGGGCCAGTTGGAGCTGGCGCCTTATGAAAAAGAATGACCAAGGGTGGCATACAAAATTTCTGATATTGTCGCATTAATATCAAAAGTTTCCTCTCTGCCTGGTTTGACTTTCGATCGGTCCACCACAGCTATTGTAACAATCGCCAAGCCTGGCTTTTAAACTGGTGCGGCATTTGAAGAATATCCAAAACAACGACAGGAATATTTGAAACCTACATACTTGACTAATCATCCTTAAATAGTCATCTGATTCGTCCAAACCGGGCATCTCTCTTTTCATTAAATCCAATAAATAAAAAATGGAAAGAAACTGTGAATTATTATTAAAATTTAATGATATAAATTTCTAAGTATATCATTCAAAAATTGTTCACCTTCAAATAATAAAAAGATGTAAAATAGTCTCATTAGTCAAGTATATAGATTCCTCAAAAACACCGGAACGGCTATACAACCCAGCAAAGCTATCTGCTATAAATCAGCAAAAGCAAACCCTCCGGAAAATGCAACTTTCCGGAGGGTTTGGAAATATTAAAATCTTACGTCTAACCCTGTAACGCTTTTTCAGGACGAACCATACCTATCATTTTGTCAATTCCATAGCTTTACATCGTTGATTCCCTTCTGCTGACCAAGCGTATTCAATATGGAGCAATTTAATTGACATATCTTGAATTTCAAAAGTGAAAAGAACACAATCCGGATCACGTTTCATTCCATTTTCTTCTGGCAACGGAGGCAAGTCGGTGGAATTCAACGTAAATTGATAAATATCCTTCCCTTTTAATTGCAACTGAATCGGCAATATACTCCTATTCGTAAATAATACCAATCGGTCACCATTTCGAATATTTTTCAATTTTCCCTTTCCCTTGATATCTTCCGTATAGATAGTGCTTTTATTATGATAAAAAGAACCAACAGGATTAATAATTTTTTGAAAAAACGAATTATCTCTCTCAAGAGAGATGAAAGCCTTTACAGGTATCTCGTCTTGATTTTTTATGGTTACTTCCAATTGCTCTTTTCCAAATAAATTCATTAAAGAAAAAGGAATTAAAATTAATAAAATAATTAGAATCTTATTTCTTACATTTTTCATTTTCGTCGAATTCATCATTTCCTGGTTGAGATTCTGGAGGATCATAATCACCGCCAATACAATTCCTATAAGCAGTTTTCCATGTTGTATTGCTGTTATTGCCTAAAGGCTTATAGATATAACATTCTTGATTTATTTTTTCCATTTCTTTTTGGATACAACTATAGGCTATTGAACACATTCTTTCACTCACGATAGCTACAGTCTCACAACGATCAGGATTGCTTTCGGCATCATTAAGATCTTCAGTGATACCTACGCTGAGAGGATCCGTTCCATTTGAAATCGAACCACATCCTCCAATGACATTCCCCCATGAGCCACAACATCCCTTACAATGAGAGCTTTGTCCATTTCCGTTACCACTACCGCTACTACCGCTACTACCACCAGCACCGCTACTTTTTCCTCTTCCTGTAGGACCTCCTCTACATCCTCTGGAGGGGCCTGACGAAGAGACAAACCTGATCACGCAATGGGCTCTGCTAAAGACCGCTACAGGCCTGCAACAAATTTGGATTGAACATCCTTCTTGCGGAGGTGTTGGTGCAGGAGGTGTTGGTGCAGGAGGTGTTGGTGCAGGAGGAAAAATAGGAACTTCAACGATTCCAGAAGCACCTCCATTGTAGGGGGGTATTTTACCTAATAAATCCACTTCTATGTTAATTCTATTCCTAATAAATGCATACAAATTCCAACCTCCTTGTTCCTGAATGGGATCCCTGTTGATCCATCTTCCGTCTGTGGGATTGAGGTGGCGGTAATTGTAGTAAACGAGTCCCAGTTCGTCATCCATGTACTCGCAAGAAAAGCGGAACCTACTTTCCTGAGCCATGTTTCTCTCTGCCACAATAAGTCTGCCAAAGGGTGCATACTCATAGCGAGCTCTTCGCGTTTGGTAATCATCAAAGATAGAAGTGACATTTTTCAATGCATCGTGCATGAAGCAAAGATGCTGATCAATGGTTGTTCCACCGTTTTTCCAATTAGTCAACATCAGAACGCGTGTAGCGGTCGGTTCCGTCGGATCCCACAAATAGCTTTTTACCAGCAAAGGTTCAGGATGCATCAAATCCAGCTCGGCTACCTGCAAATAGCCTCGGTACAAGTACCAGCAATGGCTGGATATTGTTCCATTGACGGTGACTTTCTTCTCGAAGCGCCTTCCCTGGTAGTCGTAGCCGCAAGTGATGGCCGTTCGGCCATCCTGGCTGGTGAAGACAACGGGGCGGTCGTTGGCGTCGTAACTGATTTCCCAGATACCTGTCGAGGTCCTGATGCGGGTCTGGTTGCCATCTGCATCGTAAGTGGGAGTGAATGAAACTTCATTCACGGTCATGTCCATGTACTGATTGAGGCTATTGGCCGCATACGAGACTTCCTCTTCCAGTTCCTGAACAGTCTTGCGGTTGCCAATGTTATCGTACCGATAGTTGAAGCTCCCACCCTGCCGGATTTGATCTTTGACCAGTTCACTGCGTTTGTTATAGGTAAAATCTCTTATCGTCGCAGGAGTGGCAGCATCCCATGAGTCCCGGCGTTGAGTGGGACGCATCAGCGCGTCGTAGTCGTATTCGTGGCCGGCCGCCAATTCGCCATCCGCGCCCTTCCTGTAACCGATGGCGGTTACGAGGTTGAGCCTGGGATGGTAAGTATTGCTGCGGACCATGCCATTGGGGTAGGTGAGATGGTTGAGGAAGCCGCTGGTTGGATCGTACCGCCAGGTAAAGGAAGACTCCAGTCCTTCCAGATTCATCCTAATAATGCCACCCTGATGGTCATAGTCAAGATGGGAGTGCTGCACGGTGCGTGTGCCGAGCATCAGGCGATATCCGTTGGAACGCCCCTGGGCATCGTATTCTTCCTGAGTGCAGCTTTCCACACCTCCAAAGAAAGTGTCCTGGATCATGCGGCCGTAGGAATCGTAGGAAAATTCCCTGATGCCGGAGGCATCGGAGATAGAGACCACTTGACCTAGATGGTTATAAGAATAGAGCCAGGATATGGTTTCATCGCTGTGAGAAATGGAGACAAGTTCTCCGGTCAATGGCGCGTAGATATAGCTAGCGACGATCCCTCTGGCCTTGGTCAATGTCTCCAGACGGTTGAGTCCGTCGTAGGTTTTGGAGACACAGGACCCGTCTGCATAGGTCTTCTTAAGTTCCAGCCCCGTAGCCACGTGGTAGAGCCAAGTGGTGGTGTCTCCGTCAGTACGGCCGGAAGGATTATTCGTAATATCCCCTTCATCCATCCTGAAAGTAGTCAACGCCACCATGTGATCGGCTTCGTCGTAGGCGAAACAGGCCGGCTGAATGGCGGTGCCGTACTCGGCTATCTTTCTGCCGCGGATGTCGTAGGAATAGCAGGTAGTGCCTCCCAGCCCGTCGGTGATGGAAGCCACGGCATTGCAGCAGGGAAGGTAGCTGGTGGTGGTCATGGTGCCGGATGCGTCCGTGATCTTGACAGTACGTCCTGCAAGATCCGTTTCCTCAATAGTAGTGTTGCCGCGGCCGTCGGTTTTTTCTAGAATCATGCCTGTGGAGATATAGAAGCGCTGCTGTGAGGCATGGATGCCGGTGTGATTCGTTTGACTTACCATAAAGCCGTCTACGATGACAGATTCGGCTATAATATCCGAAGTCGGAATCTGGTTGAACCGGGCGCGTTTAGTCGGAGCGGTATACTCCGTCCACTGGATGCTCTGCTGCCCGTAGACGTCTGTGGTGATGGATTTGTTTTCCAGAATTGCACTGAGCCTGGAAATCATATTCTCCGTGGTTTGAGTGAGGGGGCAACCGTCGGCATTGTAGGTAGTGGAAGTGTGCACCTGGTAGATGCCGTCTTCCCGAACCCGGAAGCAGGATGAGGTTTCCGATATCCTGTTTTTTGAAGTATCCTCCGGATGGAGAGTGTCCAAGAGAACAGTTCGTCTTATGGCTTGCCCCAGTTCACTGTAAGTGGTGACCGTGGGTGCCAAATCTTCCTTTTGGGTGTGTACGAGCAGTCCTTTCTCATTGTAGGCATTCCTGGTTGTTACGAATCCCCCCTTCGTATTGGGTTGTTCCTGCCGGACGGTTTGGCCAAAACCGTTTTCCAGATTGCGTGAGAGAATGGCTCCTTTGGACAAAGTGGTGGTCAGGATGCCTTCTTCTGTCAGCTCCAGCCGGGTCTCCATCTCTCGCTGGCCGGTTCCGCCTTGTAAGATGGTAGTCCCGTCATAGTACCTCTTGGTAAGTAGTGTGGCTCCCGAAGGAGTAGTGATGGTTGTTGTAAGGTAGTCCTCTCTGTATTCCGTTCGTGTCACTCTGCCAAGTATATCCGTAGAGGAAACTACTCGTCCCAGATCGTCGTACTGCGCCCCTTCTACCGTGGTCATGGCTCCTATGTCGCGGCGTGTCGAAACCTTTCTTCCCGCCGCATCATAGCTGTAGGAAGTAATTGTTTCCGGAGTGGTTTCCGTCGCCGAGCGAATGGTTTCCTCCAGCTGCTTGGCCGAGTTGTAGCCGTAGCTGGTGGTGATGCCGTCTTCGTCAGTTTCCCTCAACGGGCCACAGCACATCCATTCCGTCGTGCTGGTGCGCCCGTTGCCCTTCGTCGTCTTGACGAGCCTCTGTTCGTCATCGTACTCGTAGTCCTCCGAGGCAATCAGCGACCAGTCCTCTCCGGTGTGAACGTATTGTTCTTTCCTGGTGGTGGCGCCGTTTTCAGCGATGTATTGCACGTTTCGTGTACTTTGTCCCGGAACGATGCTTCCGTTGGCCTGCACGGTCTCCGTCTCCTTGTGGAGGGCTCCGTATTCCGCGGCTGCTTCATAGGAATAAACCCTCTGGACGCCATTGACGCCCTGGCTCATCTTCCGCCTGCCCCGGGCGTAGGGATACTCCGCCGCCTCGCCGTAGGTTTCAGAGATACTGATATGTGTGTTTTCCGACCCCAACGCCGTTTCCTTCACCGTGGTGCGGCTGACCTGCGGACTGTCTTCATACGTGTAAGTGCGCTTGAGAAGTTCCGTTTCCGTTCCATCCTCGGCAATGACCACCTTAGTTTCCGTGGCTGGCCTGAAGTCGTTAAAGCGCAAGTCGGCGTAAGTGGTTCGGGTCCCTCTCTCCCCGCCTCCGGCCCAGGGAGCAGCGGAAAGCACGGTTCTGCCCTGGTCATCGTACTCGTAGCGCGTGTAACCGCCGTCGGGCTTGATCTCCAGAGACACCCGGAACTGGTCGTTATAGGTATAGAGGGTGGTTCGGGCCAGAGGTGTGTTGTATCCCTCCGTCCGGCTGATAGTCAGCCAGCCCCCGTCGGTGTACTTCTTCACCGTGCGGGTACAGGAAGAAGGCGTTTCCTCGTCGATGCCGCGCAAGCTCTCAATCATTTCCCATTTGCCTCCGGGGAGGACATTTTTCTCCACCGTTCGCACGGTGCGCTCATCCCCCTCTCCCTGAATGGTCGTCACCTTGTTGCCTTCCGTCCTTCGCTGCGTCCGGAAGACAGGCATCCCTTCCCTCTGTTCGGCGATATCCATCACCTGCACGCCCTGGTCGTCACTCAATTCATAGCTGACCGTCTTGTAAGGAGTTCCAGTGCCGGCAAAGCCGCGCGCATTCTTGCTCACCTGGCCGGGAGCGTACCATTCCAGGGTGAGCCTGTTGCCTTCCCCAACCGCCTGGAGCAGTCCCTGGGACTTGGACCAGATGCTTTGAATGGCTCCCGTGGAAGGATGGCGGTTCACCTTCATCTGCCGGGAATAATCTTCCGCCGTGGTTTCCACGCCGGAGGCGGAAACCATGGAGACGACCTTTCCGGTGGCTGCCGAGAAGCGCAGGGTGCGCCCATTGCTCTGGACCATGTCCAGATAGGCGGGAGAGCCGCCGGTGCAGGGAGACTTGTCGGCATTCAGCTTCTGAACCTTGTAGTTCAACTTGCGCGAACTTCCGGAGACGGAGGCTTCGGCATGGCCGTCAGAACTCTGGAAGGAGATGGAACTGCCCGTGGGTCGTTTGACGGAGATCTGTCCGGTTTCGGGATTGCAGGAGGCGCTCCATTCGAGGGGATGCTTGTAGCGCAGGGTGATGGAAGAGAGGGCGGAAGGTTCGGCAAGGGTGCGGAGAAGCGTGGGATTACCTCCTTCACTTCCGCCTCCGGAATCGCCCTCGCCCACTTCAAGCAATCCTTCGCAGTCGTCGGCTCCATCCGGGTTGCCGCCGAAGAAATGGGAGGTGTTCTTGCTGCAATCGGACTGTTCGATGTCTTCGTCGCAATCACAGGAACAGGGGCACGGGCAACCGCCTTCCTCCGGCTCGCTGGAGGAAGAAGAGAGGGAACTGGAACTACTGCTGGAAGAGGAACTAGAGCTGGAAGAACTCGATGAACTTGACGAGGACCAGGAAGAACTGCTTGACGAGGAAGAGCTGGAGCTACTCAAGGAACTTGAGGACGAAGAACTCGAACTGCTGGAGGACGACGAACTGGAAGAAGAACTGCTGGAACTGCTCGAGGAAGAGCTGGAAGACGGAGCGCTGCTGGAGGAAGTTGGTGTTTCAGGCACCAAGGAACTGCTGTGGAAACTGGAAGACGACCAGCTGCTGGAAGAAGATGACGAGGAAGAACTCGAACTGCTGGAAGACGACGAACTGGAAGACGACGAACTGGAAGACGACGAACTGGAAGACGACGAACTGGAAGACGACGAACTGGAAGACGATGGAGCGCTGCTGGAAGAATCCGGAGGCTCGGGAGCCGAAGAACTCTGCCAGGAGCTGGAAGACGAACTGCTCGAGGAGGAAGAGCTCGAACTGCTGCTGGGCTTGGGGTCAAACTCAAAGGAATCTCCTCCCCCTGCCGAGGAACTGCTAGACGAGTTCCCTTCCTCCTCTTCCTGGTACAGGTTGACCAGGGTTAGCACGGTTTCTCCTTCTTTGCCGGCAGGCGTGTTTTCCGCCAGCAGGTAATAGTCCAGGTCGGGCTCGCCTTCCTTGTCGCATATCAGGGCAATGCAGAACTCGGCTTCCGACCCCTGGTCGGGCTGGTGTTGATGGACGATGTGGCACCAGTAGTATCCCTGTTCGAACTGGATCTGGCGACAGAGAGGAGCGGAAGATCCGGCCTCCGTGGAGAGTTCCAGATCCTTGGCGGGAATGGAAAGGGAGATAGAAGAGTGGGCGTGGAGGTGGAGAAAACAGGTGGCGGGAGCCATGACCTTGAGGTATCCGAACCATTCGTGGCGGGAGGAGGAGGAAGCAGCGCGTTTGGGGATAAGGACAGGAGCGGAGAGGCCGTTGACCAGGAAGTTGCCCTGGGGCTGTCCGTTGGGGTACATGGGAATGAAGGGGTAGACGGTGTCCATGGCGCCGATGTTGAAAGTGTTGTTCATGGTAATGAAATGATGTTGGCTCAATAGTTGCGACTACCATGAGAACAAGAATTACCAGTGTAAACACGCCGGGAACGTTATGGTATTCAAATACACGATAATATTATCAACATAGGTATTTCATAAAATACATAATACTTCTTCTGATTCTCTTGATTAATCAAGGCGGCAATACAGATTTTTCCAGCGACCAGCTTTAAAGTCCCAATCAAGCACAAGACATCTGATCATCCATATCCAGGACGCTAGATACCGCCGGTCAGCGAACTTTCTTTCCTCCTATAAGATTTCCCTGGAAGCACCATCTAACCGAACGTCAGTTCTACAGACGCTCTGCTTCACCAAGCCTCCTCCCACCGTCACGATGCAGAAACATCATTCACCATCGACCGGTTTGGCCGTGGAACTCAGCGTGCACTGGCGCACGTAATCGTACACCTTGGGGTCACTGTCTCCCGCGGCCCAGACCACTCGCAGGAAGTCAGCGGGATGGATGTTGCCGTGTTCCCGGAAGAAGCGGCGGTCGTTCTCACAGCAGTAGATGATGTCATCCCCCATGGAGCCGGCCAGCTTGGCCCGCGCCTTGGCAATCAGGCGCGGAAGGTAGGGAAGGCCGCTGAGTTCATCCCCGAAGCCCGGCAGGTCATACCCGATGACGGGCTTGCCCTGGTAAAACTGCCCGTGCTGGATGGTCAGGAAGAAGTCCCTGCGCGCCGCGGCCATCAATAGTACCGTGGTGGGGGAAGGTTCTCCCGTGCGGGCATAGAGTTCCACAAAGTCAAACAGTTCCCGCGTGCGGCAGCCGATGGAGGACAGGAAGATGATTTCCTGGTCCGTAAAGAAGCCGTCCACATTCCTGTGACCTTCATGGTAACGCCCCACCGCCTCGCGGAAAAGGTCGTAAAACGTGTCGTTCCAGTCTTCCGCCATCATCTGCCCGGGGATTTGTGTTTGCGCTTGAAGTTGAGCATCATGATCTGCTTGGTCAGGTTCGCCTCAAACCGGGCCTGTTCCTCGCGGGACATTTCCGAGCGGGCCTTCAGCACTTCCTGCGCTTCCTGAATGGCCCGTTCCACGCTGCCTTCATCAATCTGGGAGGAGTTGAGGGCCAAGTCCGTCACCATCAGGACGTGGTCGTCATTGACCTGGACAAAGCCGGTTCCCACTACCATGCTTTCCTCCGGGCCATCCAGGGGCTTGTAGCGGAGTTCCCCCGGTTCCAAGGAGGTGATCAGGGCCGTATGGTGTTCCAGCACGCCCATCTCCCCGAGGCTGCCGGGCAGATACACGTATTCCACCGTGGCGGCAACGGCCACTTCATCCGGGGTAATGACTTTGAACTCCATGCTCATGGTGTGGAATTGCGGGAAAAGGGGTTATTCGGCGTCCTTTGCATCCTTGAGGACGTCATCTATGCCGCCGCGCATGAAGAAGGCGTCTTCCGGAACCATGTCCAGCTTGCCTTCCAGGATTTCCTTGAAACCACGGACGGTTTCCGAGACGGGCACGTAAGCGCCGGGAATGCTGGAGAAGACTTCCGCCACGTGGAAAGGCTGCGTCAGGAAGCGCTGGATCTTGCGGGCGCGGCTCACGATGAGCTTGTCTTCTTCCGAAAGCTCGTCCATGCCCAGAATGGCGATCATGTCCTGAAGGTCTTTGTAGCGCTGCAGCACCATCTGCACGCCGCGCGCCACCTCATAGTGCTCATTCCCCACGATTTCCGGGGCCAGGGCCTTGGAGGTGGAGGACAGCGGCTCCACCGCGGGGAACAGGCCCTGGGCGGCCAGGGAACGTTCCAGCACCACCGTGGAGTCCAGGTGGGCGAAGGTAGTGGCCGGGGCCGGGTCCGTCAGGTCGTCCGCAGGAACGTAAACGGCCTGCATGGAGGTGATGGAACCGTGCTTGGTGGAGGTGATGCGTTCCTGAAGGTCCGCCATTTCCTCCGCCAGGTTCGGCTGGTAGCCCACGGCGGACGGCGTGCGGCCCAGCAGGGCGGACACTTCCGACCCCGCCTGGGAGAAACGGAAAATGTTGTCAATGAAGAGAAGAACGTCCTTGTGCTCCTCATCGCGGAAGTATTCCGCCATGGTCAGGGCGGACAAAGCCACGCGCAGACGGGCGCCGGGAGGCTCGTTCATCTGGCCGTATACCAGCGCCACCTTGGATTCCTCCGGCTTTTCCAGGTTAATCACGCCGGATTCTATCATTTCATTGTACAGGTCGTTCCCTTCACGGGTGCGTTCCCCCACCCCGGCAAAGACGGAGAGGCCGCTGCGCGCCTTGGCAATGTTGTTGATGAGTTCCATGATGAGCACGGTCTTGCCCACCCCCGCGCCGCCGAAGGCGCCGATTTTGCCGCCTTTCAGGAAGGGGCAGATGAGGTCGATCACCTTGATGCCCGTCTCAAGCACTTCCGTGCTGGTGGATTGTTCCTCCAGCGGAGGGGCGCTGCGGTGAATGCTCTTTTTTCCGGCGCAGTCAAGGGCGCCGCGTTCGTCCACGGCGTCACCCAGCACATTGAAGATGCGGCCCAGCACGCACTGCCCCACCGGCACTTCAATGGGGTGCCCCGTATCCCGCACGGGCATGCCGCGGCGCAGGCCATCCGTGGAGCTCATGGCCACGGCGCGCACCCAGCCGTCACCGATGTGCTGCTGGACTTCCAGCACCAGGGTCTTGCGCTTTCCGTTAACTTCATAGTCCACTTCCAGCGCATTGAGCAGGGCCGGAAGCGTTTCAGCCTGGGAAAAATCCGCATCGACCACGGCGCCGATGATCTGAACGAGAGTGCCTGTGTTATTCATCATGAGAAAAACTTGGTGTTGAAATAAGAGGAGTGAGGGTTCTGTTTGAAAGGTGGGTGAATAAACGGAGTCCGGCGTTATTCCATGGCGCGCATGGCCGTGGTGATTTCCAGCAGTTCATTGGTGATCTGCGTCTGGCGGGCCTTGTTGTAGTCCAGGGTGAGGCCGTCGATGATGTTCTTGGCGTTTTCCGTGGCGCCCTTCATGGCCACCATGCGGGCGGAGTGCTCGGATGCGCGGGCTTCCAGCACGATCTGGACCAGGCCGTGGAAGACGTAAAGGGGCAGGATGGTATCCAGCAGGGCGGAGGGGCTGGGTTCCAGCAGGAATTGCTTGTGGGCATTTTCCCCGTCCAGGGCCGCGCCTCCGGCCTTCGCCATCTTCATCAACGGTTCCGGTTCAATGGGGAGAAGCTGGCGGAAGATAGGCTTCTGGACCATTGTGTTCACAAAGCCGGAGAAGGCTACGAAGACGCGCCCGTATTCCTCCGCCTTGAATTTCTGCACAATGAAGTCGAACACCGGCTTCAGTTCCAGCAGGGAGAGCGGGTCCGTCAGGCTCCAGGTGGCTTCCAGCCGTTCATTCCATTTGGCCAGCGCGGCGTTCAGCTTGCGGCCGATGGTGATGTAGTGGGCGTTTTCCGGAGCGTGCTCCCGGGTCATTTTGATGAGGTTGGCATTCAGGCCGCCGCAGAGGCCGCGGTCCGTGTTCACCAGCAGCACCAGGTCCGCGCCGCCGTGGGTCTGCATCAGGGGGCTGTTGCTGGTGTCTATTTCATCCTGGAGATGGTAGAGCACTTCCGCCAGGGCGCGGACATAGGGGCGCCCCTTCACGGCTTGGTCCTGGGCGCGGCGCATCTTGGCGGAGGCCACCATCTGCATCGCCCTGGTGATCTGGGACGTGTTTTTGACGGATTTGATCCGGCGTCTGATGTCTCTCAGGTTGCCCATGTTTCAGTGCTCCCGTAATCGTTAGTTCCAACTGAGCTTGAAGGATTCAATGGCGGCTTTAAGCCCCGCGTCTATTTCCGGCGTCAGATCCTTTTCCCTCAGGATGCTTTCCAACAGGTCCGGATGCTGGTCCTTCATGGTGGCTTCCCACGCGTTCTGGTATTCCTTGATCCTGTCCACCGGAACATCGTCAAAGTACCCCTTCTGCATGGCGTACAGGTCCGCGGCCTCCAGCCCCAGTGATTTGGGCTCATACTGGTTCTGCTTGAAGAGTTCCACGATGCGCTGGCCGCGGGCCAGCTTGGCCTTCGTGCTGGGGTCCAGGTCGGAACCGAATTGGGCGAAGGCCTGCAATTCCGTGAATTGGGCCAGGTCCAGCTTGATGGAGCCGGCCAGTTTTTTGATGATTTTCGTCTGGGCGGAGGAACCCACGCGGGAGACGGAAATGCCCACGTTAATAGCGGGGCGCACCCCCTGGTAGAACAGGTCCGTTTCCAGGAATATCTGGCCGTCCGTGATGGAAATGACATTTGTGGGGATGTAGGCGGAAACGTCCCCGGCCTGCGTTTCAATGATGGGGAGGGCCGTCAGGGAACCGCCGCCGTGTTCCTTGTTGATGCGCGCGGCGCGTTCCAGCAGACGGCTGTGCAGGTAGAATACGTCCCCCGGATACGCCTCGCGACCGGAGGGGCGGCGCAGAATCAGGGAAATCTGGCGGTAGGCCACGGCATGTTTGGAGAGGTCGTCGTAGACGATGAGGGCGTCCTCCCCCTTGTCCATGAAGTATTCGCCCATCGCGCAGCCGGCATACGGGGCCAGGTACAGCATGGCGGCAGGGTCGGAGGCGGAGGCCGCCACCACGATGGAGTATTTCATGGCGCCCGTTTCTTCCAGCTTTGCCACGAGGCGGCTGATGTTGGCGCGCTTCTGGCCGATAGCCACGTAGATGTTGTAAAGGGGCTGGTGGTCCGCCAGCTTGCCTTCCTCCGCCAGGCGGTTCTGGTCCGCCTGGGCGATCATGGTATCCATGGCAATGGCGGTTTTCCCGGTGGCGCGGTCCCCAATGATAAGCTCGCGCTGGCCGCGGCCGATGGGAATCATGGCGTCAATGGGCAGAATGCCCGTCTGCACGGGAACAGTGACGGACTGGCGGGAGATAATGCCGGAGGCGATTTTTTCCACAGGATAATACGCTTCCGCCTCAATCGGCCCCTTGCCGTCAATCGGCTCTCCCAGCGTGTTCACCACGCGGCCCAGCAGGGACCGCCCCACGGGCACGGAAAGAAGGCGTCCGGAGCATTTGACCAAGTCCCCTTCCTTCAAATTGGAATCATCCCCCAGAATCACGGCGCCCACCTCATGTTCTTCCAGGTTCATCGCCAGGCCCATCACGCCCCCGGGGAACTCAATCATTTCATTGAGCATCACGCCGCTCAGCCCTTCGATTTTGGCGACGCCGTCCCCCACGGAACGAATAACGCCCACGTTTTCCTGGCTGACGGAAGCCGTGGCTTTTTTAATTTCTGCTTCGAGTTCTTGAAGTATGTTGCTCATGGAAAAAAGTTTCGTTGGTTAATTGGAAAGATTGCGGGCCATCTCGGCCAGACGGTCGATTCTGGAGCGTACGGAACCGTCTTTCACGTCGTCCCCCACCTGGATGCGGATGCCCCCCAGCAGGTCCGGCGCCACCTCCCAGTGGTAGTAGAGGCCGTCGCCATATTTGGCCGTCAGCTTGGCTTGAATTTGGGAGCGTTCCTCCTCTGTCAGCGGTACGGCGCTTTGAATGGTGGCCGTACGGCTTTTCACGGCGTATTCCACCATGCGGGAAAAGGCCGTCAGCAGAGCGACATAGTTACGGGGTTTGCGTTCCGCAATTTTCCGGGCGATCAGGCGCACGCGGTCCTCCGCCACGGTATTCCCGTCCATGCAGAGCCGGAACAGCCTGCGGGCGGCATTGAGCGTGTCCTTTCCGATCTTCATAAAGCGTATCAGGAATCCAGGCTGTCGATCGCTTCCCGGTTGATTCTCCGCTGGTCTTCTTCCGTCAGCATTTTTCCGGTGACCTGCGCGGCAGCCAGGGCCACCAGCTGGCCGAATTGTTCTTTCAGCGCTTCGCGTTCCTTCTGCTGTTCCAGTTCCGCAAGCTGCCGGGCCTTTCTGACTATTTCCTCCGCCTTTTGGGAGGCCACGGTTTCCTGTTCCTCCAGCAGGCGGGAGGCGGCGGCCTTGGCGGCGTCTATCTTTTCCTGTCCCTTTTCGCCCGCTTCCACCAGCATTTCATGCGTCTGTTCCTTCACGGAAGCCAGCTGGCGCTCGCTTTCCTCACGCATTTCCTCTCCCTCCTCAATGCGCTGGCGCCTTTTTTCCAGAACGTTCTGGATGGGCTTGAACGCCAGGTAGCGCAGGATCACCACCATCAGGATGAAGGCGATCAGGTTGGCAACAAAGGGTTCCCAGCTTGTCACCCCGAAGGGCGCAAAGGGATTCCAGGACTGGTCGGCTATGAGATTCAGCATAAAATGAACGGGTTGAAACATGCCGGAAGTTTTCCGGACCGGCAGGAACGGCTGCGCCGCCCCGGAGCGGAAGAAGCTCCCTCCGGGAACGGGGCCTCCGGGTTATTTCACAAAGATGGAGATGAGGGCCACGCCTTCAATCAGGGCGGCCAGCGTAATGGCAATCACCATGATGGGGGAGGAGGCTCCCGGGTTGCGCCCGGTGGCTTCCGCGGCTTTCGCGCCGATGAGGCCGATGCCGAGGCCGGCGCCGATGGTGACGAGGCCGAAGCCCACGTTGCCGGACAGTTCGGCCAGGGAGGTCATTGCGGTAGGATCAATCATGTTATTGGTATGGTTTATGTTTTTTGTTGAACGTTCCCCCACAGGTTGCCCATGGTCCGGAACGGAAAGTTGGCGGTGCGGCTTATGAGGCCTTTCCGGACGGCAGGCTGTCCGGCACGGATGGTTCTTTTCCCTCATCCTTGGCGGCATGGCCGTGGGCATCCCCGTCCCCCACTTGCAGTTTGAGGAAAATCGCCGTCAGGAGGAGGAAGACCAGAGCCTGGATGAAGCCCACCAGCAGCTCAATCGCCAGAAACGGGAGTACGCACAGGGCGCTGAGGACGGGTCCGAACATGTGAGCCATGGTGTCAATGATCGTTTCCCCGGCGTAAATGTTGCCGTAAAGACGGGCCGCCAGCGCAATAGGACGGATCGTAATGCTCAGGACGTCCACCAGCCCCACGAAGATGAAGATGAGCACCAGCACGAATCCCATGAAGCCGGGCAGTCTTCCCTTGGGCCCGAACAAGTGGATGAAGAAGCCTTTCAGGCCCTGTTCCCGGATGGACCAGTAAAGCCACATCAGCGCATAAAAGATGCCCAGGAACATCGTCACGTTCATGTCCGCATTCGCCCCGCGGAACAGCGGCACTCCGTTATAGGTGATGGTCCCTACCCCGGGGAGAAGCCCCATGTAGTTGCTGACCAGGATGATGGTGAAGATGGTTCCGAAGTACCAGAAGTACTTGCGCGTCAGTCGCGGCCCCAGCAGGGATTCCACAAAGTTGTACAGAGTCTCAAAGAAATATTCCACCGCATTCTGGAACCGGGACGGCAGAATGCGCATGGCGCGGGTGGCGAACCATACGACCACCCCTATCAGCAGAACCGCCAGAAAGAGCATCAGCATGGAGTTGGACACCGGCAGTTCAATGCCGCCTGGAAGCGGAATGGAGAACAAGTGGGGGGCGGCCTGCTCCAGTCCGTGCTCCGCTCCTTCCTCCGCCGCACACGCGCTACCGCCCATCATGCCGGGCACCGCCAACGCCGCCAACCACAGGAACTGGAAAAATCTGCTCATCGTCTATCTTTCACCATTATCGCGCCAACTCCTGTAAATACGGGAAAAGGGAAGCCATTCCCTTTATTTGACGGTTTTGATTGTGTACTCTCCCCTCCCCCTTGGCAAGCCCAAAACTTGGCACGCGCACAAATTATATACATTTGTATATAATCTTAAGGCGGCTGCAGGCTTGCCGTTGCAAAACTCCGTTTTTTCTTCCGGGCATTAAAAAATTTTTCCGGAGATAACTTCCAGAACGGCAGGAACAAGAAGCTTCCGGAAATTTCTTCCCGGAAGCCTGTAAATCCAATGGGAAACCCCTGTTATTTGGCAGCGGAAATAACGTGGATGTGATACACGTCCCTGCCGTCCGCGCCCTTGCGCCCCGTAGCATGCACGCCCGTGACGTCGGAGGTGATCACGTCCAGGGTTTCCACGGCCTTCCGGATATCCTTGTTGCCTTCCGCCGCGCTCTTCAGGGCATCACGGACCGGAACGAGGTTAAGCTGGAATTCCAGCGGAGCCACCTGCCCCGGGGCCTTCATGGATTCCTTGACGACTTCCATGCCGAAGGCCTTCGGCATGCTGATGGCCCAGCGGGTGTCGGAAACGCTCACCACCGGATTCAGGTCGGCGCCCAGCGGGCACTCGTAATCGTAGGTGGTGACATCCCCTTCCACGGAGGATTTGGGGGAGGGCAATTCCGTCATCTTGCCCTGGCTGGCCAGGGTAACGATGGTCTTGGCGGCGTCAGACACTTTCTGCCACGCTTCGCCCAAGGCGGCACGGTTCTTCACTTCATAAGCCGCGGAGAAGCGCGGGGCCGGAACATTCTTGAGCGTGGGGCTGGGAGCGCCCTGCATGTCCATGATGAACACGCCGGAATCCGTAAGGCCGGAAAGTGCGGTCTTGTACGCCTTCCAAAGTTCTTCAATGGTGGGCCGGGCCATCTGGAGCATGGGGGCAACCATGCGGATCTGGTCGCTTACGTCATGCTTCGGGTTGGAAATATACGCATTGCCGTAATCCCAGCCGATCTGCGCGATGTTTTCATACAGGGTGCAGCCCATGTCAACAATCTGCGGATTGATGCGGAAGGAAGAATACAGCACCGTATCCGCCCCGGGACGGACGGAGTTCATGGAGGAGGGAGCGTCCAGGAGGTAGAATTCAAGCGGATACGTGCAGGCTTCCACATGCACCCCCTGGTCCTGCCACGCGTAGTAGGAAACGGGCGTGGCATTCTGCGCCACCTTTTCATACAGCCCAAGGAGGCGGCCCTTCATGGAATCAAGCGCGGCCATGGAAGGAGCCAGATCGGCAATCTTCCAGTCGGTGCCTACCGTCTGCATCAGGTCCTTCAACCCGGAGAACATGCCCTTGTAGTAGGCGATGTCCAGGTTAATAAGGCCCTTGGCGCAAGCCTTGTCCGCAAATATCAGGCCATAGGCGGGATACTGGAGCTGGGCGTCAGCCATGGAGAAATCCGGACGCGCCAGAACAGAATCCTGGGGAGAAGCCGCCAGGCGGACCTGCTTTTCAGGATTGGTGGTTATAAAGCCCACGAGGGTATCATCCACGAAAGCGACGGCCACATACAGCTTGGATTCGTCCAGACGCTTGAGAGCCGCCTTGAGACGGTCCAGATTTTCCTGGGAGACGGTTATCTGGGCTTTAGCCTCTTCCAGCCTTTCTTCCAGCTTCGCCCGCAGTTTCTTGCAGTCCACTTCCGCTACCTTGCAAGCCAGGCCGTTGTAGGTCTTGTCATACAGGGAAACAATGCCGTGCAGTTCCATGCCTTCCGGGAGATTGGCGTCCTTCAGGGTAGCCTTGGCCTGGGCAAGGGCTTCCGGCGTCAATTTGGCGGCTACCATTACGGGAGCCGTCGCGGCCTGAGAGGGGCGCATATCCACCAAATCAATCCACTTAATGAGCATTTCAGTATATCTGTTGCCCATTACTTCCACTTCTGCGTCACTAGCTTTCTTGTTACCATTGATTAAATCCTGGTAAAGCTTATAACCGGACAGAATTCCCTTCATTTGGTGCAATCCCATGCCTGTAAAAGCGGACTGGGCGCTGTCCATCCACGGAGCCCATTCGGGGCCGAAGCCGATCATCGCGTCAATGACGGGGGTGTTGACGGAGCACTTTTTCCGGACGGGCTTGGGTGCATCCTCTCCCGGAATGGCTATGGATTCATCAGCGTCTTCCCCAGCGGAGCAGGAACCCCAGGTTTTGACCATGTTCAGATTCTGAACGCTCCTGATCATGCCGGGGACGTCGTAAACACCGGCTACAATACCCATGTCCATGGGAAAGAGGGCGGCGATTCCGAGCCGTTCCGCACGCTTCGCCACCAGATCGGAAGCAACGGGGGCGGAGGGATCAAGCGAAGAAGCCGGGGTTAAGCCGGCGGCATCCTGTCCGGCCTTGGCGGAAGATGATTTATTGTCGTCAGAGCAGGCGGCAAGAGCGCAGGTCAGCGCAAAACAGGGTATGGAGTAGAAATAATGCGTTTTCATTATCTTTAAACGTAGGGGTCATGATGCCATCCAACAAAAGCGCCGCTCCTTACGGCAACAGTCTCATCGACGCGCACCATCCGCATTATATAGGCGCTTCCCCGCAATGACGCAAGCACAATGAAAAGCATTAACGGGCCAAAGGCCATGCATGACCCTGTTACGGCGAACGCCCTGAAAAGCATTGCCGGACGATTCCGCCTTCCTTAAAAGCCGGTCTAAAGAGGTTCCGCCATGGGAATGTCATCCTCCGGAAGGGGGGCCTGGGGCGCGGGAGCTTTTACGGGAGAGGAATGGTTGAGATGGCGGGGAATCTGATGGGGAAGGCCGGGAATGTAGTCGGAATCTCCGCGTCGGGGCGTGAGGGGTGCGGCAGAAGGCTCCTCCGACAAGGAAGGCGCGGACGGCCTGGCATGCCCGGAGGAACCGCCCACCGGGGTCGCCTTGATTTCCGCATCGGAAGAGTCGTCCAGATCGGCAGGGATTTCATGAACCTTGATGGGCTCCATTCCTTCCGGATCATACAGGCCGGGCGGCAGATTGTCTGGCACTACGGCAGGCGATCCCCCGCGTTCGCGAAGGGCGGCGGCAGCCGTTTCCGGGGTTTCCTCCACCGGTTCCGCTACCGGGATGTCGTCCTTGGGCGGGTCAATGATGGCCTTGATGTCCTTCTTCTCCGTCTCAAAGAATTCCTTCACGATGGGGGCGGCGGCGGCGCCCCCGCCCAGCCGTTCGTGGGCGCGGCCTTCATACAGAACCACATAGGCGAAGCGGGGATTGTCACAGGGCATAAAGCCGGCGAACCACGCCAGGCGCTTGTCTTCCCGTTCCGGTCCCCACTGGGCCGTGCCGGATTTGCCGGCGATGCTGGAATAGGACAGGCGGGCGCGGCCGCCCGTGCCGCCTTCAATCACCTCCCTCATGCCCTTGCGCACGCTGGACAGGGCACGTTCATAGGCCGGCAGGGGGCGCTGGACCTCCTGCGGCTTGGGAGCGTAAATGACATTGGCGTTGCCGTCCTGAATCTGCTTGATGAGCTGGAGCCTGGGCAGGTAGCCGTTCGCCACGCCGGACATCATGTGCGCCACCTGGAGAGGCGTGACCAGCAGCGTTCCCTGGCCGATGGAAAGGTTGGCGGCGTCTCCGGACATGAAATCCCGCTTGTAGTTGCGGATCATGTAGTCGCTGGTGGGCACCAGGCCGGGATCGTCCGGAATGGGCAGCCCGGTGCGCTCGCCAAGTCCGAAGGCGCGGGCCGTATCCATCAGGGCTTCCGCTCCCAGCTTGAGCCCCATCTGGTACATGAACGGGTTGTTGGACATCGCCAGGGCGCGGATGCAGTTGATGTCCCCCAGGGGCGTCTTGCTCCAGTTGTTGAAAACGTGGTTGCCGATCGTGATGGATGCCGGGCAGTAGATCTGCGTATTTTCCGTGATCTTGTTGTTTTTCAGGGCGCTGGCCACCGTCAGCACCTTGAAGGTGGAGGCGGGGGGGTAGCGCCCCTGGAAGGCGCGCGCGCCCAGCGGTCCGGCGGGGTCGTTGCGCAGGGCATCGTAATCCTTCTGGGATATGTTCGGAATGAACATGTTCGGGTCATAGGACGGCGTGGAGGCCATTACCAGCACTTCACCCGTTACGCAGTCCAGCACCACCATGGCGCCGCGCCTCTTGCCGCGGGAAAGGATGCGTTCCGCATCCCGCTGCCATTTCAGGTTCAGGGTGGTGACGATGGCGCCGCCGGGCTTGGGGCGTATCTGAAGTTCATCCAGAATCTTGTTGCCGTCCTCGTCAAACATCAGGCGCCATACGCCGGGCGTCCCGGTCAGGTCCTTGTTGAATTCCTTTTCCAGTCCCGCGCGGCCTTCCACCTGTTCCCACAGCGGGTCCATATGGTTGATGGGGCCGGTAGGCAGTTTTCCCTTGGAACCCACATAGCCGATGATATGTCCGGCGATTTCCTTTTCCGGATAGGAACGGATGTAGATGGGCAGCAACTGGAGGCCGCGCACCCCCTTCACCTTGTCCTTCAGTTTTTCCGCTTCCTCCGCGCGGATGACGTTGGTGAGGGGAAGAGGCAGCCAGCGGCGGTGCTCATAGTGCTTCCAGAGCTGGTCATCGGAAAAGGACCACGCCTTTCCGGCAATTTTCTTGGCCTGTTCCAGGCAGTTGCGCCCGAAGTCCACCACGCGGGAACGATCGGGATTTTCAAAAATTTCAAAACGCAGGGCCAGTTGGTAGGCCACGGAGGTCACGGCCAGAGGCTCTCCGTTGCGGTCCAGAATGGGGCCGCGCGGAGCCGGAATCAGCAGGGCCATGGTTCTGGCGGAAGGCCGCGTGCTGGTGTGCGCTTCCCGCGCCGCATCCATCCTTCCCCCCTTGAGGGAGGGAATCAGGGACAGGGAATCCAGGCCGTTCTGCTCCTTCTCCGTTTCCTTGGGCATTTCCGGGGCGTCAGCCACGCCTTCCCGTTCACCGGACGCCGTGCCGGATTCCCTCTTCTTATCCCCCAGGTCAACCGTTTCCACGGCGTCATCCTCTCCGCGCTGCTGCGCCGCAGCCTGGCGCACGGGCGTTCCCCCGCGGGAAGACGAATGGCGTGACGAGGACTGGCCCCAGGCCGTATCCGCCGTCCAGGCGGCCAACCCGGCCAGCAATACCAGGGAACGTATCAGAACCTTCATTTTCATCAGCTTGCAGGAGTGTGACAGATGCACCGTAAGGAATCAACGATTATTCACGCTCGCGCTTATTCCTGAACTACTACGGTTGTTCCCATGCCGCATTTGTCAAACAAAATGCGGCATGCCTCCACAGGCACCCGGATGCACCCGTGGGAATTGGCGTCCCGGAACACCGTGCCCACATGCAGCCCTATCCCGCCATGAATGCGCATCCACAGCGGCATCTTGGCGCCGATGAATTTGCCGCCGGACGGCACGCGGGAAGAAGAGGTGGCGTCCGAATTCACGCACAGGCCGCTTGCATCAAACACGCTGCCATAGGACCGGGAGCGGTAGTCCGCATCCTTCTGAATGATGGAGAATTTGCCGCGGGGCGTCTCATGGGTGGATCTGCCGGTGCACACGGGAAAGTTCATGGCCGGCTGGCCGTTGACCCACAGCACGCCGCGCTGGTCCTTCAAATGAATCACGATTTTGCTGTTCCGCGTCTGCGCCTGCCGGATGCGCTCGTCATGGTACCAGATGTCGCGCGTGAAGCGGTACTGGGGGTCCGCTACAAAAGCGTCATAGGAAGAAGAGTACCTGCCGTCCTTCATCAACGGCTTGCCATGCGGAGTCTTGGGCGTGGAGGAACAGGCAGCCAGCAGCAGTGAGACACACAGGAAAAGGAGAAAGGCGAGAGGGGAGCGCGGCATGCGGCCTGCTTTACCCTCTTCCCCCGTGGAAATCAAGCACGATTCCCCTCTGTTCCGGCATGTTTGGAGGAATCCTGATAAAGACGCCCTTTTCCGTCCGTACCTGTTCCCGTTCTTCCTCCCCGCCGCCATGACCGCCTCCTCTTCCGTTCCCGCCCGTTCCCCCCGGCTGCACTCCCTGGATGCCCTGCGCGGGCTGGACATGCTCATCATCCTGGGGCTGGACGCCCTGGTCCTGCTCCTGGCCTCCAGAAATCCGGAAAACGCCTTCCTCCGGGAAGCCGCGCGCCAGATGTCGCATGCCCATTGGGCAGGATTGCACCTGTATGACCTGGTGTTCCCCGTCTTCGTGTTCATCTCTGGCGTTTCCATGTTCTTCTCCCTGGCGAAATACACCGGCGGAAACTCCTCTGCGGCCCCCGGGCTTCTCCACCTTTGGAAACGGGCCTTCGTTCTGGCCTTCCTGGGCCTCCTGGTCAACGGAACGCTTACCTGGACGGAGGATATGCGTTATGCCTCCGTTCTGGGCCTGATCGGCTTTTCCTGCGCCATCGCAGGCACGTGCATCCTGCTGTGCCGCCGCACGGGAGCGATTGCCGCTGCGGCGGGAGGCCTTCTGGGCCTCATCGCCCTGCTTCAATTCACCTGCGGCAGCTTCACGCCGGACGGCTCCGTCAACTCCTGGGTGGACATGCACTGGCTTCCCGGCCGTCTGCACGGAGGCGTCTTTGATCCGGAAGGCCCCCTCTGCATCGCCTCCGCTTCCGCCCTGTGCATGGGCGGATGGCTGGCGGGAAAATTTTTGAAGGAAAGTCGCCTGCCTTCCGTCCGCCTCTGCATGGCGATGATGGGAGCGGGAATCCTCCTCTTTTCCGCCGCCCGAATGCTGGACGGCGCCTATCCCATCATTAAAAGCATGTGGACCGGCACCTTCGTTCTGGCCGCTGCCGGAATCTCCCTGATGCTCCTGTCCCTGTTCCATCTGGCCGTCGACGCATGGAACGGCGGAAAATGGGCCAAATGGGCCTTTCCCCTCCGCGTCATCGGCGTCAACGCCCTGGCCGCCTACCTCATCCACGCCCTGCTCAACGTGCATGAACTCAACCAGCGCATCTTCAGCGGCGCGGCGGACTTCTTCCCGCCTTTCCAGCCCGTATTGCTCGCCGTTTCCCTTCTCCTGCTGCAATGGCTGGTTCTGCTCTTTTTTTACAGGCGCCGCATATCCTTCGCCAAAAGCCCGGCCAAGTGACGGCGTGGATGAAATTCCCGGCCATGAGGCCGGCTCTCTCCGGAAAACACCCCGTCATGAATATTCCCATCCGGAGAGAACCGGACAGCCGCTAAAAACGGTGGCCATGACCGGATAAACAAAAACGCCCCTCCCGTGCAGGAGAGGCGCTTCCGAAAACCAGTCCGGACAACAATGCCCGGCTCAACGCATCCGGCGGCGGCGCAGCAGGGCCAGCAGAAGACCGGCGGCGGAAAGGCCTGCCGCAGCAGGTTCCGGAACTGGAGCCGCTCCGGTGATGTAATGAATCTTCACGTTGGCCCAGGCTCCCCCATTGGTGGTGATCCAATACTTGCCCACATTTTCTTCCGTAGCTTCCAGCGGACCGTCCGCACGGGTCAGGATATTCCCGTCAGCGTCCCTGACCACGTAGTCAACCGTATCAAACCCGGAGCCTCCCGAGGAAGAGGAACTGTTCTGCCCCAGCAGTTCACGCACCGCAGTCCCGACGGTTCCGGTGGTCGTGTACGGATCAATGGCGGCCTGGATGGTTCCCCCGCTCGCATTGATCCAGAGGCTGGTCGTCGCAAGACGTCCGTTTAATCCGAAATCCCAAACATACCCCGTGGACAGCCCGCCTCCCAGCGCTCCTGAATTGATGCTGGAATCAATAGTCAAGTTGCCCCAGAGCTGCGTATTGCCTGAGTTCAGGGAAAAAGATTTGTCCATGTCCACGTTCCCTAAAACCAAGGCCCCTCCCGTATTGTTGCTGAGAGTACCCGTGCCTTTCAGAACAAACTGGTCGACATTCCTGTAATTCAGGCTCCCCGCGCCGGCGGTGGAGATGGAGGCGTCACTGTTGATGATGATGCTGTTTCCCGCGCCGAGAGTAGTAGGAGGCACGCCGGCCTCCGTCCAGTTGTCCGCGTCCGTCCAGGAGGATCCGTCCCCGTTTCCCGTCCACTGATAGGTGGCCGCTGCGCCCAGGCCGGACAAGGCAACCAGGACGCAGGAAGCAGTGAATAAGGTTTTCTTCATAAAATCAAAAGTTAAATATGGATATGAATGGATCCGCACCTATCGCCGGACTGCTGCACAAATCCGCTCCCGGGAGCGTTCTGCGGTCAGAAGCCAAGACTTGGAACCCTGGTTTTTCTAATATCGGATTGCTAATCCGTTACGGAATAGTTCCAATGCCGCATGGTGCGCCGCAAGCCCCTCGGCATCCGGACGCCAACCTGTGCAGCAATGATTTCTCTTTCCTGAAATTCAGTATATTCCGACGGAATATATGTATTTCCACACCCGCAAAGGCTCGCGGCTCTCAACGTACCGACAACGCAACGGAGGAAGCCTTTTCTCCGGAGAAACAGACTCCCATTATAAAACGACCGGGCAACATAAGCACCTTTCCCTTAAAATCAGAGCTTGACGCCGGATTAGCAATCCGTTTTCCACATGGAAAAAGAAGCAAAATAAGGCGGAAACATCATTTTTTGCTCGTCTCCGGCAAATGCTTTGCCATCATGGCGCAACGGCTTTTTTTCCGAAAAGCAGGGAAGCGACCCTCCCTGCCCTCCTGCTAGTCCATCTGCCACCTTCCTTAACCTAATGATGATTCCCATGAAAGCATTCACGTTCCCGGCTCTTGTCCTGGCGGCCCTGAGCATCTGGACTGCCGCCGCCCAAACCCGGATATCCACCATTCCCCCGCTGCCGGGAAAAAACGCACGTTCCCTTCAGGTACCTCCCTACCAGTCCTTCTGCTGGTTCGCGGCGGACCGCGGCCGCTGGCCCGGAGACGGCAACCGGGTGCTGCCCTGGTTCGGCCGGACGGCTCCCGGCAACCTGCTGGACAGCAAGCCGAACCCCAGCACCGCCAAACCGGGGGACCACGCCATGTTTGCGCTGTTCCACCTCAAGGACGGCAATTTCATGGCCGTGCTGCCCGTCGCCACCCCTGACTCCCTCACGTGGCTGAAGCTTGACGGAGACGGCAAATTCCTTGTGGAATCCGGCACGCTGGGAACTTCCACCGCCAAACCGCAGCCCGTCCTGGCCGTCACCGCCGTGGACAAGGATATTTACCGCGCCTGCTCCGCCGCCTGGAACAAAGCCCTTTCCCTCCCCTTCATCAAGGGCAGAACCTTTCCCCGGGAAAAGAAGGTTTATCCGGAACCCTTCAAGTACCTCGGATGGTGCAGTTGGGAGCAGTATAAAAAGAACATCTCCTCCAAGCTGCTTGAAGAAACGGCCAGCCAACTGGAGGCCTCCCCCATCCCCGTCCGGTGGATGCTGGTGGACGACGGGTTCCAGACCCAGGAAGGGCTTAAGTTGATCAGCTTCCAGACCCGCCAGGACAAATTCCCGCAGGGCTGGCAGCCCCTGATGAAGCACAAAAGCTCCAAGTTGAAATGGATGGGCCTGTGGAACTGCTATTACGGCCTCTGGAACGGCATCCACCCCAAGCACCGGCTGGACGCCCAGACGGCCCGCGGGCTGGTCAGCACTACCAAGGGGAAAATCCTCCCCGGTGACGGCCCCGGAGGAGCCGGGGCGTTTTACAACCCTTTTCTCCAATCCGTCAAGGACGCCGGGTTCGACTTCGTGAAGATCGACGTGCAGGCGGAATACCTGAAGCATGCGGACGGCCTGGACAACCCGGTCCGCCACAACACCAAGTGTTCGGAAGCCTTGGAACAGGCATGCCGGAAGACGGGCCTCAGCCTGATGAATTGCATGGCGCAGGGCACCGTCAACATCCAGAATACCCGCTACAGCGCTATCACCCGGTGCAGCATTGACTACAAGCTGGGGGATGAAGCCATGGGCAAGTCCCACATCCTCCAGTCCTACGCCAATACGCTCTGGCTGGGGCAGACCGCGTGGCCGGACCATGACATGTTCCATTCCACGGACCCCACCAGCGCGCGCCTCATGGCCGTTTCCAAGGCCGTATCCGGGGGCCCCGTCTACCTTTCAGACCCGGCTGACAAGCTCAATCCGGAAAACATCATGCCCCTGGTCTGGTCCGACGGCCTTCTGCTGCGGCCGCTGGCCCCTGCCGTCCCCCTGCCGGATTCCGTCTTTCTGGATGCGCTGAACGAGAACCGCCTGTACCGGGTGATCGCCCCGCTGCCCGGCCAAAGCGCCGCCGTGGTGCTGTACAACCTCAAACACCCCTCCCCGGCGGAACCGGTGCAGGGGAAAATTTCCCTGGGGGATTATAAAAACGCGGCGGCCCTGCTGAACGGCAACGCGGCGGAAGCCTATGCCTCCATTCCGGCGGAGGGAATCGCCGCCTATTCCGCAGAGGGAGGCCGCGCGCTGACCCCGGCACAGCCGGACCTGGACGTGAAGCTAACGGGCTTCAAGGACCGCCTGTTCATCATGGCGCCCATCGTCCGGGGCTGGGCCGTCATCGGCAGGGGGGACAAATTCCTCTCTCCCTGCGCCCTGGCCGCCGCTCCGGAATACGGGGCGGACAGCCTCCGCTTCCGCGTGAAGGAATCCGGCCCGGTCGTCGTCTGGCGCGGGAAAAGCCCCGTGAAGGCAGGGAACGTTCCCGTCAAGAACCTGGGCAACGGTTTTTATGAATTGCAATTCCCCGTTTCCGACCGCCCGCTGGACGTTACCGTGACAGCCGAATGAGCGCTGCCGTCCCTTCCCAACCCTCTTTCCTTCCCCCCATGCATCTGCTGCGCCCGTTCCTGGCTTTCGCCCTGCTGTTCCCGTTCTGCTGGCACATCCCGTCCTCCGCCGCCGCTCCGGCGGGACTTCCCGCACCGGAACCCGCGGAGGCCAAACAGGCGATTGAACAATTCCTGGGCCTCACCGCCATCTGGATGCTGGAAATGGAATGGACCCACGCCTATGCCAATAAAACGCCCAAGGCGGAGGACTTCCGGAACGCCATGCTGGCGGCGGGCCTTCAGCAATGCCCCGCTGATTTTCAGGAAGCATGGCTGCGGCAGACGGACAAGCCGGGGCGCAATTACGCGGCGCCCGTCCTGCGTAAGTACGGCGTCAGCCTGAAGGACCTCCGGGAACGGCTCCAGGGCAAACTGTTCAAGATCAATTCCCGGGTGCATCCGCCCATTCCCCTTTACGACGAGGATGAACAAATCCCCCGCATGGATCCGCGCACCTGTGGCGACCCCAAGGCCATCCTGGAAGCCCTGGCCGCCCTGCGCGCCCAAGTCATGGGCCTTACCCCGGACCAACTGGCCCAGGCCAGGCAATCCATTGAACGGGTCATGCTGGAATTCACGCTGGCCTACATGGAAACCGCCATCTGCATGAACACCGCGGGCATCCGGGAAAGCCAGGTCAGGGAACTGTTCGCCCCCATCAGGACGGACGGATGCCCGGAGGACTTCCGCCGCGCCTGGCAGCACGACCTGCCTTTCTTCCTCAAGGGCCGCTTCACGGGACCGGAACTGACCCTCTCCACCGTCTGCAAGAAATACGGCGCCAGCGAGCAGGAGGCATTCCTCAAGGTCCGCAAAAAGATGAAGGAATGGGATATCCAGCCGCCTACCCCGCAGACGCAGCCCGCCTTCCGCCGGGACATGCAGGAAATCCGGGAAAACATGCTGGGCGGCCGCTGACAGGAAAGCCCCACCCTTGCCGCCGTGTATTTCACGGGCGGTATTCTCCGGTCAGCCCAGCAATCCGGCGTCCATTCCCTCGTTATATTCCCAAATGCCCTGCTCCACCATGAAGGAACTCCAACTGTTGAGCAATTGCTCAAAATAGGCGGCATTTACATTGAAATGGTAAAACGTGTGGTCCGCCACGTCCAGAAGCTCAAATCTGGAGCGGTTTTTCTTTTTCCGCCACAGCTCCGCCAGCCGCTCGCTATTGCGCCACGGCAGCAGCCTGTCTCTTCCGCCATGGCTCGCGAACAGGGGAGGCAGCCCTTTCTGCACGCGCCGCAGGGGATTGACGGCATCCCGCTGGTCAGGGGGCATCATGCCTCCCAGTTTAAAGGCGGACTGCGCCGCCAGATCGCACACGCCGCGGAACAGGGCCACGGCGGCAGGACCGGGCGGAAGGGGAGCCTTCCTGCGGAACAGGGACCAGCGCGCGGGATGGTCGGGGAGGGCCACATGCAGGGCCATCAGTCCTCCCGCATCGCTCCCCGCTACGGTAATGCGGGCCGGGTCCAGACCCAGCAGGGCGGCGTTTTCATACACCCAGGCCCAGGCTTCCCGGCCCTCTTCCAGAATATCCATCGGCTCCACCTCATAAGCGCCGCGCGTACGGAACATGGGAATAATCCCCACAATTCCCTGCTGGGCAAGGTGAAGCGCCCATGGCACAAAATCCCCCAGGCTCTTTCCCACCCACATGCCGCCGTGAAAAAACAGCACGGAGGGCGCGGAAGCGCCCTCTCGATGGCCAGGAGGAAAAAAGACGTAGGCCATCAGCTCCTCACCGTCTGAAAACCGCCTCCACACAAAGCCGGGCTGTTCCCGCAACAGTTTCCTGTACCGGGCTTCCGCCAGATGATCGGCTTCCGTGAACAATTCCATAAGAACGGCTTCATGATGCAATTGTGTTGCACTCCGCGCAAGTTTGATGTCTAAATAATCGTGTAATGACTTTCCGCTCCATTCTCACCATGGCCTGCTGCGCCGCAGCTCTTCTCGCCCCCGCCTCCGCCGCCCCCCGGCCCGGAGACGCCAAACTGAGGGATGATCTGGACGTAGCCTACAACACATGGCGCCTGCACCTGCTGCGCGGCAACTATGACGGCTGGAGAGCCACCACCTCCGCCTACCGCCAGGTGAAAGTGCGCAACCTGGCCGTCTCTGAAAAACGCCCCTTTCCCGCCTCCCTGTTCCGGCAGCCCATGGCTCCGCCCGCGCTCGCCCCGCTGATGTACGTGGGCTCCGTGGTGGACGGTCCCACGGCCGCGGCCACCTACTACGGCAAGGTGGACCTGGGGCTGGGCCAGGAACCGACGGACTCCAACGCCCTGGTCCTGCTGTTCACCCACGAAAACGGCAAATGGAAATACGACCAGGCGCGCTTCTTCAACCTCACCCGCCTGCCCGCCGTCAAGGAATGCCTCAAGCGCGGCGACGCCACCGTCCTGATGGAGCAGGACGGCTTCCAGCCCCTTGGAAAAATTCCCGCCGTGCCGCCTGTCTGCCCGCCGCCCAAATACATCGCAAAAATTCTGGTGGACTGCCCCGGCCGCACCGTCAAGGCGAACGTAAACAACATTTCCCCGCATGAATTCGACAACACGCGCCTGGCGGAAATCATTTCCGGCGGGCTGAGGGACGGAACCAACTCCCTCACGCTGAACTTTTCCGACAGCCCTAACGGCAAAAAGGGCGCCGTTCTCGTGGAGGTTTACATCATGCCGGAAATCCCGGGACAACTGCCCGCCAGGGCCTTTTCCTACTTCGTCCCCCCCCAGGCGCACCCCAAAAGCGGCCCCGTTCTGATCAACGTCACTCCGGAGCTGCTGAAGACCATGGACCCGAAGAACACTCCGCCGCAGGCATCCGCCGGCAAATAAAATCGTCATTCTTCAACGTTTCCGCCGCGGGTCCGGTCATACCGCCATATGACAACTCAACCTCAAGTCAGCAGCTCCGCGGTATCCGGCAACTCATGGTGGATGGGTATCCTTGGCGTCATCGAGCTATTTCTTGGCTTCATCGCCCTGGCCTCTCCCTGGATTGTCGGGGCCAGCTTCATCTGGGTGATCGGCATCATGCTGATGATCCTGGCCGTCGTCCGGCTGGTCCAGGTCTTCACCGTCCCGTCCTCCCGCTGGTGGAACCTGGTGACGGCCATCCTGTACGGCATCGCCGGCTGGTTCCTGTTCCGGGACCCCAATATTTCCCTGGCCATCACCACGCTCATCATCGGGTGGGGCCTGGTCATCGCCGCCGTCTTCCAGGGGGCCATCTGGCTCCAGACCCGTTCCCTGCCCGCCAGCGGCTGGCGGCTCTTCAACGTGATCATCACGCTGATCCTGGGCCTCATGGTCATCTTCGGCTGGCCTGAATCCACGGCCTGGTTCATCGGCACCCTGATCGCAGTGGAACTGATCTTCTCCGGATGGACGCTGCTCCTGTACGCCTTCAGCGGCAACTCCGCCCGCCGTTAATCCCGACGACAGCAATGACCCTCACCCAGGAAGAAACCGAACGGTACGCAAGGCATCTTTCCCTTCCGGAACTGGGCGAACAGGGCCAGCAAAAACTCAAACGGGCGCACGTCGCCCTGACGGGCCTCGGGGGGCTTGGCTCCCCCGCGGCCCTTTATCTTGCCGCCGCGGGCGTGGGGCGGCTGACCCTGATCGACCCGGACGAGGTCTGCCTTTCCAACCTCCAGCGGCAGATCCTGCATGCCACGGATGCGGCGGGAACGGCCAAGACCGCCAGCGCCGCCAGGCGCCTGTACGCCCTGAACCCTTCCGTCCACATCAACACGGTCCACAGGCGGCTCACCCCAGACAACGCCGTTTCCCTGCTGGAAGGGTGCGACCTGGTCCTGGACGCCTCGGACAACTACGCGGCGCGCTTCGCCATGGCGGACGCCGCTTGCGCCCTGCGCCTGCCGCTGGTGCACGGAGCCGTGAAAGGCTTCATCGGCCAGGTGGCCGTCTTCGCCCCCCACCAGGGCACCGCGTGCTACCGCTGCCTCTTCCCGGCAGACACGCCCATGCAGGAGAAAGACACCGCCTCCGCCGCCGGCATCCTGGGCGCGCATGCGGGCATCATCGGCTGCATCCAGGCCATGGAAACCCTGAAATACCTGGCCGGCATCCCCTCTCCGCTGGTGGGAGCCATGCTCTCCGCAGACACGCGGCGCATGCGCTTCACCACCATTCCGCTGGCAGCCAATCCCGCGTGCAGGTGCCGGAAAAACGGGGACCGCGGAGCCGCAATGAAAAATTGACGGCCATGGGGGCATCTGGCATCATTCCCGCCAGATATGAATCATTTAACACGCGCCAAATCCGTTTTTGAAATGGAGATTGAAGAGCTGCGCGGCGTCCTGTCCCGGCTGGATGACAATTTCAACCAAGCTGTGGAACTCATGTCCCAGGCCCTGGACCGCGGCAACAAGATCGTCATCGTAGGCGTAGGCAAATCCGGCAACATCGGAGCCAAAATCGTCGCCACCCTGAACTCCACCGGAACGCCCACCGTCCTGCTGGATTCCCTGAACGCCCTGCACGGGGACCTGGGCATCGTCCAGGACGGCGATGTCTGCATCGCGATGTCCTTCTCCGGGGAAACCTCGGAACTGCTGGCCCTGCTCCCTTTCATCAAACGCTTTGAACTGCCCATCATTTCCATGACGGGCAATACGGCCTCCTCCCTGGCCAAATACTCGGACATCGTGCTGGACACGGGCGTTTCCCGGGAAGCCTGCCCGCTGAACCTGGCCCCCACCTCCAGCACCACGGCCATGCTCGTCATGGGGGACGCCCTTGCCATGGCCCTGGTGGAAGCGCGCCACTTCACCGCGCGGGACTTCGCCAAACGCCACCCCGGCGGCTCCCTGGGCCGCGCGCTGCTCACCAAGGTGAGCGACATCATGCGCCGGGGGGAGGAAATGGCCATCCTTCCGGAAACCGCCTCCGTGAACGACTGCCTGAAGGCGATGACCACCGCCCACACCGGCGCCTGCATCCTGCTGACGGCGGACAACAAGCTGGCCGGCATCTTCACCCACGGAGACTTCGTCCGGGCGTACGGAGCCAATCCCCTCATCGGGGAGCAGCCCGTCAGCGGCCTCATGACCCGCAACCCCATCTATGTGATGGAAGACGACCTGGCCGCCGAGGCGGTGAAGGCCGTCAGCAACCGCCACATTGACGACCTGGTGGTGCTCAACGCGGAAATGACTCCCGTGGGCATCGTCGACCTTCAGGACCTTGCCAGGCTGAAACTGGTTTAGGCTCCCTCCATCATTCCTTCCAGGCATCCGTGATTCAAAAGTAACAAATCAATCACGGACGCCTTTTTCATTGAACGGAAGCTTTCATTTTCACAATCTAATTTCCATAAACATGTTCCTGAAATTTACGATCACCCTGCTTGCCTGCTCCTGGGGCTTTGCCCATGCGCAGGACGTTTCCGCCCCGGCGGGAGATCCGGATGCGCCCGCACCAGAGGAAGCCCCCCGGGAAGTCCCCCTGCCGGACGGCAAGACGGTACCCAAATTCGAACCCCTGGACGAGCACCGCATCAAGATAGGCAACGTGATCGTGAACCACAAGGAACGCACCGTCAGCTTCCAGGCTCAGGTCAACATGCAGGCGGGCATTCTGGAATATATCTGCTGCATGCCCAACGGCAAGCTGCATGAATCCCTGCTGGTGACGGAGGCGGACCCCCTGCACATCAGCCTGGGCATGACGCTGCTCAAATTCCACCGCTTTGAAAAATTCTTCCCGGTGCGGGATGAAAACTTTGAATGGCTCCCCTTCACGGAGCCCAAGCCCGCGGACTATGCGGACTCCTACGTGCAGGTCGCCATGACCTACACGGAAAACGGCAAGGAGCAGAAGAGCGACTTTTCCGACATGGTCGTGAACTCCCAGACCCGCAAGGGGCTGGACCCCAATGACTGGCTTTACACCAACTCCTTCTTTTACGAAGGGGCCTACCAGGCCAGCCTGAGCGGAGAAGTAATCTCCATCTTCGCGAGCCGCACCTCCCCCATCAACTACATCGGCGACTTTCATGACGGCGTCAACGACACGGGCTGGATCGTCAACCCGAAGAAAAACCTGCCCCCCGGCACGAACGTCACCGTCACCATCTCCCAGAAACCGGTTCAACCCAAGCAATAGCACATTATGTTCAAATCCGCACTTTCATTAACGCTGGCCGCCGCGCTGGGCACAGCCGCCTTCGGCCAGACCACCGTGACGGCCGTTCCCGGAGAAGCGGCCGCCTCCAAATACGCCTCCATCAGCCAGGAAATCCTGCGCGCCATTGAAAAAGGGAACGAATACCTGAAAAGCAAGCAGAACCCGGAAGGCTACTGGGCGCAGCCGTCCTATCCGGCCCTGACGGCCCTGGCGGTCACCGCCTACATGCGCGACCCCGCCAACCAGGGCAAGCCCATCCCGGAATACATCCGGAAGGGGTATGACTTCGTCCTGAAATCCCAGAAGGAGGACGGCTCCATCTTCAACCGCGGCATGTCCTCCTACAACACCGCGGTGTGCATGATGGCCCTGCTGGCCGCCAACAAGGAGGAATACGCCCCCGCCATCCTCAAGGGCCGCGCCTACCTCATCAAGCAGCAGAACCACTTCGCTCCGGACAACCCCTACAACGGCGGCATCGGCTACGGGGATAAAAAGGCCCCTCCCATTGCAGACCTTTCCAACACCTCCCTGGCCCTGGAAGCCATTTACTACTCCCAGAAGCTCGCCAAGGACGGCAAATACGGGGAACAGCCGGACCTGGACTGGAACGCCGCCACGGAATTCATCAACCGCTGCCAGCAGAACCCAGCCGTCAACAAGGAACCCTGGGTCTCCAGTGACAAATCCCAGCTCGGCGGCTTCGTGTACCGCCCGGGCGTCGCCAGCGCCAGGGACAGCAAAAGCGCCGCGTTTGACAAGGCGGAACCGCCCAGGGCCTACGGCAGCATGACGTACGCGGGCATGCAATCCCTCATTTACGCCAATGTGGACAAGAACGACCCCCGCGTCAAGCTGGCCCTCAAATGGCTGGAAAACAGCTACAACCTGGATGAAAACCCCGGCATGGGCGTCCAGGGCCTGTACTACTACTACCAGGCCATGTCCAAGGCTCTCAGCGCCATGGGAATAGACACCCTGACGCTGGAAGACGGCCGCAAGGTGGACTGGCGTGACGAACTGGCCAACAAGCTCATCTCCATCCAGAAGAGCGACGGCTCCTGGGTAAACACCAACAACCGCTGGTGGGAGGCGGACCCCGTCCTGGTGACCTCCTACTGCGTGCTGGCGCTGGAACAGCTTTACCATTCCATTCCCCGGTAACGGACGCGCCATCCTGACTTCAAGGGCCGGAGAGGGAGGAAATGACCTCCTTCTCCGGCCTTTTCCATGCCCGGAAATGAACGTCCCATGGAATAAAAGGGTCTTTTCTTCAACCATTTCAAATTCATGGACACCATTGATTCCATTACCATTATTGCGGCGGCGTGGGGGTTGCTGGTCCTTCGGCTGACGCTGGCCCTGATCCTGTGGCCGCACGGAGCCCAGAAAGTGCTGGGCTGGTTCGGGGGAGCGGGCTGGGACGGCACGTACCAGGCCTTCACGGAAAAAATGGGCATTCCCCCCTTCCTGGCCAAGGTGGCTATGCTGACGGAATTCTTCGCCCCCATCTGCCTGGTGCTGGGCGTCTTCACCAGGATAGCTGCGCTCGCGGTCATCATCATGATGGCCGTCGCCATGACCAAGCACGTTAAAAACGGCTACTTTGCCAACTGGTCCGGGAAAAAAGCCGGGGAAGGCGTGGAATTCCACCTGCTCTATGCCGGCTCCGCCCTGGCGCTGCTGCTGACCGGTCCCGGCCCGTGGTCCGTGGACGCCTGGTGCATGGACATCGTGCACGTCATCTTCGGCTGACGGAGGCAGGTCATGCCCGGCTGGGCATAGGACGTACTTTCCGGTTCTCAAATCCGCCGTACTCTGGTACTTGTGGGGGTGCAGCCTTCCCCTTCGGGAAAGGCGGCTCCTTTTGCCTTTCCACCTTCTTCCGCCATGACCAGCCTGAAACGCTCAAAACTCCGGCAGTGCACCAACTGCGAATGCATCATCAACGGAGTATGGGACTGGGTGGTGGAATGCGCCCGCGAGGCGGCTGAGGAAGAACCCGCCATGCGCGGCATTCTGGACGACGTCTGCCTGTCCCGCAATTCCCTGGCCACCTCCATCTCTGCCCGGCTGGCACGCAAGCTCTCCCGCCGGGACATGCCGCGGGAACTGATCGAACCCCTCATCCGGGAGGCGCTGGCGGAAAACCAGAACATCCTCAGCCAGATCGCCAACGACCTGATCGCCATCGTGGACCGGGACCCCGCCTGCCGCACGCCGCTGGAACCCCTGCTCTTCTACAAGGGGTTCCACGCCATCACCACGTACCGCATCTCCCACTGGCTGTGGCAGCACGGCCGCACCATCATGGCCCTTCAGTTCCAGAGCCTGGCCAGCGAAGTCTTTGCGGTGGACATCCACCCGGCGGCCACCATCGGCTGCGGCATCCTGCTGGACCACGCCACCAGCTTTGTAGTGGGGGAAACCGCCATCATCCGCGACAACGTCTCCATCCTGCATGAAGTAACGCTGGGCGGCACGGGCAAGGAGGAAGGAGACCGGCACCCCATTGTGGAATCCGGCGTCCTGATCGGCGCGGGGGCCAAAATCCTGGGCAGGGTCACCATCGGCGCCTGCGCCAAAATCGCCGCCTGCTCCGTCGTCCTGGAAAACGTCCCTCCCCATACCACGGTGGCGGGCGTTCCCGCCGTCATCGTCAATGACTCCATTCCGGACAACCCTGCGCTGGACATGAACCAGTGCCTTTGTGACTAATCCTGCAACGGATTAGGAATCCGTCAGTTACTGCTAAAAACACGGCAAATCCCAAGCCCTGCAAAAATCAGGGGAAAAAGCAAGCTCCAAAAAGACCAGACGTGTCACAATGATTTCAATCTCAATGTATTGAAATTTATAATACACTAAACTTCAACATTTTGAGTTGAGGCCGGATTCCTAATTCGCATACTGCTAGGATATGCGTTTAAGATTACCCTTCTCTCTAAGGTCCGTCCTGCTTGCGTGCAGCGCCCTGTTCTCTACCGTGGCCTCCGCCTCTGTTTCAGACGGAAACCTTGGCAACGTCATGTACGTAGGGGACTCCATCACCCATGGCGTCAACAGCGGCTCCTGGCGCTGGGCCATGCACAAAATTTTTGCAGACAACGGCATCAGCTATACCGAAAAAGGTATCATGACCGGCAACTACAGCGGCGGAGTGGCCGCGGGAACCTCCTACGGCGGCAGGATTTTCCAGAATCTCCATTCCTCCGCGGCCAGCGCGCGGGCCTATGAAATCGCCGGCAGGGCGAACAGCAGCAGCTACGGACGGTTTGACGGCTCCAACATCAAGAACTGGCTGGGCCTGAGCACGGAAAAAACCCAGGGGGGAACCTACACGGGCCAGACCTTTACCGGGGCCGACACGCCGGACACGTTTTTCCTGCTCGCCGGCACCAACGACCTCCTTTCCGACAACAACAACAGTACGCTGCACCTGCGGCTGGACGGGGTCACCTACCTTCTGCTGAGCGACATGGATTCCATCGTCTCCTCCATCCGCACCGCCAACAGCCACGCAAGCATTCTGGTGATGACCATCCCCTGCTGGACGCAGCATTCCAACGGGAACCTGGCTGAAACGCACCAGGCCGTAGCCACCTACAACGAATCCCTGAAAGAATGGGGCGCAGAAAACGCCGCCAACGGCGTCAAAGTCATTGACATCAATGCGGGCATCATTGACGTGGCCTCCTCCACCCCTTTCTACGGGGTGCGCTCCATGTTCCACAATCCCACGGCGGACGGGCTGCACCCGAACGCCCAGGGGGACCTGCTGATGGCGGGCAACCTGGCCAAGGGCATGGGGTACGCGGGGCGGTCCGCCGGGCAGGAAAGGAAAGCCGCCCACGAACTGGGCGTCAACTTCGGCCAGACGCCCTCCATCACCCAGCAGACGCTGACGGCCAAGGGCTTTACCGCCAATAACGTCACCATCTCCAACAACACGATCAACTTCAACAAATCCGGCAGCAGCACCCTCACTTACAACTGGGGAGCCTCCCAGGGGCAGGACAAGGGCTACACGGTGGATTTCACCCTGCGCCTGGGCAACGGCGCCACGGGCGGCTGGGACACCACGAACAACTTCTCCCTGAATCTGGGCAACGGAACGCTGAACATCAATGAAGCGTACATCCAGTGGGGAAGCACCATCCTGTACTCCAAAGACATGTCCGCCAATGCGGATTCCATCCGCGTGGCCTACGTGGCGGGGGACAACGCCCACGGCCTGAACGCGGGCTACTATATCTGGCTGGGGGACGTCCTCATCGGGGAGGCGCAGACGGCGGCGGGGGGCAGCTCCTCCGGCCTCACCTTCAGCTATTCCGGCACGCTGGACGCCATCCTGTCCAATCTGGCGCTGGACGGCTCCCTCTCCTACGCGCCCTCCACCAGCGGCATCACCGGACCGGAAGCCCTTTATCTGGCAAACGGCGGAGCTTCCTCCGCCCTCAAGCCGGGCATGATCGAATGGACAACGGGCGCCGCCGCCACCGCCGTGGCTACGGCCGGGGCCAATGCCACGTATAATGCCCGCAACGGCACCAACTCCAACATTGCCAGCATCACGGGAACGGGAAGCACCAAATTCATTTACGCCAACAACGGGGCCTATGGCAGCGCGGACAGCCGCCAGGACCTGTGGGTGACGCTGGGGGAAGGCGTCAGCAGCGATAACGGCTGGATAGGAGGCCACACGTCGGGCGACCTGTACGGGGACATCCACCTGCGCCTGGCGGAAGGGGCCATTGGCAAATCCACGGTATTCGGCACTGTTAACGGGGGCACCGTCCACGGGGATATTTACCTGGAATTCTCCTCCTCCACCGGGACCTATGACACCTCCTTCACCAACGGGGAGGCGGACCGCACCTCCGTGGCGGGAGCCTATGCCACCGCCGTGAACGGGGACATCACCATGGTGTTCAATGACGGCGTGTTCTCCCACCGCATTTTCGGCGGCCTTTACACGGGAAACAAAACCATCTCCGGCTCCACCTCCCTTTACATCAACGGCGGAACGTTCATGAACGAAATCTACGCCGGGAACAAAACGAACGGCACCATCTCCCAGGGAACCAGCCTGACCGTCACGGGCACGGACGCCATTCTGGGCAAGGCTGACGGGGACAACTGGACATGGACGCTCCTGTGCGGCGGCAACAAGGCCAGCGGCACCATCAACGGAGGCACCGCCATCACCCTGAAGGACATTGCCGCCACCACCGGAGACGGTTCCGAACACAAATTTGACAAATACGCCGGCACCATCGACGGCAAGGGGGGAGGAACAGTGAACGGGGAGAAGAAGCTCGTCTTCGACCACTACACTACCAGCTTCCTCGGAACGCTCCAGAACTTTGACAAGGTGCAGGTCACCGGAAATTCGGACCTTGCGCTGGACAAGGCCCTGGGCAATACGGTCGCCTCCCTGACCGTGGATGCAGGCTCCGCCCTCCGGTTCAACCAGGACCAGGGAGCCACGCTGGACATCACCAACAACGGCACGATTCGCACCTCGCACAACCTGACCCTCAAATCCGCAGACACCGGAACCGGAACCTATTGGGTGGAAGGAGGAACGCTGGACCTGGCCGGGCAGGCCGTCTCCGGAAAAATATCCATCTCTGCGGGGGCACTCGCCAATACGGCGGGACTGGGAGCCGGGAGTGTCTCCGTCTCCGGCATCACCGGGAACGTCAACCTGGGCGGACTGGACGGAAGCAAGCTGAACTCCATCAACATGGGCAGCGGCACAGGAACCATTTCCGGCCTGACGGGCCATGCGGACCTGTCCGGCTCCGACACGCAATTGAGGCTTTCCGCCGCCAACATGGGCGCGGACGGCACGGGAATCATCCAGTTCAATGACGCGGCTAATTCCACTCTGACCCTGGGGAACCTGACCCTGACGCTGACGGCGGATGCCGTGGCGCTGCTCGCCGCTCCGGGGGACTACGCCTTCCACGTCACCAACGCCGCCCTGCACGCGGATACCAACCACATCACGCTGAGCGAATACAACGGCATGGCGTGGGACATTACCCGGACGGAAGGCGGCCAGGTAATCATCTCCTTCGGCCAGCTGGACGCCATGGTCATTGACAAGGGAGCTTCCAAAAACGTCACCTCCGCCAGCACCCTGGGGGCAACCCCCAGCGTCACCAACAACGGAACGCTGAACATCGACCTGTCCGCGGCCACTGCGCCGGAAGACAAAACAACCACCATCCGCTATCTGGCCGGCACGGAAGCCGGTGCCGTCGTGAACACGGGAACGGACAGCGACGTGATCATCACGCTGCTGAATGAAACCTCCGCAGATCCGGACAAACCAGGCAACACCGCTTATGCGGGCTCCATTGAAGGAGCGGCGCAGCTCGTCAAGGACGGTGAACAGAGGCTGACCATTGACGGCAGCGTGACCGCCTCCGCTCTGGACGTGCAGCAGGGAGAGCTCGTGCTCCAGAACACGAAGGAAAGTTCCATCATCTCCGGCGCCCTGAACGTGGAACAGGATGCCGCGCTGACGCTGAACTCCGCCTCCCTGGCCGCCGGGGATCTGGCGGGCTCCGGCTCCATCACCCTGAACGGGGGCGCCCTGCTCACCATCGCCAGAGACACGCTTTCAGACCTGACGCTCCACGCAAGCGTCACCGGCTCCGGCACCATGAAACTGGACAATTGCAACCTGATTCTGGGCACGGACAGCAATCTGGGCGAAGACGTGCTGCTCCATCTGGGGGGCGGCAGCCTGCGCCTGCAGGACGGCTCCACGATCGCGCTGGAAGGGCTCCACCAGGAGCAGGAAAACGGCGCGCTCCACCTGGGGGCAAACGGACGTCTGGAACTGGCCTCCAACGACGGGAAAACCTACTCCTTCAAGGGGGATATCACCGGCACGGGAGCCATCACCCACCGGGGCGAAGGCACGCAGATCATCCTTTCCTCCGGGAATGGCGGCGTGGACGTCAGCCATACCCGGGCGGGTGGCCACCTCGTCCTGGGAGACAAGGACCTGGCCGCGGACGGCTCCATGACCTACAGGGACATTTCCATCGGCAGCAACACCCGGGACGCCTCCGGCCTGGACGCCACGGCGGACCTCTCCCTGATGAACAATACCACGGCCAACACGCTCTCCATCGCCTCCAACGGCAAACTATACCTGGGCGGCAATCCCAACCAGCGGGCGGTCCAGCTCGTGCTGACCGGCAGCAACGGCGGAGTGGCGGCCGATCTGGACTCCGGCGCTTCCCTGGACCTCACCGTCAATACGGAAACGCTGGCCCGCAGCGCGGACAACGCCTGGGCCGCCGTGAAGGCGGAAAACGGCTCCATCCGCATCAACGGGGCGGACCCATCCATCAACGTCAACATTTACGGCCTGGGTACCGCGGGAGACTGGGCCATCCTGCCGGAATTCACCATCAACGCCTTCTATGCGGAAAACGGCCTGGCCACGGCAAACGGGGAAACCTGGACGGCGGACATGGTGAACCTGACTTATGCCGGCTTCGCCAACCTCGTCTATGACATCAGCAAGATACTCTCCGACGACGGCAAGCTGTTCCAGGTCCACTTCACCAAACTGGGAGACAGCCCGCTGAAGGACTTCGCCTCCACGGAAAACCAGAGAGCCGCGGTGGACAGCCTGTGGGCCGTCACCTCCTCCCCCGGAAGCATCACCCCGGCCATGATGGAATTCCTCAATGCCGTGGGCACCGCCCAGGCCATGGGGGACACGGGCGCCCTTCAATCCGCCCTCTCCTCCTATGCGGGCAGCGGCGTCACCGCCCTGCACTCCGCCCAGAAGGGAGCCCTCCGGGACCAGGTGCTCCACCTGCGCAACCGCCTCTCCCAGATGGGAGCCTCCCCGCAGTACATCAACGATGACCTGCCCTGCTTCAACGCCTGGATTGAAGGGGAAGGCGGCTACCGCAAACTGGATGACCGGATGGACGAATCAGGCTACAAGCTCAACACCTGGGGCGGCACCTTCGGATTTGACGTAACGTGCAGCGACAGCTTCGTATGGGGAGCGGCCTTCTCCGCCAGCTATGGCGACCTGGACGCCTACATGGCGAACGGAGACCTGGACTCCTACTACGGCAATCTGTTCTTCCGCATCCAGTCGGGCCGCTGGGCGCACAACGTCATCCTCACCTACGGATGGAACGACGCTTCCCTGGACCGCACCGCAGGCATCCCCGGAGCCGGCATGTACGCCATGCACGGCAGCACCAGCGGCAGCAGCTATGGCGCCTTTTATGAAGGCACGTATGACCTGTACCTGGATGAAAATAAAACCTCCGCGTTCCAGCCCCTGGTGAACGCCTCCGTGTACAAGAGCCGGATGGACGGCTTCACGGAATCAGGGGGCCTGGGCATGAGCGTGGACGACATGGATTCCACCTACGGCACCGTGGGACTGGGGGCGAGGCTCCGCGGAGAGCTCTCCAGCAACCTGACGGGCCGCGCGTCCATGGGTGAACTGCGGGTGCAGGTTGTCCAGCTCCTGGGCGACCGGAAAACCACGGCAGCGCTGTCGCCCGCCGGCGTGCCCGGCGCAGGATTCCGCGTGAACGGAGCCAGGGAAGGAGCCACCGGCGTGCAGGCAGGCGCGGGCATCACCATTCCGGTGGGTTACACCAGCTCCATTTTTGCGGATGTCAATGCGGACTTCCGCAGCCGCGCCACCAGTTTCAACGGAAGCATCGGCTACAGGCTGACTTTCTAACGGGACTTCTTCAGGGGTGTGTACAAGCGGGGAGCATCGCGGCCATGCTGCGGTGCTCCCTTTCTGATTGCGGACGTGCCTGTTCAGGCGCGGTCTTCCCCCGGAATCCGGGAAGGGTCCTTCATCTGCCCGCTGCCTTCAATGACGTACTTGTAGGAGGTCAGCTCGCGCAGAGCCATTGGCCCGCGGGCATGAAACTTGTCCGTCCCGATGCCTATCTCCGCGCCGAAGCCGAATTCCTCCCCGTCGCTGAACCGCGTGGAGCAATTATGGTAGACGCACGCGCTGTCCACCCGGCTCATGAAATAATCGCGGGCCTTTCCATCCTCCGTGATGATGGAATCACTGTGATGGGAACCGTAGCGGTTGATATGCTCCACGGCATCCCGGACGCCGTCCACCACCTTCACGGAGAGAATCAGGTCTTCATACTCCGTAGACCAATCCCTTTCCTCCGCAGGAACGGCCTCCGGACCGAAAAACGGCCTGCTCCGCTCACACACGCGGCATTCCACGGCACGCCGGCGCATGCGCTCCGCCGCCATCGGCAGGAACCGTTCCGCCGCGGCGGCGTCCACCAGCAGGGTTTCCGCCGCATTGCAAACGCCCGGGCGCTGTGTCTTGGCGTCGTCCAGCACGTTCACGGCCATCTTCAAATCCGCTGCGGCGTCCACATACACGTGGCAAACGCCGTCCAGATGCTTCAGCACGGGAACCCTGGCGTACTCCGTCACGGCGCGGATCAGCCCCTTTCCACCCCTGGGAATGACCACGTTCAGGAAAGAATCCAGCTCGCACAACTGCCGCACCTCATCCCGGCTGCCGGAATCAAGAAGCTGCACGGCGTCCGCGGGGACGGCGGACTCCTTCAGCGCGGCGCGCAGAACCTCCGCCAGAACCCGGTTGGTCCGCAGGGACTCGCTCCCGCCGCGCAGAATGACGGCATTCCCGGACTTCAGGCACAGGGCGGCGGCATCGCAGGTAACGGTGCCGCGGCTCTCGTAAATAAAACCGATGACCCCCAGGGGAACGCGCACCTGGCGGATATGCAGGCCATTGGGGCGCGTCCACTCCCGGATGCATTCGCCCACGGGATCAGGGAGGGCCGCCACCTGCTCCATGCCGCGGGCCATGTGCTCCACGCGCTCCGGCGTCAGGAGAAGCCTGTCCAGAAACGCGGCATTGCGGCTGCCCTTCCGGGCCTCTTCCATATCAAGGCCGTTCTCCCGGACAATCTTTTCCGCGGCGCTCCGAACGCCTGCGGCCATCAGGCGCAGGGCCTGCGCCTTCTCTTGCGGCTCCAGGGCAAGCATCTCCCGTGAAGCCGCCAGCGCGGCCCGTCCCACCGGTTCAAGAGGATTCTCCATCTTCATAACTTCATCCCTTCGGTACAAAATACGTTCCGGCTCCTTCCGCCTTCCCCTCCAGCAGCAGCGCGATGCGTTCCGGATGGCGGCCGTGCAGCATGTAAACGCCCGTCCCCGCATTCACGGCCTCCCGGATGGCCTGGAGCTTGGCGCTCATGCCGCCCATGGAAAAGCGGCCCCGGTCCTCCTCCGCGAACGCCAGCACGGCATCCACGTCCTCCACCCGGGGAATGATGGCTTCCCGGCTGCCTCCGGGGGGATACAGGCCGTCCACGCTCGTCAGGATGAACAGCGCGTCAGCCTCCACCAGGCGCGCCATGTGCACGGAAAGAATGTCGTTATCCCCGAACTTCAGCTCTTCCACGGATACGGTGTCGTTCTCATTCACGATCGGGATGATGCCTCCGTACTCAAACAGGCGCAGCACCGTAGCCTGCACGTTGTGGCGGCGGCGCTTCAAATCCTCTGCCGTCAGCAGGAGCTGGGCCACATCCACGTCAAAATGGTTGAAAAGATTCTCATACGTCTGCATCAGCCGCGTCTGCCCCACGGCCGCGCAGGCCTGCTTCAGGGACAACTCCTGCGGATAGGACGGCAGCCCCAGGACGGACACGCCGGACCCCACAGCCCCGGAGCTCACCAGCACCACCTGGTGGCCCTGCTGCATCAGATCCGCCAGCGCGCTGACCAGATGCACGATGGAAGAACCATCCAGCTTCCCGTTCTCACGGGTCAGAACGCCCGTTCCTACTTTAACTACGATTTTCATGTACTTCTGCCCTCTATGATATAACAGGCTCTTTCCTCACAGAAAGCAGAAAACGCGTTCTTCCCGCAATGCCGCGGTTCCGCTGGCCGCGCAGGGATTCCAGCCATGAAAAAACCTCATTTCCGCGCGAACACGTCCCTGGTGCAGTCATCATTCCACACGTATTCGAGCTGCTCCGCTATTCCCTCCGCCCGTGACCTGCCAAACCGGTCGCTCACAAACCCGAGGGCCATGTCCATTCCGGCGGAAACGCCGGAGGAAGTATAAAACTTCCCGTCCGCCACCCACCGGGCACGTTCCTCCCAGCCGACTGCGCCGCGGACGGACTTCACCCATGCAAAAGACTTCTTGTTGGAAGTTGCCCTTCTGCCGTCCAGCGCGCCGCAGGCGGCCAGCAGCGCGGCCCCCGTGCAGACGGACAGGCAATACTCCGCATCGTCCGCCATGCCCCGGAGAAAATGCAGGAAAGGCGGAAAAACCGCCAGGCGGCGGGTCCCCCTTCCTCCCGGAACCACTAAAATTCCGCAGCCGTCCGCCTCCGTGGCTGGTTCAGTGACAATTACCGTCTTTTGAGCACTTGCGACGGTTCCGCCATGTTCGGAAAAATAACGCAGCCGGTATTCCTCTACTTTGCCCAGCACTTCCACCGGGCCGAATGCATCCAGCGTCTCAAAATCATCAAAAAGCAACACATTCACATCCACCAGGCCACATTACCCCATCCGTCCTCCCTCCGCACCTGATATTTCACGATTCCGTGTGCTGCCTGCCGGAATTCACGGCCATCAATCCCCTGGCTGCGTCAAACGGGTAAAAAACGGGCGGAAGCCTCCCCTTCCGGAGAAACTTCCGCCCGGAACACCCAAATTTGATTATCCCTTGAACATGCCGAGGGCCTTGGCCACTCCTTCCCCGTATTCGGGGTCGCACTGCATGCAGTGGTCGATGTGACGCTGCTTGATAAAGTCCGGCGCGTCGCCCATGGCGCGGGCGGTATTGCCGTACAGGGCCTCCCTCTGCTCCGGATTCATCAGCCGGAACAGGGCGCGGGGCTGGGAATAATAATCGTCGTCATCCTCGCGGAAATCCCAGTGCCAGGCCGCGCCGTCCAGCTCCAGCGGCGGTTCCCGGAACTCCGGCTGTTCCTGCCACTCCCCGTAACTGTTCGGCTCATAGCCCAGCGTGCTTCCCGCATTGTCGTCCACACGCATCATGCCGTCCCGGTGGTAACTGTGGAACGGGCAGCGGGGGGCGTTCACCGGAATCTGGTTATGGTTCACCCCCAGCCTGTACCGCTGGGCGTCCCCGTAGGAGAACAGGCGCCCCTGGAGCATCTTGTCCGGGGAAAAGCCGATGCCGGGAACGACGTTGGCCGGGTTGAACGCCGCCTGCTCAATCTGGGCGAAATAGTTGTCCGGGTTCCGGTTGAGTTCCAGCACGCCCACCTCCATGAGGGGGTAATCCCCGTGCGGCCATACCTTGGTCAGGTCAAACGGATTGAAGGGGCATGCCTTGGCCTGCTCCTGGGTCATCACCTGGATGTACATCGTCCAGCGCGGGAAATCCTTCCGCTCAATGCTCTCATACAAATCCCGCTGGTGGCTCTCCCGGTCCTTCGCGATAATCGCTTCCGCCTCCGCGTCCGTCAGGTTCTTGATGCCCTGCTGGGTTTTCAGGTGGAACTTCACCCATACCCGCTCATTGTCCGCGTTCAGCATGCTGAACGCATGGCTGCCGAACCCGTGCATGTGGCGGTAGGAGGAAGGAATGCCGCGGTCGCTCATCACGACGGTGACCTGGTGGAAAGCCTCCGGCAGGGAAGTCCAGAAATCCCAGTTGTTCCGCGCGCTTCTCATGTTGGTGCGCGGGTCGCGCTTGATGGCGTGGTTCAGGTCCGGGAACTTGAGCGGATCCCTCAGGAAGAAAACCGGGGTATTATTGCCCACTAGGTCCCAGTTTCCCTCCTCCGTGTAAAACTTGATGGCAAAGCCGCGGATGTCGCGCTCCGCGTCCGCCGCTCCCCGTTCCCCGGCCACGGTGGAAAACCGCACCAGCAGGTCGGTCTTCTTGCCAATTCCGGAAAACATGGCAGCCTTCGTGTAACGGGTGATGTCCCCCGTCACGGTAAACGTGCCGAAGGCGCCGGAGCCCTTGGCATGCATGCGCCGTTCCGGGATCACTTCCCGGTCGAAATGGGCCAGCTTTTCCAGGAACCAGACGTCCTGGAGCAGCATGGGGCCGCGGGGGCCGGCCGTGAGCACGTTTTCGTTATCCGGAACGGGCGCTCCGACGGAGGTCGTTAAATTCTTTTGGTCACTCATGGTGTCTTTTAGTTAGAATTATTATAAACTAATTTTTTCAAGGGTGTCAACAAAGTTTCTTTCAAATCCCGGAAAGGCAAACAACTTGCTTGCGGCCTTCCTCCGCGGGACGGGAAAACGGCGCATGGCGTACCCCATGAAGCCAAGCCCTCCCGGCGGCTGCCTCCAGGCAACGGGGCCAAGGCCATTGCGCCATTTTCCGCTTGACCCTGAATGGAGAATCCGGGAGAGTGCCTTTCTCGATGAAGAATCGGGGCTTTCCTCATGAACCGTTTTCTTGCAACAATCTATTGCAACCTATCTCTTTCTCCGCAAACGAGAAAGAAGCGCCGCGTCCGCCTGGGTTTGAAGACGGGAGGGGAAGGTTATGTAAACCCGGTAGGAAACCGCATTTTTCTCATTCTTCCTTCCGGCGAAAAACAGCTTGTCGAGCCGTACCAGATACCGGGGTCCGTCCGGCTGAACATTGAGGGAGAGCACAACACGCTCATCTTCCATGCTCCGCTCTCCTTAAACAATATCTCCATCCACATCTGGAAACATGTCCGCGGCGCGAAAATCGAATTCGGCTCCTCGTCGTCCGGGCACAGCCACTGGAACAATGTCAGCATTCTGGCAGCTGCATCCGGAAGCGCCCTGTCCATCGGCCATTCGACGAGCATCGAAGGATTAGCGGTCATGCTTGTGGGCGGCAAATGCCACATTGGCAACGATTGCATGCTGTCCTCCGGAATCACCATCTGGGCAAACGACTCCCATCGCCTGATGGACGCCGACACGGGGGAACTGCTCAACGACCAGCCGCAGGGCGTCCTCATCGGCGACCACTGCTGGATCGGGCAGGGGGCAACCTTCACCAAAAATGCCATCATCCCGGCAAATACGGTTGTCGGCCTGCAATCGGTCGTCACCAAATCCTTCCGGGAGGAATTCACCGCTCTGGCGGGAAACCCGACCAAGGTCATCAAAAACGGGGTCAAATGGAGCCGTGAAAGAGAAATGGGCTAAGGACGCCCAACACGTTCCTCCGCAGCTTCATGGCCTGAACCGCCTGCGCATGCCGGGCCATGTGCCGCAGGGGGCGCCGCGGCATGCGGACCGGAGATGCCCGGCGCTTCCATCTTCAATGCTTTTCCCCCGCTCCGCCCTGTTGCCGGAGACGCATTTTAGGCTTCCAATATGGGGCTGATCTGCTCATATTGCCCGGGCATGAATCTTGACCTTCTCCAAAAAGCCGCCAACCAGGCGCGGGGACTTGCCATGGATGCCGTTCACGACTGCGCATCCGGCCACTTGGGCCTGCCGCTGGGGTGCGCCGAAATCGGGGCCGTCCTGTTCGGCGATCTGCTCAACATCTGCCCCGCGCAGCCCCGCTGGCTCAACCGTGACCGCTTCATTCTCTCCGCCGGCCACGGCTCCATGTTCCTTTACGGCTGGCTGCACCTGTCGGGATTCAACATCGGCATTGAAGACCTCAAGGGCTTCCGCCACAAGGGCTCCATCACGCCCGGCCACCCGGAATTCCGGGATACGGAAGGCGTGGAATGCACCACGGGGCCGCTGGGCCAGGGCATTGCGAACGCCGTAGGCTTCGCTCTCTCCGCCAGGCGCGCCGCCGCTCGGTTCAACAAGCCCGGCATGGACATCTTCACCCAGCACATCTTCTGCCTCACGGGGGACGGCTGCCTCCAGGAAGGCGTGGCCCGCGAATCCCTCGCCCTGGCCGCCGTCCTGAAGCTGGACAACCTCATTCTCATTTACGATTCCAACGACATCACGCTGGACGCCCCTGCGGAACGCACCCAGCTTGCCGACCCGCGCGCCGTGTATGAAGCCCTGGGCTGGGACGTGCGCCAGATCGACGGGCACGACCTCAAGGCCATCGCGGAAGCGGTGGAAGCCGCCAAAAACGCCAGGAACGGCAAGCCCCAGCTCATCATCGCCAAAACGGTGATCGGCAAAGGCATCCCCGGCATTGAAGGCACCACGAAGGGCCACGGGGAAGGCGGAGCCAAGCTCCAGGAAGAAGCCCACGCCAACTGGAGCATTCCTGCCGGGGAACGCTATTACGTCTCCGAAGACGTCCGCAGCGCCTTCACGGACCTCAAGGCCAGACGGGAAGAAGCTTTCAACGCCTGGAACGCCACCTACGAACAATGGCGCCGGGCTTATCCGGAACTGGCCGCGGAACTGGACTCCGGCATCTGCGCCTGCGCCAGGGGCGTCAATCCCGCGGACTCGGACAAGGCCATCCCCGCCTTCCCGCAGGACTACAGCGACGCCACGCGTTCCGCCGGAGCCGTCGCCATCAACGCCATCGCCAAGGCGGACCCCTGGTTCCTGACCACCAGCGCGGACCTGTACAGCTCCAATAAAAACTACCTTTCCGGCGCGGGGGACTTCTCCGCGGAAACCCCGGAAGGGCGCAATTTCTGGTTCGGCATCCGTGAACATGCCATGGCCGCCATCTGCAACGGCATCGCCTATGACGGCCTGTTCCGCGTGAGCGCCGCCACGTTCTGCGTCTTTGTGGACTACATGCGCGCCGCCATCCGCGTGGCCGCCCTCAGCGGCCTGCCCGTCACCTACATCCTGACGCACGATTCCGTGGCCGTGGGCGAAGACGGCCCCACCCACCAGCCGGTGGAAACCGTCTCCGGCCTCCGCGTCATCCCGAACCTGGACGTCATCCGCCCGGCGGACCCGGAAGAAACCGCAGGAGCCTGGATGGCCGCCATGCAGCGCGCCGACGGCCCCACCGCCCTCATCCTGACCCGCCAGAAGGTAGCGACCCTGAACAATATTCCCGTGGAAACGCGCCGGGAAGGCGTGCTGAAAGGCGGCTACGTAGCCCGGAAGGAAAAGGGAACCTTGAAGGCCATTATCCTTGCCAGCGGTTCCGAACTGGAACTGGCCCTGAAGGCGGCGGAAAAAACCGGAGAAGGAATCCGCGTGGTTTCCATGCCCAGCTTCTTCCGCTTTGACAAGCAGTCTGCCGAATACCGGGAAAGCGTGCTTCCCTCCTCCTGCGCGAAGAGGGTTTCCGTGGAAGCCGGCGTCACGGACCTCTGGTGGAAATACCTGGGCTGCCAGGGCGAAGCCGTGGGCATCAACCGCTTCGGCTTCTCCGCACCCGGAGCGCAAGTTCTGGACGAGCTCGGCATGAACGTGGACAACGTCGTTGCCGCCGTCCAAAAGGTGCTCTCCAAATAATCTGCGGCGTTTAACCGCCATTCCTTTTCAGGGGCTGTCCCGCATCCGGCGGAACAGCCCTTTTTCATGACCCGCCAGAACATCCCCCGGAAAAGGGTTGATGAAACCCCACCCAACACCCCCTCTGCCCGCAAGCTCCGTCTTTCTCCGTATGAATATGAACTGGCCAACCCATTAAACCCGGCTATTTCCACATGCCGCGGGGATTGTGCCTCCGGCATCCCGGAAAGGAAGGCCTGCATCATTCATCCTCTGGATCCACTCACCAGGCGGTTCAGGATAAAAAATGGACAGCCTTCACCTTATTCCCGCGACACCTTCAGCCTCAGGAACCGCCGCGTCGGCGCGTTGCCGTCAATCACTATGGGATCAAGGTATTCGGCACGGTCTCCGGATGGCTCGACCGTCGCTTCCTCCCTCCAGGTAACCAGGTCTTCCGTGCTTTCCACGCTGAACGTCACGTCCGTGGCCGCCGTATTCACCGGCCATTCCAGCACCAGGCGGCATTCCCCGTTTTCCTC
>OBYZ01000355.1_pt1 | contig 49793 bp, 67 predicted proteins | sample 1501501 | NCBI WGS metagenome assembly OBYZ01 (sample SAMEA2580213, study PRJEB22360) | human gut metagenome | biome: human gut; feature: human-associated habitat; material: faeces | place: Denmark | collected 2008/2010
TTTTTCATAACTTGTTTGTGCCTTGAGCGAAGCGAAAGGAATGACAAAAACTATGACAGGTTTCATGGGATTAACATTTTCAGCATTTGCTGGCATTTGCTTTGTTAGTGGTCTAGCCGTTCTTATGGGCGGAAAGGAGCATCACTGATGGATGGCATTGGAAATTTTATATCCATGATGGATTACATACTGGATACTAAGAGAAAAAGACATATCACAGGAGGCATTCTGTTGAGTGCCTCTTTACTTTTTGGTGGGCTTGCTCTCACTGTTATGACAATTCAGAACGAGGAGGACGAAGATGAGTAATAAAGCTCTGTTTTCTTTGGCATTTATCATCGGCACTGTGACTGGTTCGGTAGTGACATGGTATCTGCTTAAAGATAAATACGAAGCTCTTGCTCAGGAAGAAATTGACTCTGTAAAGGAGGTTTTCTTAAGACGTGAGCAGGAATTAAAAGATCAGTCTGTAAAAAAGACTGTTGCTGAAGGTATTAAAGATACAGACAAAGAAAAACCGGATCTCAAAGAGTATGCAAGGCGATTAGAAAAAGAAGGGTATACCAGATATTCCGATTTTGGGTCAGATGAGGAAGAAAAGCCTGTTTCTGAAGCCGGTCCGTATGTGATTCCGCCGGAGCAATTTGGCGATAATGAAGAGCATGAGCAGATCAGTCTTACCTACTATGCAGATGGTGTGTTGGCTGATGAAAATGATGAAGTAATTGAGGATGTGGAAGATGCTGTTGGAATTGATTCTTTGAATCATTTTGGAGAGTATGAGGACGATTCTGTCTTTGTTCGTAATGATGCAAGAAAGTGCGATTATGAAATTCTCCTTGATCAGAGGACCTATTCTGAAGTGGTTGAAGATATGCCGCATCAGATGGAGGTATGATGACACGGGATGAGCTGAACAATGCATATTTTGACTGGATGTACCAGCTCGTATGTGACGATGAATATTCGCGAGGTTTGTCGTATCGTAAGTTGTTATCTTTGCTTCACGATACAGATTTCACGTATACGATTGCTCTTGATGGCAACCGCTATGACGATGGAATCGATCTTCGATATAGATTCGGAAACGAGCAAGGATACCGGGATAATATGATTGCAAGTTATTTGGATAATCGTCCGTGCAGTGTTTTAGAAATGATTATTGCCCTTGCTATACGTTTAGAAGAGCACATCATGGATGATCCGGACATCGGTAATCGAACCGGTCAGTGGTTTTGGGATATGATCGTGAGTCTTGGCTTAGGTTCTATGGATGATTCCAAATTTGACAAGGCTTATGCCATCGATGTTATTCGGCGATTCCTTAATCGTGACTACGAACGGGATGGCAAGGGCGGTTTATTCACAATCGAGCATTGCAGATATGACATGAGAGATATTGAGATCTGGTATCAAGCTAACTGGTATCTCGACAATGTCAGATAGGAGGACATTATGGGCCATAGCGAAGTATATAAGTGGTTCGAGTTATATTTTCCTCAGTATGCTGGGGATAAAGTGGAGAGCTGGTTCCAGAACGGAAAGAACAGTATTCGCATCCGTCAGAAGAACCATCAGGAATTTATATTTACATTCAACAATGAAGGAAATTGGCGGTTTGAGACTGTTGAAAGCTTCATGAATGGATTAAAAGGAGGTAAGAAATAATGGGTGAAATGCTTACTTACATTTTCAGCAGTTTACGGTCATCGGAAAAAAGACTGGATGTTGTTACAAGGGCAGTCAGTAAACAGCGGAGCTTCAATAAACAGATTACAATCTTTGCTGCCTTGACAACTGCAAATCTGGTTGTTATGAAAATCGAGCAGAAGGATCAGGCATTGCGCATCAGAAAACTGGAAAAGGAAATTGAGGAACTTAAGCGTCCGGAAGGAGAGTAAAAAATGCGATGATTGACTTTATGGTGATTTCAACACGTTCAACGAAACGTGGAGTAATAGAAATCTATCCAAAGTTCATTATTAAAAAAAGCACTGATCTAATGATTCGAGGTGGTGATTTCTATGCTATCTGGATTGAGGAACGTGGTTTATGGTCTACGGACGAGCAAGATGCCTTGCAGCTCATTGACCGCGAACTGGATAGATATGCTGAGGAGAACCGCCAGCGTTTTAACTCCGATATTAAAGTCCTGCATATGTGGGATGCCGAGTCGGGTATGATCGACTCATGGCATAAGTATTGTCAGAAACAGATGAGGGACAGTTTTCATACGTTGGACGACAAACTTATATTTTCCAATACAGAAACTAATAAAAAAGACTACGCCAGCAAAAAGTTGAATTACCCGCTTGAAGCTGGCGATTTGTCTGCCTATGAGAAATTGATGTCTACTTTATATTCAGAAGAAGAGCGGACAAAAATTGAATGGGCTATAGGATCAATCGTATCTGGAGAATCCAAAAAACTGCAAAAATTTATGGTTTTATACGGAGCTGCTGGAACAGGTAAATCCACAGTTCTTAACATTATTCAGCAGCTTTTCGACGGATACTATTCTGTATTTGACGCAAAAGCACTTGGATCTTCCAGCAATTCATTTGCATTGGAAGCATTTAAAACAAACCCTCTGGTTGCTATTCAACACGATGGCGATTTGTCGAGAATTGAGGACAACACTAGATTAAACAGTTTAGTATCTCATGAGTTGATGACTGTGAATGAAAAATTCAAATCCACATACTCAAACCGGTTCAAATGTTTCCTGTTTATGGGAACAAATAAGCCGGTCAAGATTACAGATGCGAAGTCTGGTCTGATTCGAAGACTGATCGATGTATCGCCGTCTGGAAATAAGCTGAATCCAAAAGAGTACAAAACGATTGTGAAGCAGGTAGAATTCGAGTTGGGAGCTATCGCTTATCATTGCCAGGAAGTATATTTGAGCAATCCCGGTCGTTATGACGATTATATTCCGATCACGATGCTTGGAGCATCTAATGATTTTTACAACTTTATCATCGATTCGTACCATGTATTTAAGAAAGAAAACGGGACAACTCTGAAAGCTGCATGGGAGATGTACAAAACTTACTGTGACGATGCCAAGGTTGGATTCCCGTTCTCGCAGAGGGTATTTAAAGAGGAACTTAAAAACTATTTTCATGATTTTCAGGAACGGTTCAATCTGGATGATGGAACCCGTGTTAGAAGTTATTACATTGGGTTCAGAACAGAAAAATTTGAAGAGGAGACTGTAGAGGAAAAGCCGGAAGTAGTCAAACCGGCACTGATCCAATTCGATAGCACTGAATCTATATTTGATGATGTGTGTTCGGAATGCCCTGCACAGTATGCTTCGGAAAACGAAACACCTCAGAAAAAATGGGATTCTGTTCGCACGAAATTATCTGGAATTGATACGAAAAAACTTCATTATGTGAAAGTTCCAGAGAATCATATTGTGATTGACTTTGATATTCCAGACGAATCTGGAAACAAGTCATTTGAAAAGAATTTAGCAGAAGCAAGTAAGTGGCCGCCGACCTATGCTGAGCTTAGTAAATCCGGACAAGGTATACATCTTCATTATATTTATACCGGCGATCCGACACAGCTTAGCAGAGTGTATGACGACCATGTTGAAGTTAAGGTGTTCACGGGCAAAAGCTCTTTGCGGCGTATGCTGTCAAAGTGTAATAATTTGCCTATCGCAACAATTAGCTCTGGTTTACCGCTGAAAGGAGAACAAAAAATGGTAAATTTTGAAGCGATTAAGAGCGAGAAAGGGCTTAGAACACTGATTAAACGGAATCTTAATAAAGAGATACATCCAGGAACTAAGCCCAGTATCGATTTTATCTACAAGATACTGGAAGATGCGTATGGAAGCGATTTGAAGTACGACGTCACAGACATGCGCAATGCAGTATTAGCATTTGCAGCGAATAGCACTCATCAGGCAGATTACTGTATTAAGTTGGTCAACAAAATGCAGTTTAAATCCGCAGATCCGTCCACAGCGGTTAAAAATGATGACGCAAAGCTGGTATTCTATGATATTGAGGTTTTTCCAAACTTATTTCTTGTAAACTGGAAAATCGAGGGTGAGGGAAAGCCTGTTGTAAGAATGATTAACCCGTCTCCGAGTGAGATCGAGGAGCTGATGCGGTTCAGACTGGTTGGCTTCAACTGTCGGAGATATGATAACCATATTCTATATGCAAGGTTAATGGGTTATACAAACGAACAGCTCTATAACCTTTCGCAGAAAATCATTAACGGAAGTCCAAACTGTTTCTTTGGAGAGGCATATAACGTATCCTATACGGATGTGTACGATTTCGCTTCGGCTGGTAATAAGAAGAGTCTTAAGAAATTGGAAATCGAGATGGGAAACCTTACCGATGACGATCTCAAGAAAAAAGGATTCTCCGATGAAAAAATAAGAATTATCAAGGCAGGAACGCATCACCAGGAGCTAGGTCTTCCATGGGATCAACCGGTTCCGGAAGAGCTTTGGATTAAGGTCGCTGAGTATTGCGATAACGATGTTATTGCTACTGAGGCGGCCTTTAATTATCTTGAGGCTGACTGGACGGCGCGGCAGATTCTGGCAGATTTAGCAGAAATGACCGTTAATGATACAACGAACTCACTTACAACCAGAATTATATTTGGAAACAACCAGAAACCCCAGTCAGAGTTCCATTACAGAAATCTGGCAGAACCGGTAGAGTCACTGGATAAGGAGAGTATGGATTTCCTTAAGGAAGCCTGCCCGAAGATGATGGAGGAGCCTCACTATGGTTGGAAGTACAACGATAAGGACGAAGTTCCATTTGAAGCTCACAGCATTCTTCCATATTTCCCTGGGTATGTATTCGACCATGGAAAATCTACATATCGTGGAGAAGAAGTAGGCGAGGGCGGATTTGCACAGGGCGTACCCGGAATGTATGGAAATGCGGCACTCCTGGATATTTCTTCAATGCATCCGCATAGTGCTATTGCTGAGGTTCTGTTTGGACCGAGATTTACGAAGGCGTTCCGTGATATTGTTGAGGGTCGTGTAAGCATTAAACATGAGGCTTGGGATATTGTTAATACCATGCTGGACGGCAAGCTTACCCCGTATATTCAGAGAGTTATTGACGGCGAGATGACATCAAAAGATCTTGCCAATGCACTGAAGACGGCTATCAATTCAGTATACGGTCTCACATCGGCATCTTTTGATAATCCATTCCGTGATCCAAGAAACATCGATAACATTGTGGCGAAACGTGGAGCATTATTCATGATCGACCTTAAGAATGAGGTTCTGAAGCGCGGATTCCAGGTTGCTCATATTAAGACAGACTCTATTAAGATCCCAGATGCAACACCAGAGATTATTCAGTTCGTTATGGACTTTGGTGAGAGATACGGATACACGTTTGAGCACGAGGCTACGTACGATCGGATGTGCTTGGTCAATGATGCTGTATATATCGCAAAGTACAAATCAGCAGAAGAATGCCAGAAGATGTATGGTTATGTCCCTGGCGACAACAAAAAGAAAGGTGGAAAATGGACGGCAACAGGTACTCAGTTCCAGATTCCATATGTATTTAAGAAGCTGTTCAGCAGAGAAGACATCGCATTTGAAGATATGTGCGAGACCAAATCTGTGAGCAGCTCTTTATATTTGGATTTGAATGAGGAGTTACCGGATGTCAGCAAGGAAGAAAAAGAATTCAGCAAGGCAGAGAGTGACTATAAGAAAGGACTGTTATCCGATACAACTTTTGAATCCACATGCCAGAAGCTTACTCCATTGATCGAAAAAGGACACGACTATCACTTTATTGGAAAGGTTGGTCAGTTCTGTCCGATGAAAGATGGATACGGAGCTGGACTTCTGATGAGAGAAAAAGACGGTCGTTACTATGCTGCAACTGGTTCCAAAGGTTATCGCTGGATGGAATCAGAGATGGTCAAAGAACTTGGCAAGGAAGACGGCATTGATCGATCCTACTACGACAAGCTGGTTGATGAGGCTGTAAAAACTATTTCTCAGTACGGAGACTTTGAATGGTTTGTATCTGATGATCCATATGTTCCGGAGCTTGGTGCAAATGACGCAGATGTAGATTGTGTTGTTCCATGGGCGATGCCTTGCGGAGAGGATAAGTATCGGACATGCTTCGACTGCCCGCATTTCAACAATGATAACTTCCATATGGATTGCGATCTTGATTATGATATTTCAGATATTGTGATGAAGCACGCAATGAATCCGCCGGAAAATTAAAAAAATAAAGGAGAATTTAATCATGGCAAGAGCAAATGTAAATGAGCTGATTATTGAGAATGCTCGTATTATGTTCAGAAATTTCAGAGGAGAAGAGACAAAGTACAACAGAGCAGGTAACCGTAACTTTTGCGTTGTAATTCCGGATGCCGACCAGGCACAGAAACTCGGCGAAGATGGATGGAATGTGAGAATCCTTCCGCCGAGAGACGAGGATGAAGCGCCTCTTCACTATATTCAGGTAGCAGTTCGGTTCGATAACATTCCGCCGAATGTATACATGGTTACCAGGAGAGCTAAAACAAAACTGGATGAGGAGTCTGTATCTTCTCTTGACTATGCTGAAATCAGAAATGTTGATCTGGTCATCAGCCCGTCAAAGTGGGAAGTGAATGGAAAATCTGGCATCAAGGCATATCTGAAGACCATGTACGTCACGATTGAAGAGGACGTGTTTGCTGAGAAATATGCGGATGAAGAGGAACCGCCGTTCGCGTAAATCATATTTTGAGGGTGTCGGTGTCAAAGCCGGCACTCTTACTTTATGAAAGGAGAAAAATTATGTTTTGGAATAAGAAAAAACCGAAGTCGAAACCACAGATTAAGACTACGGTACCTAAAACATTCAAAGCAAAAGAACCGCCACCTAAGTGGCAACCAACTTTCGGCGAAACGAAAAAGAAGGATAAGAAACCACCGGAAGTAACTACGAAATCCGAACCAAAAATTGACTGGGAAGATAAATTTTTAAAATCTTTTCAGAAACTTACATATAGACGTCGGGCATGGGATGTGTGGAGAGATTATATTTTACTTCATGCATGTTCAATCTCGAATGTTTTGGACAAGGACAACTACGACCAAAGAGAGAAGCGGTATCTAAAAATTATTCATCAGTATTCAAAAGAAGAGCAAGCTATATTTCCAGAATTAGCAGCATATACAACTATGGCACTGGATCAGAACCAGGAGCAGGATTTTCTCGGAAAAATGTTTATGCGGTTGGATCTGGGAAATCGTTCGGCTGGTCAATTCTTCACGCCATATCATGTGTGTGAACTTATGGCTGAAGTGGTGGCGACCAATGCTTTAGAAAAGATAGAGTAGTATGGTTATATTTCGATTAACGATCCATGCTGCGGTGCTGGAGCGACGTTGATTGCTGGTGTGCATGTAATCCGAAAACAGCTGGAGCATTGTGAACCACCGAGAAACTACCAGAACCATATCTTAGTAGTTGCACAGGACGTTGATGAAATCGTTGGTCTGATGTGTTATATCCAAATCTCGCTTCTCGGATTGGCTGGATTTATAAAAATAGGTAACTCGATAACTGACCCAATGTCTACGGACGATTCATCTGAAAAATATTGGTATACACCTATGTATTTCTCAGATGTATGGAGTACAAGAAGAATGCTCCGTCAGATTAACAAGTTATTTGGAAAGGGTGATGACGAATGAAGAAAAGATATTCTATTCCAAAAGAGCAGTGTACGTGCGGCATCAGCAAACTTTATGACAACGTTGCTAAAATCATTGGGATTTCTGATGTAAGCAAAGCTGTATACGATTGCCGTAAATTATCTATCACTAAAAAAGTGCTGGACTGCTTATATAAGTTCTATCATTCAGAGAATCAGAGCGATGAAACCATAACAACCTGTATGCTCTTGTATGGTCCAAAAGCAGATCTGGATGGCGATGGCTACGAAGTCGAGGTAGAAGATGGATTTGTCACGAAAGGTGTGTAATGGCTGGCGTAGAATTACGGGACTATCAGGAAGATGCTGTACGGCAAATGCGAAACGGCTGCATACTTTGTGGCGGTGTTGGTAGTGGAAAATCCAGAACTTCGCTGGCCTACTATTATGTTCGAAACGGTGGTGAGCTCGGAACAAATGAATATGTTCCTATGGACGATGCGAATATTAAGGATTTGTACATAATCACAACTGCTAGGAAACGGGATACATTTGAATGGGAAGAGGAGCTCTCACCATTTCTGCTATCGACCAATAAGAAAGAAAATTTATATACCAATAAGGTTGTGATTGATTCTTGGAACAACATCAAGAAGTATGCAGATGTCAAAGATGCTTTCTTTATATTCGATGAGCAGCGTGTCATAGGCTCTGGAACATGGGTTAAAGCATTCTTGAAAATCGCCAAGGTAAATGAGTGGATATTACTATCCGCAACTCCTGGCGATACGTGGCAGGATTATATTCCGGTGTTTGTGGCTAACGGATTTTATAAAAACCGAAGCGAATTCACAAGAGAGCATATAGTCTATAGCCGATTTAGCAAATTTCCTAAAGTTGACCGATATTTGAATATTGGTAGATTGATTCGATTGCGAAACAAAATCTTGGTGAATATGGATTTCAAACGCCAGACAGTTTCGCACCATGAGGATATTTATGTCAAGTACAATATCGAAAGGTATAAAGATGTCGGAAAAACCAGATGGGACCCGTTTAAAAAAGAACCAATTATCAATGCTGCTGGTCTGTGCTATGTATGGAGAAAAATTGTAAACACCGATCAGTCCAGACAAATAGCCTTACTGGAAATTGTGGAGAAGCATCCGAAAGCAATTATATTCTACAATTTCGATTATGAGCTTGATCTTCTGAAAGAGATATTCTCTGGATATGAAGTCGGAGAATGGAACGGCCACAAACATCAGCCAGTGCCGACTAGCGATACATGGGTATATTTAGTTCAGTACAATGCCGGGGCTGAAGGATGGAACTGTATTACAACAGACACGATTATATTCTATTCTCAGAATTATTCGTATAAGATCATGGCACAGTCTGCTGGTCGAATAGACAGGATGAATACGCCATATACGGATCTGTATTACTATCATTTGAAATCCAGGTCTGGTATTGATCTTGCCATCAGCAAAGCATTGAAAGATAAGAAAACATTTAATGAGACCAAATGGATCAATAAAAAGCCCATAGTATTTGAGCAGTCATCTGGTATGGCAGCATAAAGCGGAGGTGACACAAATGATAGAAGTCCTTAGGAACATCATTGTATTTTTGCGAGTTATGTCATTTCGGATAAAGTCTCTATCGGAGGAGGAATTTAAAACCTTATTATCCAACTGTACATACGAGCAGGTATGGTATGCGATCTGGCTCCGCTACTATATGTGAAAGGAATAGCTTATGGAAAATATTTACAAAGAGGTTGATTTCAAAACCTATTGCAAAACCTGCGAGCATAAGGATCTCGAAGAAAAATTTGATCCGTGTAACGACTGTTTGGCAGAGCCGATGAATGCCAATTCAGATAAACCTGTTTACTGGAAGGAGGCTGAAAATGGTAGATAGTATATTAGTTAGTGTTGATTTCTCAAACAAAAACGATACTGGAGTAATGGTTGTGGGAAGAAAACGGATGAATCAGTCTGTAGAGATTATCAATGCTTTCCAAGGAGATGAAGCGAGAGAGCTTTATGAAAGGTTAATAACAACGAAAAAGAAGGAGGGTCAAAAGTGAGCTTTCAGTACGATCAATATTTAGCCATACATCGAGCTAATGTGAAAAGAGGGTTCGACTGGCTTTCTGAGAATTTACCTGGACTTATGACAAATACACTCACCGCCGGGTGGAATACGGAATTTGCTCATGATCAGTCTAAGAACGAGCCGGATGAGTATGAGGCATACGATGCATATTTCTATGGAAATAATCGCTCTTATGAAGTTGTACAGCGGTATCAGAGAGCATGGTTACTTCACATTCACCGGAATCCACATCATTGGCAGCACTGGGTTCTTATCCATGACGATATGGAAGACGGTGAACTGGAGACCGTTTTGGAAATGCCATACGATTACATCATTGAGATGATTTGTGATTGGTGGTCATTCAGTTGGCAGAGTGGAAATCTCTATGAGATATTCAAGTGGTACGAGGAACATTCTAAGTATATAAAACTGGCGCAGACAACGAGAATCACAGTTGAATATATTTTAGACAATATGAAGAAAAAGCTTCAGGCATTGCAGTATGCAGATCAATCAGCCATGCAACCTGGAGCTTGATATTTGGAGGAGCTATGAATAGAACGACAAAAATAAACATCTTAGCGTATGCTTCGGAGCCGGACAAGAACTATAAGTACGAGGGTGACATCGTCGATTATAAGGGAAAAAGGTATTTCGTAAGTCTGGCAGAAGAGCGAGTGGAATTTATCGGGATTATTAAGGAGGACAAGTAGAGATGAAAACAATTAAAGAAAATTGGAAATTGGTACTTATCGTGGCCGCTGGGATTATCGCGGTTATTTTTATGTGTATTTTTGGAATTCAGGGAGCACAAAACAAAGCATTCGCATTGGAGGAACAGGTCAACACTGCTGATTCAGACATTAAAGTTCAGGAAAAAAGACGAGTCGATCTTGTTTATAATCTTGCGGATTGTGTCAAGCAATACGATAAGCATGAGGCTGAAACGCTTACAGCTATTGTCGAGGGTAGGGAAAAAGCAACCAGTATAGAAAATGTAACCACTGCAATCGCTGCTGTTACAGAGGCATATCCGGAATTAAAATCCAATGAAAATTACAAGGAACTGATGAATGAGTTATCCATTACGGAAAATTTAATTGCTGAGTATAGAGAAAATTATAACAAGCAGATTAAAGAATACAATCGCTATGTTAGAAAATTTCCTACTCGATTCTTTTTAAATATTTTGGGGTATGAAACGCAGCAGTATCAGTACCTTGATTATGGTGCTCCTGTAGATGCGCCTCAAAATTTATTTGGAGATTGATGCCATGAAAAATAGAAGCTTTGATTTTGGAGATTTTGAAATTACTAAGCGTGAGATTTTGGCAAGTATATCCATAATCGCAATGATGCTTCTTATTGGTTTTGTGATTTCTGGGAGAATTTCAAACTATATTCTGGATCGGAATGAAAAGTACAATAAAGCTATTAAAATCGAAAGCTCTGAGCTGTTTGAATATGGGATGAGAACCAACGTCGGTTATGCGTTCGTTTATGGAGATTTGAAGGCTGTGGATACTGTTTCATATCCAGAAATTAACGGGGAGTATATGTATATAGAAAAAATAGAGGAACATTACAATATGCATACACGAACCGTCACTACAACCGATTCCAAAGGAAAGACACATACCAGAACAGAAACTTATTGGTCTTGGGATTATGCTGGCAGCGAAGAACAAAGATGTTCGGAAATTACATTTTTAGGACATGTCTTCTCCTCAAATAAGGTAGAGTTTCCAAGTACCGAATATATTGACACTATAAAAGAATCAAGTCATGTCCGACATAAGTATTACGGAGTTGGCACGGAATATACTGGAACCATATTTACCGAATTGCGAGATGAAACTATATCTGATAATTCTTCATTTTATGAAAACAGCACCATTGACGAAGCTGTTAATTATTTGGAAAGTGATTGGGCGTTATGGTTATTCTGGGTGATTTGGATAATTGTTATCGGACTGTGTGCATTTGGTTTTTACTATATCGATAATGAATGGCTTGAAAATTGAAAGGAGAATTTAGAAATGAAACAGAATATTATTGCAGTGGATTTTGACGGAACCTTATGCGAGAACAAATGGCCGGAGATCGGTATACCGAACGAAGAGCTTATCGAGTATCTGAAAAAAAGACAGGCTAACGGAGAAAAGCTGATCCTCTGGACGAATAGAGTTGGAGATCGGCTGGATAAAGCCGTTAAATGGTCAGCTGAGAAAGGGCTGATCTTTGACGCCGTAAATGATAATCTCCCGGAAATCGTTGAAGCATTCGGGACTAATTGCAGAAAGATATTTGCAAATGAGTACATAGATGACCGCAACCGCTCTATTGGTTCTTGCCGTGAGAAATCTAACCTGGAGCGTTGGGCTGAAAACGAGGTAGCTATTGCCTGTCGCCATGAGAAGTCAGACAGAAAAGACGGAGAATGGGATTATGGCTGCGCTTGCTATGAGAGTGCGTTGAAAGCCTTTGGCTCTTTGTGTGCGGACGGGCATTCTGGTTTCAGCATTGGTCTGACTAAGGCTATTCTGAATCGTCTCATTAACAACAAGCCGCTTCTTCCAATCGAGGATACTGATGAGGTGTGGAGAGATATTTCTGATATGAGTGGTCTTAAGGGGGAGGAGCGTAACTATCAGTGCAAACGTATGTCTTCCTTATTTAAATACGTGTATGCTGATGGAACAGTTAAGTACAGAGACGTGGATCGCTATCATGGCGTGAATATCAACTGTCCGAATGCTCCGTACCACAGCAAATTGATCGACACCGTTATGGATGAGCTGTATCCGATTACTATGCCGTATATGCCAGCTGACAGAGCTTATAAGATTTATACCGAAGATTTCCTTGTAGATCCGACAAAAGGTGATTTTGATACGGTTGGTATTTTGTATGTAATTGCCCCGACTATGGAAAAAGTGATGATCAACAGATATTTCAAAGAAGCACCGAAAGGCTTTGCTGAGATTGACGAAGCTGAGTACAAGGAGCGTAAAGAAGCTGCGAAAGCTCGGATGGAGGCAGCCGATGGATCGAAATAGATTTATCCAGTGCATGAAAAGCAACATCGAGTTGTCGGATAAAGAGCGGCGAAGAATCATTAGAAGGAGTGTTGAAAGTCAGTCATGGAAATTGAAGTGTACAATCGCTATGGAAGAGTTTGCGGAGCTTACGCAGGCGATCAGTAAACAGATTCGAGGGTATGATAACAGAATTGGACTTTTGGAAGAGATGGCAGATGCTTATATTTGCCTGGAATTCCTTAAGTCCATTTTTAATATTACACCGGAAGAATTGCAGAAGGCTATGGACGTTAAATTACAAAGAGAAAGGAACAAACAGAGATGAGTAAAGAGATTAAAATTGCTGGAAGTATTTCATTTGGAGGAAAGCGCCTTAATGTATACGGAGACCTGGACGCTCCGCTGTTCAAGGCAAAAGATATTAGTCATGCTATCGGCTACAGTAGCGGTAACGAGTGGAGAATGCTCGAAATGTGTGAAGAGGATGAAAAGCTGAAACTACCTTTAGTAGTAGCAGGTCAGAGACGTTCCGTCAACTTTGTGACTGAGAACGGACTGTATAACATTCTTGCCCAGAGCCGTATGGAAATTGCGAGAGCCTGGAGACGAGTGGTTCATGATGAGCTTATCAACATGCGTAAAGAAAAAGGCAGAAACATCACCGAGCAGTTTGAAGAGTGGGATCATGCTATGGATAACATTTACTTCGACGAGGAAACTGGTCAGCTTATGCAGTCTGTTACAGTTCCTGGTGGAGATGTGATTCAGATTCCTTATGAGAAGGAAGAAGAGTAATTAAGAATGTGGGCTATGCAGAACACAGGCGCATAATGATCCAGATTGGTGGGGATCTGGATATTCTGAAAGGAGAACGGAAAATGATAGAACTGCACGTTAAGGAATATTGCAAAAATTGTATAGAATTTGAACCGGAAACGCAAACATATACGAATGAAACATATGATTTTAAGCGCGGTCCTGAAGTAATAGTTTCTGCAAATACGTCCGTTACCTGTAAACACGCACAACGATGCGAGTGTATACGAGAATTTATTGAAAAAGAAATGAAAAAGGAGCAGGAAAAACATGATTAAATTAGAGCATGTGATTCTGGCAAGTCCAGAGCAGATGGAGTTTATTATTGAGGGTATGCGTAATCCTATGAATTCGTGGGGGAAGAGTGACAGTCATCTTTGCAGTGAGGATAGTTGTGATGGATGCTGTTATAAAGACTCTACTTTTGCTTGCTCGTCGGTAGATATTAACCCTATCGACAATGATTATATGGTTGGTAAAAACGATCACTCACTTATGCAGCGCTTGGCTAAGGCGGGTACAGATCATAGAAAATTTATGAGAATGCTACCGGTGTACGTACGGATCACAGCACCGTTATATTGGTGGAAGGAATTCGATACATATAAGGTGGGGACAGTCGCTAATAGCTGTAGCACTATGCATAAAATTCAGGCTAAGGAGTTTGCACTTGGCGATTTCAGTTGTGAACATCTTGATATTCGAACAAAAGCACTTCTGGATGAAACTATAAAAGCATTAAATGATTATCGAAAATTATATATCGAGTACAACCCGGATAATTTCGAGATTAAAGGGTGTCCGAGCAAGAAAGATATTTGGTGGCAGATGATTCAGCTTCTTCCGAGCAGCTATAACCAGACCAGAAATGTCATGATGAATTATGAAGTGCTGACAAACATCTATAAATCCCGTAAGGATCATAAACTGGACGAGTGGCGAAATTTCTGCAAGTGGATCGAAGAGCTTCCGTATTCGGAATTGATTACTGGGAAAACAGAGGAGGATTAAGGTATGGATGTAGTTGAATTTGTTGAACAGGTCTTCGGCTTACATTTAATGGATTATCAGAAAGAGTTTCTTATAAAGGTGTATGAAGCTACAAGAGATGGTCGATCGGTGATGTATATTCCAGGACGTTGCTATTGTCGATCTTCATTTAAATTATTGGAAGCGTCAAATATGATTGCTGACGCTCAAACAAAAGGATTGTTAAAACCTGTTAGCAATGAAAGAATTAGAGGTGTTGGCGTAATGGTTAAAGTACGAGATATTCTGCCACTTATTCAGTGGAATGATGCTCAGATCATAAAAGACCAGGATGAGGAAATCTGTTTACTCAGAAATGATTTTATGATTGGAAGCTTATCAGAAGAAATTCTGAATATGACAGTCACGGGTATTGAAAACGATGAAAATATTGAGAACACTATCGTCGTTTATGTTACGGATAAGGAGGATTAAATTTATGCATTTTACAGTTATTCAGATTATCATCATGTTTCTTATCGTCTATGTATGCCTCTACTCACTGATTGACAGGGTTATGAAGTGCGTTGAACACTGCGCTACGGCCAGAGCATACGGACGGATAAGAGAAGCAGGAGCTACGATGAAAATGGATGATGTAGCAGCTGGTATCGCAAAATCAAAAGAGGAGAAGAGCAATGTTTAGGAGAGACTTGATTAAGAATAAGATCTATGGAATCATATTTATCGTACTTGGAGCGTTGACAATTCCGATCGAATGGGATGCAACGTTCTTTTTATTTGCCTTGATGGTTTGTATTTTACTCTTTGCATCGAGAGAAAACTGCATTATGGATTAAGGAGGCGGCGGTATGGGCCGGGCTGAGAGGAGAAGAGCACAGAAGTGCGAGCAGAAAACTAAGACCGCTACATACAATCTGACAAGAGCCCAGTTAGATGCCCTGGTTCGAGAAAAGATATCTGGCGAACTGGATAGAGTTAAGCAGGAGGCTATGAATAATGCTATCAATCAGGCGATGATTCTTCTGCTTACTCTGCCGCTTGAAGTGCTGATGGATCATTATTGGACAAAAACATATGCAAAGCGGATTCCGGAGTTTACAGAGCATGTTCTCGAATATTATGAAAAGTGGCAAAACGATGAGTTGGATATGGACAAACTCAAAGAAGATCTTTGGGTGTACGGCGGTGTGCGATTAGAAGAAGTGGAGGGTAAGTAAATGGGATATTTAATTTTAGGAATTATCACTTTGGCAGTTATTCTTATTTTGGGTGGATATATTGTTCTGTCTGTTATGAATACTGCAATGTGGATGGACGATTCTATGAGATGGGGAGGTAGAGATGACAGCTAAGGACGACAGAAAAAATGCAGAGGGTTACAACGATCCGACAGCTTACAATGCAATCAAGAATGTGGAGCAGGAACAGGACAAGGATGATGCGAGATTTCATCAGTTACTGAACATGCTGTTTTCACTTTGCGAATTAGCGGATTTCCATATTGAGGGACGAGTTGTGCTGAAGGATAAAAGAACGGGAAAGGTTTGGAGGTAGGCGAGATGAAAATCTGCAAGGTGAGACCCGACTATTCAACCTGTTCTGCTTGTATAGCTACTCAGGAAATGTTCAACGTGGTTGATGATTGCAGTAGATGTAAATCGAATACCGATACTTATGAATTATTGCAAATCGGAACTGGATTTTGGAGCGGTGACTATGCAATGGTTCAAAAGGACGGCAAAATCACCAAAGTATCATTAAACCGCGTTTATGACGTAAAGGAGAGTTTATGACGTAAAGGAGAGTTTATGATGACTATGGAAGAATTACAGAAAGCGTGCGAAAGTTTGGCAGAGGCGTGGAACAAAGCTTTGGAGCCGATGGAGAAACTGACTAAAGCTTTGAGTGAAGCCTTCGGACGCATGTATGGTTCCGAGGAAGAGCATCGTAAAATTTGCACCGGCCGGAAGCTTAAATCTGTAAAGCGGGTGCCGGATGTTAAGATGTCTACGTACAATTATAAGCCTGTTGTGAAGCGCAATTTGCCATATCAGAGACGAAATTTCTGACCGATTTCAGCTAATCTAGGTTAAAAATCTTTGTAGTAACAGGTCATTTTTCTGGCCACTTTTGGTTTTAGGATTTGACCAAAGCCCGGATATTTTTGACCAGAACTGAAAAATTGGTGTTAATTTGGAGAAAATTTATGAATTATGGTCAAATTTCTGGCCATTTGCCCGGTTTTGCCCACTTTCAAAAACCTGGATTTGACCAGTAAAAACCCAGTATTTATGCGGGTTTGCGGGCTTTCTGCCCACTTTCCCACTTTTAATACCAAACTATTATGATAGAAAGTTTAAAAATATATAATAATAGGCGAATAAAAGTGGGTTTTTGACCAGAAGCAAGAAAGAGGTGATTTTATGACCGATCATAAGAAATTGGTCGAGGATTGGTTGTGCGAACATTTTCCGTATCACTTGCGAGTGAATAAAGATATTCCAAAGGGTGCATATGTGATGATGAAGAGTGAGGTACTCATGTCACAAGGATGGCTCTGGGTTGATAATCCACCGTACAGATCTTTTGAAGACGTGATGCTTGGATATACAATTCCGAGGGATTTTTATTCCGGTGCCGGAGGTCCGTATTTCGGATATCCATATGGTAGCTTGTATCTGATGGGAGGTTTGCCGTGAATGTAAAGCGTAAAGTAACATGGAAAGATATTTTCAATAATTTCAAATCTGTGTATCCGCGGTTATCAAAAGAAGCCCAGGATTATCGTCCGTACAACTACATGAGCATTGTCGTATATTTAGCAGACGGAACCAAGGTGGTTTATGATGATATGGCAAAGCGAGCTAAGATGCTTGCAGCCTAGGATCTGGCTACAGAATCCGCTTTCCATTTTGTGTGCTTCATGCTATACTATAAGAGCCACACAATCTAATAATGAAATCGCGTTCGAGGGAATAACTTTGGTAAAAAGTGTATTCTCTTTTACTCGTACCCTTGAACGGCGAAGAGATTGTGTGGCAACAATAAGAGATGCGCTTTTTCGGTGCGTCTCTCAAATTGGGGCGCACTTTTTTATTTGCCCTAAATTCCTACTTGAGTATAGAAAGGGGTGATTATATGGGAACGAAATCAAATAAAAACATTTCGGGTGTCATAGGAGCAATCGGAGCTGTTGGTGGTTTGATTACTGCGGTTACACCTTTGGTTGAAAAAGCAATAGATAATGCTCAGAATAAGCCGACTGAGAAAATAGATACGAAAGTTATTATTCCAGAATTATATCGTAAGGGGTTTCCGATAGATTTGGAACAGGCAGAAGAATTACTGACGGAACGTGGCTTGAAAGTTTCAAAGAGTAAGCTTCGTATGAAAGAAGCTGATCCAAAGTATCGCGATTACGAGGATACTCAAGTTATAGACTCGAACCCAAAGCAAGGTGTGAAAGTGAAAATCGGTACAACGGTTTGCCTGAGATACATAACTGCTGAAGTTATCGAGGAGAGCCAAAAGATATTTGACGATAGTGTTCGTATTAAGCAGGAGGCTAAAGAACAGAAGGCCGCTGAGAAACAGGAAAAGAAGGAACGTTTAAAAGAAAGTGTTTCTGAAACCATGGATTCTGCAAAAAGCGGTTTAGAAAAGATATTTAAGAAAGATCGAAAAGCTATAGAGGCTGAGAAAGGAGAAAAATAGATGAGTAAAGGCGGAAAGAAAAAGCGTAGCACAGCAGGGTTAATCCTGGATGTCGTTTTGACATTGTGTACCGGTGGATTATGGTTGATTTGGATACTGATCCGATATTTAAGAAACAACAGCTGACAACTACATATTTGGACAGAGATGCTTAATCGTGTCTCTGTCTTTTTTTTTTATGCTCTTTTTTGCGCGCGAAAAAAACATGCCCTTTTATGAAGAGAGAGGATAAATAGGCATTTTTATTAAATACCACATCCTCTTTTGAGTTTTTAGAAAATTGAAAGGAGGCTCCATTATGTTGGAAAATAAGTTCCAGGCAAATTTGATCAAGGAACTGAAAGAAAGATTTCCGGGTTGTATCGTGATGAAAAACGACCCGACCTATATTCAGGGAATTCCAGATCTGCTGGTTTTACACAAAGACAAATGGGCTTCCTTAGAATGTAAAAAAAGTGCTGGCGCAAAGAAGCAGCCGAATCAGGAATATTATGTGGACCGTATGAATCAGATGTCATTTTCGAGGTTTATATGTCCAGAGAATAAAGAGGAGGTACTGGATGAACTTCAACAATCATTCGAACCTTGAAGGACAACACGCCTTTCTTGGTGCCAGTAAATATCACTGGATAAATTATGGTGAGGATAAAGTTGCAGAAGCATATCGAAATTTCCTTGCCACACAAAAGGGGACTGTATTACATGCATTTGCAGCACAGTGCATTATGATCAATCAGAAATTACCAAAATCGAAGCAGACATTAAATATGTATGTGAACGATGCCATTGGCTTTAAGATGACGCCGGAGCAGATCCTTTACTATTCCGATAATTGTTTTGGCACAGCCGATGCAATTTTGTTTCGGAATAATTTCTTAAGAATTCACGATTTGAAGACCGGAAAGATTCCGGCACACATGGAGCAGCTTGAAATATATGCGGCTCTTTTTTGTTTGGAATATAAAGTGAAGCCAGGGGATATCGAAATGGAATTGCGGATTTATCAGAACAATGAAATTCTGTACCATAATCCAACGGCTGAGGATATTGTTCCAATCATGGACAGAATCATTACTTTTGATAAGGTGATTAAAAGAATCAGAGAACAGGAGGGGTAAGCTATGAATTCCATTGTGGAAGATATTTTAATGCATTATGGTATGCCACGGCGTTCTGGGCGTTACCCTTATGGTTCTGGAGAGAACCCATATCAGCATAGTGGAGATTTTCTTAGCCGTGTTCAGGAATTAAAAAAATCCGGAATGAGCGAAACAGACATTGCTAAGAATATGGGTTTGACTACCACACAGCTTCGTACTCAGATGAGCCTCGCTAAAGATGAACGTCGTGCTCTTCAGGTAGCAACAGCAAAGGGTCTTCGTGAAAAAGGTTACAGTTTAAATGAAATTGCCGATAAGATGGGATTTGCTAATGACTCGTCTGTCCGCTCTTTATTGAACGAAACTTCGGAAAACAGAATGAACCAGGCTAAGGCCACTGCGGATGTTCTGCGAAAACTCATTGAAGAAAAGGGAATGATCGATGTCGGAACCGGCGTTGAAAAAGAACTTGGCGTGTCAAAAGAAAAACTAAACCAGGCTCTTTATATGCTGGAATTGGAAGGTTATCCGATTTATGGCGGCGGCGTTCCACAGGTTACCAATCCTGGAAAGCAGACCAATATCAAGGTCATTTGTCCACCGGGAACTGAGCACAAAGATATTTATGACTTCGAGAATGTCCATTCTGTAAGAGACTACATCTCCTATGATAATGGGGAGTCTTTCAGAAAATCTTTTGAGTATCCGGCCAGCATGGATTCAAAGCGCTTGCAGATCCGCTATGCCGATCAAGGTGGCGTTGATAAGGATGGTGTAATTGAACTCCGTAGAGGCGTGAAAGACCTGTCTTTAGGCGATTCTCATTATGCACAGGTCCGTATTATGGTTGATGGAACTCACTACCTTAAAGGTATGGCTGTTTACTCTGATAATATGCCGGATGGCGTTGATGTGATTTTCAACACTAATAAAAAGTCTGGCACTCCTACAAAAGATGTTCTTAAGAAAATTAAGGATGATCCAGATAATCCGTTTGGTTCCCTGATTAAGGAGCATGGAGGTCAGAGCTATTACGATGATCCAAAGGGTAAGTATACAGATCCTGTAACCGGAAAAAAACAGTCTCTTTCTCTGATCAATAAGAGAGCAGAAGAAGGCGATTGGGGTGAATGGAGTAAGACACTTCCGTCACAGTTTCTTTCTAAGCAGAGTTTGACACTTATCAAAAAGCAGTTAGGTTTGGCAAAAGCTGATAAGCAGGCAGAATATGATGAAATCTGTTCATTAACAAACCCCACTGTAAAGAAGGCTCTGTTAAAATCATTTGCTGACGATTGCGATGCGGCCGCCGTACATTTGCAGGCAGCGGCGTTACCTCGTCAGAAGTATCAGGTAATTCTCCCATTAACAACAATCAAAGACAATGAGGTGTATGCTCCAAACTACAAAGATGGAGAAACAGTTGCTTTGATTCGATACCCGCATGGTGGAACTTTTGAGATTCCTATTCTGAAGGTCAACAATAAATTGGCTGAAGGAAAGAGCGTTCTCGGAAATACACCGGCGGATGCAATCGGTATCAATAAGAAGAATGCAGACCGTTTATCCGGAGCGGACTTTGATGGTGATACCGTAATGGTAATTCCTTGTAACTCCACAAAGAGTAAGGTAAAGATTACTTCCACTTCTCCATTAAAAGGTTTGGAAGGTTTCGATACCAAGGATGCTTATGGTGGAACTGTTAAGAAAGATGCTGATGGCATAGACCATTATTATCGTAATGGTAAAGAGTATAAGATTATGAGAAATACTCAGACAGAAATGGGTAAAGTATCGAATCTGATTACTGATATGACTTTGAAGGGAGCCACACAGGATGAATTAGCGAGAGCGGTTCGTCACAGTATGGTAGTAATCGATGCTGAGAAACACAAACTGGATTATAAGCAGAGTGAAATCGACAATGGTATCGCTTCTCTTAAGAAGAAGTATCAGGGAAATGTAGATTCAGAAGGTCGTTACCATGAAGGAGCATCTACTCTAATTTCAAGAGCAAAATCTGAGACACAGGTTCTTAAGAGAAAAGGCTCTCCGACAATCAACGAAGATGGATCGCTGTCATACAAGTCTGTTAAGGAAGAGTATGTCGATAAGAATGGAAAAATTCAGGTGAGAACTCAGAAGAGTACAAAGATGGCTGAAACAAAAGACGCCCGTACTCTTTCTTCAGGTACCCCCCAGGAAGAAGCTTATGCCGACTATGCGAATTCTATGAAGTCTTTAGCTAACCAGGCTCGTAGGGAGATGATGAGTACAGGCAAAATTGCTTACTCTGCTTCTGCTAAGGCAACTTATTCTGAAGAAGTAAAGTCTTTAAATGCTAAGTTGGATTTGGCTTTGGCGAATGCTCCTAGAGAGAGACAGGCTCAGACAATGGCGAATGCTACAGTTGCTGCTAAAAGAAAAGACAATCCGGATATGACGAAAGCAGAAGTTAAGAAGGCCAGTCAGCAGGCTCTGGCACAGGCAAGAAGTTCTGTAGGAGCCAAGAGATCTAACATTGAAATTACGGATAAAGAATGGGAAGCTATCCAGGCCGGAGCAATTTCTGAGAATAAGCTTACACAAATTCTGAATAACACGAATGCTGATACTATTCGTCAGAGAGCAACTCCTCGTGCAAGCACTGCTCTGAGCACAGCTAAACAGAATCGTATCACCGCACTTAGCGCATCTGGCTATAGCACTTCAGAGATTGCGGAAGCTCTTGGGGTTTCTTCTTCGACAGTTTCTAAGTATTTGAATGGAAAGGAGTGAACTAAGTAAGATGAGGTTTGCACTTACAACTTTTGATAATCCTTATGATCCATTTGAACAGTTCACTCAATGGTTCATGTTCGATGAAGAAAAAGGTTATCACACAACTGCTTACCTTGGTCGAATTGCTCGAACATCAGATCAGTTATCGGATGAAGAGAATAACAAGGAAGTAGAGCGAGCTATTGATGAGATAATCCGTTATGATTTCCAGAACATCTATCGAAAGGTTACAAGTAAATCAGAAACAAATGAACATAAAGAAAAAGCTTCCTAAAAGTGATTTCGTCGGCATATCAAAAGCCGAAACCGCCAGTACATGATTAAAAGGGGTATAGGGGGGTGTCTAAAAAACATACCCCCACCCATATCGCGGCGGTCTTTAAAATTTCCCCGGAGGGTATTTTTAGGGAGCCTTTTCAGCTGTTCCAGTGTTTACAAGGGTCTATAACTCATGATATTTGACAACGGTTTCTGTGGGATCGGCTCAAAGTTAGTTCTCCTTTCGTTGAGTAGCATTGTCATGATTTGTAGGCCCTTTTAAATACTGGAAAAGTATGTGAGAACTATCACAGAAGTAACGAACAACTAAATGGAAGGAGGCATCAACTTTGAGGAAAGCAAAGCAATCCGAGTCTTCTAGGATGATGCGTCCAGCATTAACGCCAGAAGCGAGAGAAAATCAGCTTGTTTCATTGGCGGTTGACTTGGCTGAAAAACAGTTACGAGAGGGAACAGCTTCATCTCAGGTAATTACTCACTATTTAAAGCTCGGTTCAACGAAAGAAAGAATCGAAAAAGAGATTTTGGAAAAACAGAAGGAACTGATAGAGGCAAAGACACAGAATCTGAAATCTATTGAAAATTCTGAGAAACTGTATGCGGATGCATTAAAAGCATTTCGTGGTTATAGCGGTCATGGAGATGAGGTGGATGATGCTTAGATGCTATTCAGAACTCTTGCAGATTCCAACCTTTAAGGAACGATACGAGTATCTTCGTTTGGATGGAGTAGTTGGCGAAGAGACATTCGGATTCGATAGATACCTTAATCAGATATTTTACAATTCTCAAGAATGGAAGGACATTCGGAGAAAAATTATTATTCGTGATAATGGATGTGATCTTGGATTGGATGGTTACGAGATTCGTGGAAAGATTCTTATTCATCACATGAACCCAATAAGGCAGCAGGATATACTGTTGCGGACTGATTTGGTTCTGAATCCAGAGTATCTAATTGCAACAACTTTATCGACCCACAATGCTATACATTATGGAGATGAGAAACTACTTTTAACAGTTCCAAATGAACGACGAAAAAATGATACATGCCCATGGAGGCATTAGGAGGAAAATTATGGAAGGAAACAAGAAGCCACTTATGGGTGTTGTGGTAAATTGTATGAATTTAAACATTCGCAAAGACCCGACGCAGGCATCCAGATCATTAGGAATCATCGGTTCGGATACAGTTGTGAAGGTATGCAACGATGAGTCTGTTTCCGGTTTTTATAAAGTAAAGACTGTGGATGGTATCAGCGGGTATTGCATGAGTGAGTTTATAAAACTCTGTTAGATGGAGGTGCGATCATGAATATTACAGATAGTGTACTGACATCAATCAAGAAATTACTCGGTATCGCAGAGGAGTATGAACATTTCGATGCAGATTTGATCATGCACATCAATTCTGTGTTCTCAATTCTTACACAGCTTGGTGTCGGTCCATCCAAAGGTTTCATGATCGAAGATAAGAGTGCAACGTGGAAAGATTTCATTTCTGATGAATCCAAATACATGCTTGTCAAATCTTATATGCATTTGAAGGTCAAACTTCTTTTCGATCCGCCGCTTAGTTCGGCCGTGCTGGAGAGTTATAAAACACAAATCAGTGAGTACGAATGGCGTCTAAATGTTGCTGCGGAAAACGATGACACCGATCCGGACGAGTCTGAGCATTATTCTGGATCGTACGAAGTTACGCCAAAGGCGCATCAGACTCAAACTTTGGATACATCTGGAAAGGTGCTTAGCGAAGACCTTGTGATTCATGAAGTTCCATATTATCAGACATCCAATGCCAGCGGAGGTGTTACCAGTTACATCGCAAAGGAGGGAGATTCAAAATGAATAACACCTATTTAGCACACCATGGAATTCTTGGAATGAAATGGGGAGTTCGAAGATCAGAAACACAGCTTGCAAGAGCCAGAGGACATTCTTCCAAATCTTCAGATGATAAGAATGAGGTATCAGCACGTAAAGCTGCTGTTAAGAATCGGCGAACAATGTCCGATGCCGATCTGAAGAAAAAGATTGAGAGACTTAAATTAGAACGCGAGTTTAAGAATCTTACAGAAGACGACATCGCACCTGGTAGAAAGTATGTGTCAGAAATTCTTTCTGCATCCGGAAAGAAAGCGTTGACTGTGGCTGCGGCTGGAGCAATGACCTATGCCGTAAAGACTGCAATGACAAAAGAATTCAATCTTAAAGAGGCCGCACAGTACATCGCTGCAAACCCGAATAAGAAGAAGTAGGAGAAGAAAATAATGGCGTTATCGAACACTGCCGTCCCGAAATACTACGGCATGTTTCGTGATGCCGTAATTCGTGGCGAAATTCCGGTATGCCGAGAAATCGAGATGGAGATGAACCGAATCGATGATCTCATTGCAAATCCTGGAATTTATTACGACGATCAAGCAGTAGAGGGGTTTATCAGTTATTGCGAGAATGAGCTTACTTTAACTGACGGTTCAGATTTGAAACTGCTTGACACATTTAAAGTTTGGGCTGAGCAGATTTTCGGCTGGTACTATTTTGTTGAGAGAAGTGTATACGAACCTTATGAAGATGGTCATGGCGGACATTATGTTACCAAGTCTATCCGAAAAAGATTAGTTAATAAGCAATATCTCATAGTGGCCAGAGGTGCTGCAAAGTCAATGTATGGTTCATGCTTGCAGAATTTCTTCTTAAATGTTGATGTCACAACGACACATCAGATAACCACAGCCCCGACGATGAAGCAGGCAGAAGAGGTGTTGTCCCCGATTCGAACCGCTATTACCAGATCAAGAGGACCTTTCTATAAGTTCCTTACAGAAGGATCGTTGCAGAACACAACCGGATCAAAGGCGAATAGAATGAAATTGGCATCCACTAAGAACGGAATTGAAAACTTCCTTACTGGATCGCTTCTTGAAATTCGTCCAATGAGAATCGACAAACTTCAGGGACTTCAGCTTAAAGTGGCGACGGTTGACGAGTGGCTTTCTGGTGATATTCGAGAAGATGTAATCGGAGCAATCGAACAGGGTGCATCGAAGGTCAACGACTACCTTATCGTTGCGATCAGTTCAGAGGGTACTGTCCGTAACGGTGCTGGCGATACAATCAAAATGGAATTGATGGATATTCTAAAAGGGGATTATATCAATCCGCACGTATCGATCTGGTGGTATAAGCTGGATTCTATCGATGAGGTTGCCGATCCGGATAAATGGTTGAAAGCAAATCCGAACCTTGGAAAGACTGTTTCTTATGAAACCTATCAGCTGGACGTTGAGAGAGCAGAAAAGGCTCCGGCAGCTCGAAACGATATTTTGGCTAAGCGCTTCGGACTTCCTATGGAGGGATACACATATTACTTTACATATGAAGAAACTCTCCCACATCGCCATCGAGATTATTGGCAGATGCCATGTTCTTTGGGAGCTGATTTATCACAAGGCGACGATTTCTGTGCATTCACATTTTTATTCCCATTGTCGAACGGATCATTCGGCGTCAAAACCAGAAACTACATTTCCTCATCGACTCTGATGAAACTCCCAGCAGCAATGAGAATTAAATACGATCAGTTTATGAAAGAGGGAAGTCTTATTGTGTTGGAAGGGACGGTTCTTGACATGATGGACGTATATGAGGATTTGGATAACCATATTATTGAATGCGGTTATGATGTACGATGCTTTGGTTATGATCCATACAATGCAAAGGAATTTGTTGAACGTTGGGCAAGTGAAAATGGACCATTCGGAATAGAAAAAGTTATCCAGGGTGCAAAGACAGAATCTGTCCCACTTGGCGAATTGAAGAAACTTTCAGAAGAGCGAATGCTCCTGTTTGATGAGGATTTGATGACATTTGCTATGGGAAACTGTATTACTCTGGAAGATACTAACGGGAACCGTAAATTGCTGAAAAAGCGGTATGAGCAAAAAATCGATGCCGTCGCCGCAATGATGGATGCGTACATCGCATTCAAGGCGAATCGGGAAGCATTCGAGTAGGGGGTATAAAGATGCTAATAGCAAAGTTAATTGATTGCTCTTCTGTATTACGACCCTACACCATCAGAAAAGTAGCTCGTATCGAATCAAATGATAATTTGATGCATTATGGAATAAAAGGTATGAAATGGGGAGTTCGGAGAACGAAAGAACAATTAGCTCATGATAGAAGCTCTATCCAGGCAAGAATGAATAGTAAGTTGCGAACACCTGTAAAAGCTTCAAACGGAATATTGGTTACACGCTTTTCAGATCATGCCCTTGATAGGACACAAACAGAATCAAGACCGGTAACCGTTGAAGGAATTTTGGATGCATTGAAAAATCCGTTGAATCATGGTAGCATTAAAACAAAAACCGATAACCTTGGACGCCCAAGTCAGCAGTTTATAGGGAAATCTGCGACAGTAGCAGTGAATCCTGAAAATGGAACCATAACAACCACTTGGTGTACAGGAAGTAGAACAAAGCGTAAATATTTAAAGAAAGGATGAGCATATGTTCAGTGAAGAAGAAATAAACCTTATGCAGTCACTCGGATTGGACTGCAATTTTAACGGTTTATCTGAGACCGATGAATATTGGGCAGACATAGAAGAAAAGGTTGGGAATTTCCTGACACTGAAGTGTTTAGACGAGCATTATAATCCCGATAGTAACGGAATCATATGCGAATCTATACTGAACAAAATACCGGTGTAAAATTACTGGAGACCTCTTAAGAAAAGGGGTCTTTTTTTTTGCCTATTTTTAGGAGGTGAGAATTCAAAATGGATTTATCATTAAGTTCCAGGTTTAAAAATGCCTGGAATGCTTTTCGCAATAGAGCCCCTACCATGATGTCACAGAATATCGGTTCGGGTTATTCATATCGTCCTGATCGTTTTCGCCTTACCAGAGGAAACGAAAGATCGATAGTCACGTCCGTATACAATAGAATCGCTTTAGACGTAGCCGCCATCAACATTCAGCACGTTCAGTTGGATGATGAAGGGCGGTTTTTAAATGTTATAAAAAGTGGTTTAAACGAATGTTTGTCGTTGGAAGCCAATCTTGATCAGACTGGTAGGGCATTTATCCAAGATGTTGTTATGTCCATGATGGATGAAGGCTGTGTAGCAATCGTTCCTGTGGATACCGATGATGATCCAGACGACACAAAAGGATATCAGATTCTTTCGATGCGAGTTGGTCGAATTCGTGACTGGTATCCTCGTCACGTCCGTGTTGAGGTATACAACGAAAATACTGGGCGAAAACAAGAAATTGTTGTTCCGAAAGATACGGTTGCTATCGTGGAAAATCCACTGTATGCGGTAATTAACGAGCCGAATTCGACGATGCAGAGGCTTATTCGAAAATTGAATTTGCTAGATGCTGTCGATGAACAGAGCAGCTCCGGCAAGTTGGATTTGATCATTCAGCTACCTTATGTAATTAAATCAGAGGCAAGACGTAAGCAGGCTGAGCAGCGGCGTAAAGATATCGAGCAGCAGTTGTCCGGTTCTAAGTATGGCATTGCTTATACCGATGGAACAGAGAGAATCACGCAGTTGAATCGTTCTTTGGAAAACAATCTAATGAAGCAGATCGAATACTTAACGAGTATGCTTTACAGCCAGTTAGGAATCACTCAGAGCATCTTGGATGGTACCGCAGACGAGAAGACTATGCTGAATTATTACAACCGGACAATCGAACCTATCATTTCTGCAATCGTTGATGAAATGAAGAGAAAATTCTTAACAAAGACTGCCAGGTCCCAGAACAAGTCAATTATGTTCTTTAGAGATCCATTCAAGCTTGTGCCGGTAGCTGATCTTGCTGAAATTTCTGATAAGTTTACCAGAAATGAAATTGCTACATCAAATGAAATCAGACAGGTAATTGGTTGGAAACCATCTGCTGATCCTAAGGCTGATGAATTGAGAAACAGCAATTTAAGTGAGCCTGGTGGGGGTTCTGTAACAGATGCTACGAGCGGTGATGGAACAGAAGCCAGCGATACCAGTGATTACGACGCTCTGGTTGATGAGGTTCTTGACAGCATTTCTGCACAAATCGATGACATCATCGGCAATTATACGTCTGGCGATGATAAGGAGGGAGATGATTTTTAATGGATGAACCTAAAGTTGCGGTTCTTAGACATTATGCATCGCCCTATTACGATCCTCAGAAAGCGCATGAATACTATATGCGTACCAGAGAGTTAAAAGGCCGTTCTACCACATCGCTGAATGATGAGGGAAAGAAGATTTGGTCTTATACAAAAAATAATATCAAATCTGAAAAGGCTGCAAAGGTCAAAGAAGAGCAGGAAAAGCGAGATCAGAAGATTACAGAACTTCGTAAAAAAGCAGAGGCAACGAAGGAACAAATATCTTCTCGTTTGAAAGAACTGAATGAGACTTTAACCCAAAATGCTTCCGATAGGAAGAAAAGTATCGATACCGATAAAGACTCTGATTTGGAAGAAATTGAAAAGGAATCGTCTAGTGAGAAGGAACGAATCGATAATAAAAAAGATGCCGAAATCGAGCGTTTGATGGCAATAGAAATTCCATCTGGATTATCCAAGGCTGAGAGATCTAAGCGGGTTGCGGAAAGAGCAGCAAAGATTGCAAAGCTTAGAAACGATGCAAAATCAGATAAAGCAAAAATTAGTAGCGATGCCAAAACGGACAAGGTCAGTGTTCGAACGGATGCGACAAACAAAAAAGCGAAAGTATCGTCCGATACCAAGGAAGAAAAGGCTGAGAACCAGGCCAATGCCAAAAGTGAAAGAGCAAAAGTTAGCTCCGAGCTTAAAGCAGCGGTCAAGTCAGTTAGAGAAGCTTACAAAGCGGCAAAAGCCGACCTTGACTCTTCATACGAACAAACATATCAGGATGAATTCGATAAAATTCAGTCTGAGTACAAGAAGGTTAAGAAATCAAAGAAAAAATCTTCCAGCTCATCAAAGAAGACATCGCATCCGTTATCGTACTATATCAGAAAATAAAGGAGGAAAATCAAAATGAAGTATGACTTTGGTGGCTGGGCCACTAGAAATGATCTTCAGTGTGCCGACGGAAGAGTTATTAAAAAAGACGCTTTCAAAGGGCAGAACGGGCAGACTGTCCCGTTAGTATGGATGCATAATCATGCCGATCCGGCGAATGTGCTTGGATTAGCTCATCTCGAAAATAGAGATGAAGGAGTTTATGCGTTCTGTGAATTTAATGATACAGAATCAGGAAAGACTGCACGGGAACTTGTAAAACATGGCGACGTACAGTCTCTTTCTATCTTTGCTAATCAGCTTAAACAGGCTGGACACGATGTTGTTCATGGCATCATCAGAGAAGTAAGTCTGGTATTAGCCGGTGCAAATCCAGGAGCATTTATCGATGATGTGGTGATGCATGGCGATGGCGAAACCGGTATTGTCATTGGCTATAATGAAATGATCATGGGTCAGTTGGAGCATTCCGCAGATAAGCCGGATAAAAAGAAGGAAAAAGAAAAAATCGAGCCTAATGACAAATCAGATAGTGGAGAGAAAAAAGACGATAAGGTTGAGACTATCGAAGACATTTTTAAATCCATGAACGAGAAACAGCAGACAGCCGTTTTCGCCATGATGGCTGAATTCGTAGACAAAGAAAATCCTAAAAAAGAGGATGATGAATCTAAAGGAGGAGATGACAATATGAAACACAACGTTTTTGACACTGACAAGCGCGATGATAAGAGCTTTCTGTCTCACGCAGACCAGGAGGAAATCCTTAAGCTGGCAAAGACAAGCCAGGTAGGAACATTCCAGACCGCACTGGAGATCTATGCTAATGAGAATGCACTTCAGCATGATGCTCTTGCAAGCGGATTTGCTCAGACAGGAGATGGCAATGTAACACTTCTGTTCCCGGAATACAAGGATGTACGTCCTGGTGCACCGGAGCTGATTACTAACGACCAGGGTTGGATCACAACTGTAATGAACAAAGTTCATAAGAGTCCGATTTCCAGAATCAGAACTAGCCAGGTAGATATCCGTAACATCGATGCTCTTAAGGCTAAAGGCTATACTAAGGGAAAACAGAAGAAGCAGACTGGCAACTTCAAGCTGGTTCGCAGAACTACCGACCCTCAGACTGTGTACGTAAAGAGTGCGCTGCATAGAGATGATATCATCGACATCACCGATTTCGACTATGTGGCATACCTGTACAACATCGACCGCCTGATGCTCAATGAAGAGCTGGCAACTGCAATCATGCTGGGTGATGGCAGAGACGACGGAGATGAAGGCAAGATTTCTCCGGATCACATCAGACCGATTTGGCTGGATGATGATCTGTACACCATTCACGTTGATCTCGATGTCGCAGCTGCTAAGAAAGAACTTCAGGGAACCAATACCGCGGCTAACTTTGGTGAGAACTACATCATCGCAGAGGCCATGATCAATACCGTTCTGTATGCAAGAGAGGATTATAAGGGAACCGGTACCCCGGATCTGTTCATTACTCCTCATATGCTGAATCAGATGCTCCTGGCAAGAGACATCAACGGAAGACGTATTTACTCTTCCAAGACCGAACTTGCCACTGCACTGAATGTTGGCAGTATCAATACTGCGGAGCAGTTTGAGGGTAAGACCAGAACCACTTCCGACAGCAAAAAGAAGAAGCTGGTTGCCATTATCGCAAATCTGGCTGATTACTCCCTCGGTGCAACCAAGGGTGGAGAGGTTACTCACTTCACTCAGTTCGATATCGACTTCAACCAGGAGAAATCCCTGCTTGAGACCAGATGCTCTGGTGCTCTTACTCGTGTATACTCTGCAATCGCAATCGAAGAGGATGTAACAACTGCTTCTTCCGGTTCCGAGGATCACACAGTCTAAAGTCTTAAAGGAGAAAATTCAAAATGAGTAAATTTTACGGAGCAATCGGCTATTCCGTAACAGAGGAAATTCGACCTGGTGTCTGGGGAGAGAAGATTACAGTTCGTGACTACTACGGAGACGTTATTCGGAATACTCGACAGTATCAGAGTTCGGATAACCTCAATGACAATCTCAATGTGTCGAATGAGTTCAGCATCGTAGCCGATCCGTTTGCTTATGCGAATTTTCATTCGATGAGATTTATCGAGTATATGGGGGCTAAATGGAAAATTTCAAATGTTGAAGTTCAGTATCCCCGTTTAATATTGACCGTTGGAGGTGTTTACAATGAGCAGACGACTGAAACTGCATAATGCTTTATGCGACATCCTCTCGTGTCCAAACAAAGGACCAGAGTGTCGTGCTTATTTTCAACCACCGTCATCGGTAAAAATGAAATACCCCGCCATCGTTTACGCTCTCGACGATATCGAGAATACGTTTGCGAATGACGGGGTTTATTTGTCTGCGAGAAAGTATTCAGTAACAGTCATCGACAGCGATCCGGATAGTTCTCTCGTTGGCAAAGTAGCATCTATGCCGACAAGTCGATTCAATCGGCATTATACGAAAGACAACTTAAACCATGATGTCTTTGAAATATTCTTTTAAGGAGGACAAATTCTATGAAAAAGAAACTCGTTTGGGACAAGACTGGCGAGCGCCTGTATGAGACCGGTGTTAGCCAGGGCGTCCTTTACCCGATTCAGACCGGTGGCGTATATAACTCTGGTACCGCATGGAACGGTCTTAGCACCGTAACAGAGAGCCCGTCTGGAGCAGAACCTACTGCAATTTATGCAGACAACATTAAGTATCTGAACCTTATGTCCGCAGAGGAATTTGGCGGCACAATCGAAGCTTATATGGCACCGGATGAGTTCGCAGAGTGCGATGGTTCCAAAGAAATCGCCCCTGGAGTGTTTGCAGGACAGCAGAACCGTAAGATGTTCGGCTTATCTTACAAGACACTTCTTGGTAACGATGTTAATTCCAATGATTACGGCTATAAGCTTCATCTCGTTTATGGTTGCTTAGCTTCTCCTTCTGAGAAGGGTTATTCCACTGTAAATGACAGCCCGGAAGCTATTACCTTATCCTGGGAGTTCAGCACCACACCAGTCGAGATTGCAACCTTAATCGATGGAAAGAAGCTGAAGCCTACTTCTATTCTCACCTTCGATTCTACCAAGGTCGATGCTAAGAAACTGGCTGCTCTTGAAGAGATCCTGTATGGTAAAGATCCTTCTTCTGCCGAAGCAGACGATGGTGTTGAACCGAGACTTCCACTTCCGGATGAAGTAATTAAGATTATGACCGCAGAAGGTTAAGAAAAAAAATAATACACAAACCACAGATGGAGTCGTATTCAGGAAAGCTGGCGACTCCTTTTTATTTGAAAGGAGAACAAAATTATGTATGCAGTAACAAAGACTTATAAAGATTTTAATGGTGTTGAGCGCACCGAAACAAAGCTCTTCAACCTTACCGAAACAGAGGTTATGGAGATGGAATTGGGCACAGCTGGTGGAGTTGCTGAGATGCTTCAGCGCATCGTAGATGCAAAAGATCAGCCGACCATTATCAAGTTCTTTAAGGAATTTATCTTAAAGGCATACGGAGAGAAGAGTGCTGACGGCACATATTTCGAGAAGTCCGAAGAGATTTCCAGAAAGTTTTCCTGCACTCAGTTCTACAATCTTCTGTTTATGGAACTGGCTACAGATGACAGCAAAGCCGCTGAATTCGTAAACCATGTAATTCCGAAAGTTGTAGATATCAAGAAGCATTCGGAAAATCCGGAGATTGCTCCTGTGGTTGCCACCATGAACTAAAGAGGTGAGATCGAATGCTTGAACTTACGATACCAAGAACTGATCTGTGGGATGAGCGGAATCAGCGATTTATCCCTGTAAAGGAACAGAAGTTGCGTTTGGAGCATTCGCTCGTTTCACTTTCAAAATGGGAAAGTAAATGGTGCAAAGTCTTCTTATCTAAAGAGCAGAAGACCTATGAAGAAACCATTGACTATATACGCTGTATGACACTCACACAGAATGTTGACCCGCTGGTCTATCGATGCATTACCAATTCTCACATTGATGCGGTAAACGCCTATATTGAAGAGCCTATGACAGCTTCGACTGTTAAGGAAGAAAAAGATGGTCCAATAAACAGGCAGCAGATAACCAGTGAACTTATCTATTACTGGATGACCGCATATCATATTCCATTTGAGTGTCAGAAATGGCATTTGAATCGTTTGTTAATGCTTATCCGGATTTGCAATGCGGAAAATAAGCCCCCGAAGAAGAGAAGCAAACGAGATTTATACAGACATCATGCGGAAGTAAATGCCGCAAACAGAAAGAAATTTAATTCGAAAGGATAGTGATAAAAATGGCGAAATCAAGACAGGCCGTTGTTAATCTTGTCGAATCCTGGGATGGAAAGAAAGAATCGAACGGCTCACATAAAAGCATTATCGATTTATATAACGACTTCTTTGAGAAGATCTGCGCGGGCAAATTTCCTCGTGGCATTCGTATGCGCTATGACTGGGCTTGGTGCGCTTGCACCTGGTCTGCATTAGCGGCAGCTCTCCGATATGAGAGCATTATGCCTATGGAAATTTCCTGCTATTACCTCATCGAAGCAGCAAAGAAAATGGGATGTTGGCAGGAGAACGATGCTTATGTTCCGAGTCCTGGAGATGCGATTTTGTATGACTGGCAGGATAACGGAATCAGCGACAACACAGGCAATCCGGATCATGTCGGTACCGTAATCGAGATATATAAGGAATCTGGTTATATGGTTATCGAAGAGGGTAACTACAGTAATGCGGTCAAGAAGAGAACCCTGTCTATTAACGGAAAATTTATCCGCGGCTTCATCACACCAAAGTACGACGACAATACAGTTGCCGCTCCTGGATTAAGCAAGGGTAAAGACATCAAAACCATCGCTCATGAGGTTATCGTTGGACTGTGGGAAAGCGGCGAGAATCGTAAGAAACTGCTTACTGAGTACGGATACAACTACTCAGAAGTTCAGAACATGGTAAACCAGATTCTGAATGGATCAGCGGTAACGCCGTCCAATACCAAGCAGGATCAGAACCAGTCCGTTTCGAAGAAAGTGGTGGCTACATGTTCTGCCAAGCAGTTTAACAAGGCCGATGCTGGTGAATACAAAACAACGGCAGTTCTTTATTGCCGTAATGATGCCGGAACCAATAAGAAAGCTCTTTGTAAAATCCCGGCTGGCACTAAGGTTAAATGCTATGGCTACTACACAATGGTAAACGGAGTTAAGTGGCTGTACATCCAGTTTGTACTTGACAGTGTGCAGTATACAGGCTTCTCGTCCAGTGCTTACTTAGCAAAGTAGGAGATTCATATGATCACGTTCAGACAAAAGGGTGATTTTTCTAAGCTGACTCGGTTCTTAGAGAGAGCAAAGGAATCGGTTCGTCTCGGTGACCTCGATAAGTATGGTCGAGAGGGCGTAGCCGCCCTTGCGTCTGCAACACCAGTTGATACAGGACGGACAGCAAATTCGTGGCATTACAAGATCGAGCAGAAGCAAGGTTCCGTATCGATCAGCTTTTACAACACAAATATTCAAAATGGAGTCCCTATTGCAGTTATTTTGCAGTACGGACATGCAACAAGAAACGGCGGCTGGGTACAGGGGCGAGACTACATCAATCCTGCTATCCAGCCTATTTTTGACAAAATTGCAGATGCGGCATGGAAGGAGGTTACTAAGCTATGAGTACAACTATTGACGAACGTGTCGTCGAAATGCGGTTTGATAACAAACAGTTTGAACAGAATATTCAGACCAGTTTATCAAGCCTCGATAAGTTGAAGAAGAGCCTTAACCTCGAAGGGGCGGCGAAAGGCTTAGAAACCGTAAACGATGCCGCAAATAAATGCAGTGGGAATATGTCACCGCTGAGTAATGCAGTTGAGACTGTGCGAGTGCGATTTTCGGCATTGGAAGTGATGGCGATTACAGCTTTGCAGAACATTACCAACTCTGCACTTGCTGCTGGAAAAAATCTTGTCTCCGCTTTTACCATCGATCCGATTAAAACCGGTTTTGAGGAGTATGAGACCCAGATCAATGCCGTTCAGACAATCCTTGCAAATACCTCTTCAAAAGGCACAACGCTTGATCAGGTAAACAATGCGTTGGATGAACTAAACCATTATGCAGATATGACCATTTACAATTTTACGGAAATGACCCGTAACATTGGTACGTTCACTGCGGCTGGCGTAGATTTGGACACATCTGTAGCCGCTATCAAGGGTATTGCGAACCTTGCAGCTGTATCAGGTTCCAACTCTCAGCAGGCAAGTACCGCTATGTATCAGCTTTCACAAGCATTAGCGGCAGGAACAGTAAAATTACAGGACTGGAACTCAGTAGTAAACGCTGGTATGGGTGGTCAGGTATTCCAGGATGCGCTGAAAGAAACGGCTAAAGTTCATGGAATTGCCATTGATGAGATGATCAAAGATGAGGGCTCATTCAGAGAGACCCTTAGTAAAGGATGGCTTACCTCTGACATCTTGACTGAAACTTTGGCAAAATTTACAGGCGATCTCAACGAAGATCAGCTTCGAACCATGGGATACACCGATGATCAGATCAAATCCATCATGGAGATGGGTAAGACCGCGAATGATGCTGCGACAAAAGTAAAAACTTTTACCCAGTTATTCGACACATTGAAAGAGGCTGCCCAGTCCGGATGGACACAAAGCTGGGAAATTATCGTCGGCGACTTTGAAGAGGCGAAGGAATTACTTACGGAAGTGAGTGATACGTTCAGTGCCGTAATCAATGCTTCTGCCGATGCAAGAAATAAAATGCTTCAGGATTGGAAAGACCTTGGTGGTCGAACCATGATGATCGAAGCAGTAAAGAATGTTTTCGAGGGACTGGTTAGCGTTGCTAAGCCTGTTCGGGAGGCATTTAACGAAATCTTTCCGCCAATGACTGGAAAACAGTTAGCCGAAATCACAGAACGTATCCGTGATCTGACAGCAAAATTCAAAATGGGGGAAGAGAGTTCAAAGAATCTAAAGAATACGTTTAAGGGCGTATTTGCAGTGCTTGATATCGTCGGACAAGCTTTCAAAGCTGTTGCTGGTGGTGTCGGCGAATTGATTGGTCTTTTCTTACCGGCTGGAAACGGGGTGTTATCACTTACCGGAAGCTTCGGTGAGTATCTCGTTAAGCTTGATGAAACTGTAAAGAAGACAGATATCTTTGGTAAAGCAGTTTCGACTGTTGTTGATATCGTAAAGACAGTTATTACGTTTGTTAAAACTGCCGGAGAAAAAGTAAAAGAATTTGGAAAAGCCGCAGGGGAGAAGTTCGATTTCCCTGGATTTGAATTATTCCACTCATTCCTTGAACGAGTACATGATCGCATGGCTCAGATTGGTGATGGTGCTGGAAAAATGAAGAGCGGAGTCATTGTTGCTTTTGAGATGATGGGAGAAGCACTGGAAAAATGTAAATTTCTCAAAGTCATGGAAGCATTGTGGACAGCTGTAAAGGTAATTGCTGGCGGTATTGCCGATGCAGTCGGGACTATGATGGGAACACTTGCCGAGAAACTTGGAAATACAGATTTCAGCGGAGTTCTTGACATTCTTAACAGCATTGCTGTCGGTGGAATTGCTTTATCAGTTTCTAAATTCTTAAAGAGTGTAACCGAACCTCTTGAGAGGGTCAGAGGCTGCTTTGAGGCATATCAGACAAATCTTAAAGCTGGAACGCTACTTAAAATTGGAGCAGCAATCGCTTTGCTTGCAGGTTCTATCGTTGCAATTTCCCTGATCGATAGTGATAAACTATCAGCTTCTCTTGGAGCAATTACTGTACTCTTTGCTAATTTACTTGGAGCGATGGCGATTTTCAATAAAATCAGTAGTGATACGGGAAAAGTATCTAAAGCATGTACCGCAATGATTGCTATGTCAGTTGCAGTATCCATTTTGGCAGGAGCTTTGAAGAAGGTTTCAGACCTTGATTGGGGTGAACTTGCAAGAGGGTTGGTTGGAATTGCTGGTCTTACGACTATTGTTGTTGCATCATCTAAAGCCATGGCAAGCAGTCAGAAGCAGGTTATGAAAGGCGCTACCAGCTTAATTATATTTGGAGCGGCTATCAAAATTCTGGCTTCAGCATGTGAGGATTTATCGAAATTACAGTGGGATGAACTCGGACGTGGATTAACAGGAGTGGGAGTATTATTTGCTGAGATTGCTGTATTCCTTAGAGTTGCAAAATTCAACGGGAAAATGATCAGCACTGCAACTGGAATCGTTATTCTGTCGGCAGCAATGAAGGTTTTGGCGTCCGCTTGCAAAGACTTTGGTCAGATGGAGTGGAGCGAGATTGGAAAAGGATTAGCTGGAATCGGTGGATTACTTGCCGAACTTGCTGTCTTTACGAATTTGGCTGGAAATGCAAAACACGTAATGTCTACTGGCGTAGCCTTAATTGCTATTGGCGCTGCAATGAAAATCTTTGCTTCCGCTGTAAAAGATTTTGGTCAATTACAGTGGGATGAAATCGGCAGAGGTTTAACTGCTATGGGCGGCGCACTTGCAGAGGTAGCTATTGCTGTTAATCTGATGCCGAAGAACATGATCGGTATTGGAACTGGGCTCGTTATCGTCGGCGGCGCACTTGAAATCATTGCAAACTGTATGAGTAAATTCGGAGGTATGCAGTGGGAAGAGATCGGTAGAGGTCTTACCGTCATGGGTGGGGCCTTAGCTGAGTTGGCTATCAGTCTCAATTTCATGAAAGGTACGCTTGGTGGATCAGCAGCATTGTTGGTTGCGTCCGGAGCCTTAGCTGTTCTTGCGCCGGTACTCAGTATTTTGGGAGCGTTATCGTGGGAAGCGATTGCGAAAGGACTTATTTCTATTGCCGGAGCATTCACAATTATCGGCCTAGCAGGCGCGGTACTTACACCATTGGTTCCGACTATTCTGGCATTATCGGGAGCGTTTGCATTGATTGGTGTTGGGGTTCTTACAATCGGAGCGGGTTTACTTGCAGCTGGCACAGGACTTTCGGCACTTGCTATCGGATTCACAGCGCTGGCAACTGCTGGTGCCGCTGGAGCGACTGCAATCGTAGCAGCACTGACAGTTATCGTTACTGGTATCGCTGGCTTAATTCCGGCTGTTCTTACAAAAGTCGGAGAAGGAATTATCGCAATCTGCAAAGTTATTGCTGCCGGAGCGCCAGCTATTGGTGAAGCTGTAAAGGCAGTTGTCTTAACGCTGATCGATGTTTTCGTATCCTGTGTACCGCAGCTGGCAGACGGAGCTTTACAATTAGTGGTTGGTGTATTAGCGGCTCTGGTTACTTATACGCCTCAAATTGTAGATCTAGCTTTCAAATTCCTTATTGGAATTTTAGATGGTATTGCTAGTAATCTGCCGTCACTGATTAAAGCTGGTGTCGATGTACTCGTAGCATTTTTCGCTGGTATCGTCGATGCACTGAGAGGAATCGATACTGGAGCTTTGCTAAAAGGAATTGCCGGAATCGGTCTGTTATCAGCTATTATGCTTGCTCTTAGTGCAACAGCATCGCTTGTTCCAGGAGCAATGGTTGGAATCCTTGGTATGGGTGCGGTTGTTGCTGAGATGGCGTTAGTGCTTGCAGCCGTCGGACTCTTATCGAAACTTCCAGGACTTTCTTGGCTTATCGGAGAAGGTGGAAAGCTTTTACAGGGAATCGGAACGGCAATCGGTCAGTTCGTTGGTGGAATCGTCGGCGGATTTATGAGCGGTGTGTCGAGTCAGTTCCCGCAAATTGGAGCTGATTTATCCACTTTTATGAATAATGTTCAGCCGTTTTTACAGGGAGCTAGTCAGATTCAGCCATCTATGATGGATGGAGTAAAGGCATTAGCCGAGACTGTGCTTATTCTGACAGCGGCTGATATTTTACAGGGATTGACTTCTTGGCTTACAGGAGGATCGTCTTTATCTAAGTTCGGAGAGGAACTTGTACCGTTTGGCGAAGCTATGAGAGATTTCTCGTTAGCTATCGGAAACATGGACGGGGAAATCGTGGCAAATGCGGCGACAGCTGGCAAAGCATTAGCTGAAATGGCAGCCACAATTCCAAATACAGGCGGATTAGTGTCTTTCTTCGCAGGAGAAAATGACATGACTGCCTTTGGAAAGCAGCTTGTACCATTTGGCGAAGCTATTAGACAGTTCGGGGATGCAATTACTGGACTCGATGCAAATGCCGTTACAGAAGCGGCAATCGCTGGCAAGGCCATGGCAGAGATGGCAACAACCATTCCAAATTCTGGTGGTGTCGTAGGATTCTTTGCTGGTGAAAACGATATGGGTGAGTTTGGAAAACAGCTTGTACCATTTGGCGAAGCAATGAAAGCATTTGGCGATGCGGTTCGTGGACTGGAAGCCGATGCAATCGTCAATTCTGCAACGGCGGGCAAGGCTTTAGTCGAGCTTGCTGATACTGTTCCCAATACAGGTGGCGTTGTAGCATTCTTTACTGGAAACAACGATGTTGATACTTTCGGTGAGAAACTTGTACCGTTCGGTGAAGCTATGAAGGCATATTCTGAAGCTATTATGGGTATGGACTCCGCGGCTATTACGAACTCAGCAACAGCTGGTAAAGCTCTTGTAGAACTTGCCAATACAATCCCGAATACAGGAGGACTTGTAAGCTGGTTTACCGGCGACAACGATCTTGGCAGTTTCGGTGACAGTCTGGTTCAGTTTGGAAGTGGAATTAAGAGTTATTCAGATTCTATTTCTGGAATTGATACCGGAATCATGTCGAGCGTAATCACACAGGTAAATCGCCTTGTTGAGATGGCTAAGGGAATGGCTGAGTTGGATACGAGTGGTATGAGCGGTTTCAGTACAGCACTTACACAGCTTGGAAATAACGGAATCGACAGCTTTATTAACGCATTTACAGATGCGAGCGGAAGAGTGACATCAGCCGCAACATCTATGTTGACAACATTCATCAATGCTGCTAATGCGCAAAAGAGCAATATGACATCTACGTTTACGACCATGATGCAGGCTGTACTTACGACCCTTACAAACTATCAAACCCAGTTCAATACGGCTGGCTCTACATTGATGACGAAATTCATCACCGGAATCAAATCTCAGGACGGAAATACCAAAACCGCAATTACCAATATTATTAGCGGTTGTGTTACTGCTATAAACAACAAGCAAATCCAGTTCAATACAGCTGGTTCAAACCTCATGATCAAGCTCATTGCCGGAATCAAATCGAAAGATTACGAGACTAGAAATGCGTTTGTAAACATTTTAAGTTCGTGCCTTACAGCTATTGCGAACAAGTATCCGGAATTTCAAAATGCAGGAATGCAGTGCATGATTAAGTTCATTGCCGGCATTAAGGAAAAAGCCGAAGAGGTAAAAACTGCCTTCACTGGAAATCTTAATGCTTCTGTAACGGCTATCCGGGACTACCATGAACAGTTTAAACAGGCTGGTGCTTACCTGGTAGAGGGCTTTGCCGATGGAATCAGTGAGAACACATATCGTGCAGAAGCGAAAGCCAGAGCAATGGCAAGGGCTGCGGCAGAAGCAGCAGAAGATGAACTAGACGAGCATTCACCTTCCAGAGTCGGATACCACATCGGTGACTTCTTTGGATTGGGGTTTGTCAATGCAATCGGAACCTATGCAGTAAAGGCATATAACGCAAGTGCGGACATGGCTAAATCAGCCAAAACAGGTCTTGGAAACGCAATCGCAAAGGTAAAGGACATGATCGACAACGGTGTTGATACTCAGCCTACGATTCGACCGATTCTGGATCTGTCAGACGTTGAGGAGAAGAGTCATCGACTGAATACACTGTTCAGTAGATCACAGGCATTGACAGTTAGCACAGGAATTGCAGCATCTCGTGGACAGGATCTTCAAAATGAAGATACCAATCCGAATACAGGAAACTCTTATAACTTTACACAGAATAACTATTCGCCTAAGGCACTGTCGAGAACAGAGATTTATCGGCAGACGAAGAATCAGTTCTCGGCGATGGAAAGGATGGTGGAAACTTGATTCGAGCAGTCACGTTTACAAACTATCTTGGCGATAGTATCCGACTTGATTTGGCGAGACCGGAGGAATCCGGTTTCATCATCAAGTCTGTAACTGGCTTGGGACCAGGAAAAGCGAACATCAATACGACAGAAATTGCTACAAACGATGGAAGCCTGTTCAATTCCTCAAGGATGCCAAGCCGAAACATTGTTATTTCTCTTGCGTATATGTGGAAGGATTCCATTGAAGACGTAAGACAGCTTTCATACAAGTATTTTCCTATTAAAAAGAAACTTACCATGCTTATCGAAACCGATAACAGGCAGGCGGAGATTGAAGGATACGTCGAATCAAACGATCCAACAATATTTAGTAAAGACGAGGGTTCGGATATCTCAATCGTGTGTCCGAATCCTTTCTTTTATTCTGCCGGAAAGGACGGACTCAATACGACCATCTTCTATGGCGTAGAGGCACTGTTTGAGTTTCCTTTCAGTAACGAATCTCTTCAGGACCCGTTGCTGGAAATGGGAGAAATCAAAAATGAAACAGAGCAGGTGGTTGTATATAATGGCGACGCTGAAATCGGAGTGACTATTACGATTCACGCAATCGGTGAAGCCAGCAATATTACGATCTACAATACCGGTACTCGTGAAGTGATGCGGATCGATACCGATAAATTGGAGAAATTCACTGGCTCTGGAATTATAGCAGGTGATGAAATCAATATCTGCACCGTAAAAGGAAACAAGTCGATTACGCTTCTTAGGAACGGAAAGACTACAAACATCTTGAACTGCCTGGATAAAAACGCTGATTGGTTCCAGCTTGCGAAGGGCGACAACATCTTTGCTTATACGGCTGAGTACGGAAGTACAAATTTACAGTTTAAGATTGAGAACCGTATAGTCTACGAGGGGGTATAAGCACTATGGATGTGACAATTTTAAACACCAACCTAGATGCTGTCTCTATTGTGGATACGTACGAGTCCTTCATCTGGACAGATCGGTATTACGCTTACGGTGACTTTGAACTGTATGAAGCAATGCGAGAGGGTCTTCTTGACTACATCAAACAGGATTACTATTTACAGAGCAAGGAATCTGAACATGTGATGATCGTGGAGAAAATCCAGATTACTTCAGATACCGAAGACGGTAACCATGTAACGGTTACTGGGCGTTCATTAGAATCTATCCTCGACAGGCGAATCGTCTGGGGACAGAAACTATTAAGCGGAAATCTTCAAAATGGAATAAAAACACTGCTCAACGAGAATGTAATTTCTCCGTCAGACAGTAATCGAAAAATTTCAAACTTTATTTTCAAAGAATCAACCGACTCGGCAATCACAAAGTTGAAACTGGAAGCTCAGTATACAGGCGATAATCTGTACGATGTCATTCAGAAAATTTGCGAGGAGCAAGGTATAGGTTTCAAGATTACTCTGAATGATGAAAAGCAGTTTGTCTTTGAGCTGTATGCCGGTTCCGACAGGTCATACGATCAGACAGAGAATCCATATGTTATATTCTCTCCGAAATTTGAGAATATCATCAACAGTAACTATATCGAATCTAAAGCTTCGTTGAAAACCGTGACTTTGGTTGGCGGAGAAGGCGAGGGTGCTGGACGAAGATATACTACAGTTGGCGGTGGTTCTGGTTTGAATCGTAGGGAACTGTTTACGGACGCTCGTGACATCTCTTCAAATGTTGGAAGCGATGACGCGTTGACCGACGCTGAGTATATGGCTCAGTTGCAGCAAAGAGGAAAAGAAAAACTTGCAGAAAATGTGAGCATTACCTCGTTTGAGGGAGAAACAGAAACAACCATCATGTTCCAGTATGGAAAAGATTTCTTTAACGGGGACATTGTACAGATTGCGAACGAATACGGACACGAGACAAAAGCTCGTATTCTTGAAATTGTTCGCTCAGAAGATAAGGACGGTTATTCCGTCTATCCGACTTTTAAGACTATAGAACAGGAAGGAGCGTGATGAAGAAGTGAGTGTAACATTTGGATTTTATAATTCAAAAGAAGGAGATCGGCGCTACGATGCTATTCAGATGTCCAGTATTTTCGATGGAATCATTCAGGACGGAATCTTGCAGCATGTCGGAACTGCAATGGTTGTAAAAGAATCGGAAGCAATGATTATCAACGTTGGTATCGGACGAGCCTGGTTCAATCACACTTGGACGCTGAATGACGCTCTGTTACCGTTAGTAGTTCCACAGTCCGAGATTCTGCTGAACCGATATGATGCCGTTGTACTTGAAGTGGATTCGAGAGAGGCCGTCAGAGCAAATGACATCAAAATCATTAAAGGAACCCCAGCATCGAATCCAATGAAACCTACGATGGTGAAGACAAATGATCGCTGGCAATATCCACTGGCGTATATTTATGTCGGCGCCGGAGTTACTTCTATTCGACAGGCAAACATCACGAACTGCGTTGGAACTTCGGAGTGTCCATTCGTAACGGCCCCATTGGACAAGGTCGAAATCGATGATTTGATTGCTCAATGGCAGGACCAGTGGAAAGAGTTCTACGAAAAGCAGACTACTGATATGGAAGAAACAAATAAGTTTTGGAAAGAGCAGTGGTCTACCTGGTTTCTGGCACAGACTGAGGAGATTCAGTCGGCATATTTGACATGGGAAGCTCAGTGGAATCTTTGGTACTCGGAGCATACAGCAGATATGGAAGCCACAAGTACCTATTGGAAAGAAAAATGGGAAGCGTGGTTCAATGAATATACAAGCATCAATACTGCGGAAATGGCTGACTGGAAACAGAAGTCGGAAACAGAATTTCGAGAATGGTTTGATCAGTTACAGGAACTGTTAGATAGCAATACGGCGGCAAGCCTTGCTAAGAAGCTGCTGGAGTTGCAGGAGCAGGTAGACATTCTTAATCAGTTCAGTTCCAACCTTGAAAACGAATACACGGTATATCAGAAGCTTTACGACAATGGATACCGTACTTACGGAGACGTGCTCGATTCTTCGGACGCACCCATTACTGACAGCAATTTGGATACTGTCATTGGACGTACATATTCCAGTGATCTTCTCCGTGACAGCAATGGTGATGTTATCGAAGGTCGGGCTATTTTTGTCATCAAATAAAGGAGGATTCATTAAATGAAAATCACAGACTACGAAAAGGTCCAGGAGTTAGCAGCAAGTAATATTTTCCTGCTTGACGGACCTAACGGGACAAAGACCATTGCGGCAGATGCTTTAGCAAAGGCGTTAATCGGTCTTTTAAGTTCCAAAGATTTTATCGGAGGAGTAAATCTTTCCGAACTCACCCAGATCAACAAGCTGGTAACCGGTAACAAATTACTCGTCGGGACTACGGACGGAAACAAGGCTATCGCCGCTGAAGATGCACTCTTTGCTATGCTGGACAGCTTTGCTCCAGTGGAGCTTCGCCGGGTTATCTTCAGAGGTAAGAATCTCGGAACAGCTCTGACAGCGGTACAGAAAGCTGCTATTAAGGATGGTTCCTTTAAAGGAATGTTCCTTGGCGATTATTGGAATATCGGAGGCCGCATCTGGCGTATCGTTGATATGGATTACTGGTACAACTGCGGTGACACTGCATTTACCAGCCATCATCTTGTTATCATGCCGGATGAAGCACTTTACAATGCACAGATGAATACTACCAATGTTACAACTGGTGGATACGTTGGTTCTGAGATGTATAAAAAGAACCTGGAGAATGCAAAGACAATCGTTAATGCGGCTTTCCAGGGTTCTGTTCTTACTCACAGAGAATACCTGTGCAATGCTGTTGCAAACGGAAGACCGTCCGGTGGAGCATGGTTCGATTCCAGCATTGAGCTCCCGAACGAACCTATGATGTATGGACATCTTCATTTCAGTCCAACTTCTGATGGTTCAACCGTTCCGAGTATCTACACAATCAGCAAGACTCAGCTGGCGCTGTTCGTGGTATGCCCGAGATTCATCGTAAACAGATCTTACAACCAGTGGTTAAGAGACGTCGTTTCTTCGGCTAACTTTGCCTTTGTGACCAGCAATGGCAATGCGAACTGCAGCAACGCTTCGGACTCTTATGGAGTTCGTCCGGTCTTCCCGGTTGGTTAATTAAAATCGCGGGGCCTTGTGCCCCGTTTTTATTTTTGAAAGGAGCTTTTAATCATGGAAGAGAAAATCTATAAAATTACCCTCGGTGATGGAAGTGAGATTTCCAATCTTAAGCTGAACGGAAACAATTTCATTTCTACAGAAAAGATTGAGGAATCTGTATTTGCAGATAACTGCTCTCCGGTTACTATCAGCGACGGAACAACTGAGACTGTTCATCCGAACATGGAACTGGTTCAGATCGTTGAGCAGATTCCCGGGGAATACTGGTTTGTCCTTAGAGATATTTCTGAGGAGGAATTTGTCAGAACCAAAATGCAGTCTGACATCGCCTACATTGCAATGATGTCCAATGTAGAGCTTTAAGAAGGAGGATCACCATGGAACATAGCAAGAATTACAGTAAAGTAAAGCTTTGGTACCGCATGAAAATGTGGAATGAGACCAAGGTTCGTAATGCGGTGAAGATGGGCTGGATCACCAAAGAGGAGTTCGCTGAGATCACCGGTAAAGATTACGAATGAGCGTTCTGTTAGGCGACAGGAAAGAGTCAAAATTCGAAGCGATTACGTACTCGATCGAGTTGCATGATATGCTGATACTCCTTATGCAGAGGGGATTTGGTGTTAAGGATGTGGACAGCTTTGTTCGGAAGAAGTATGCGTATGGAGAAATTTCGGAAGAAAACTTTGCTAAGTATAGAGAACTGATGCGGAGTTTCAAATCGAAAATAAACCAATGTGCTTCCTTGATAACGAGCAATGTTAGGGCGGCAAACACTATTTACCCACGGACAATGCACGAGTACGAGACCAGGAGAGATTACCAGAATGCGGCCATTGTAAATTGCGAGCAGCTCATCAATGAGTTACAACGGGTTGTTGAAATATTTGATGTAGATCTGAATTTATACAACCGGTATGTTAAAGCTATCGACCGAGAAATCGGATTGATAAAAAGGTGGCGTCAAAGAGACATGGCGATTAAGTCGCGGTTAGAAAAAGGGTAACATCTAAAAATTGCGTCGTTTCTTCGGCTAACTTTGCCAATGTGAACAACAATGGCAATACGAACTACAACAACGCTTCGAACTCTAATGGAGTTCGTCCGGATTCTTCGATTAACCAACGAAGAAGGAGATGCTATCCGTTCCGCAAGGATAAATAATAAAGCCTAATACAATTTACTACGGTAAGTATTGTTATAACGGTGAATAGGTTATGAACTACGAGGAGATTGTCTGTGACGCCAATAACTTGTATAGGGCTTATAAGGTCTCTGTGAAGAGCAGCAAGTGGAAAGAATCGACGCAAAAATTTATGATGAATTTCCTGCGGTACATATTCGAAATCCAAGATGATCTAATAAATCGGACACTTCAAAATGGACCGACACAGGAATTCGAGCTGCACGAAAGAGGCCGGATAAGACCTATTACAAGCATTCAAATCCGCGATCGCATCGTCCGACATTCTCTGTGCGATGAGGTTTTACTTCCAGAAGTTAGGAAACATATTATCTATGATAACTGCGCATCTATCAAGGGGCGCGGAATTTCACAACAGAGAAAACGATTCGAAATCCATCTCCACAAATACTACCAATTATACGGAAATGACGGTTATATTCTATTCGGTGACTTTTCAAAGTTCTATGACAATATTATCCATGAGATTGCCAAACGAGAATTGTTGAAGCTGTTCAATGACGATGAGTTTATTGACTGGCTTTTAACGTTGATATTTAAGGGCTTCCAGATCGATGTTTCGTACATGTCTGACGAGGAATACGAGGCCTGTATGACCGATACTTTCAATAAACTGGAGTATCGGAACATTCCAAAAGAGAAGCTCACTGGCGAAAAGTGGATGGAGAAGTCTGTCAATATTGGAGATCAGCTTTCGCAAGTCATTGGAATTTACTATCCATATCCTATTGACAATTACGTCAAGTATGTACGTCAGCAGAAATTTTATGGAAGGTATATGGACGATTGGTACATCATGAATCCCAGTAAAGAAGAGCTTGAAGAGTTGCTCGAAAACGTCTGTAAAATTGCAGCTGAACTGGGAATCCATATCAATCGTAAGAAAACTAGAATCGTTAAGATTTCGAGCAAATATAAATTCCTGCAAATCAAGTACACACTTACAGATACTGGTAAAGTCATCAAACGAATAAATCCGGATCGAGTTACCGCCATGCGTAGAAAACTCAAGAAACTTGCCGTTAAGGTTGGACATGAAGAAGCGGATTACGACAATGTCGAGAACATGTTTCGCGGTTGGATGGGAGGTCATTATAAGCTCTTATCCAGAGAACAACGAAAGAATTTAATACAGCTTTACGAAAACCTATTTAGTAAGAAAATCACAATAGTCAACAAGAAGCTGATTGTTTCTGATAGGTCTGCATGATTGCACATAAAGAAGGAGGAAACGATGGAACCATGGTTTCAGGTTGTACTTACGATCTTTAGCTCAGTTCTTGCATCTTCTGGGCTATGGGCCTATTTGCAAAAGAAAAGCGAGCAAAAAGATGTTAAAACAGAGATGCTTATTGGATTGGCACATGACAGGATCATGTATCTTGGAATGTCGTATATTGACCGTGGGTGTGTAACCCAGGATGAATATGAAAATCTGAGGGTATATCTCTACGAACCCTACGAACGTATGGGCGGGAACGGTTCAGCGAAGCGAATTATGCAGGAGGTGGACAAACTCCCGATTCATAAATTTATAGAGAAGGAGGAAGAGCACAATGAGCATGAGTAACAAGACATACGACATCCTTAAGTGGATTGCTATGTATCTGCTTCCGGCTGCTGGTACATTATACTTTGCACTGGCCGGAATCTGGAGTCTCCCGTATGGAGAGCAGGTGGTCGGAACCATCACTGCGGTTGATACTTTCCTTGGTGTTATCCTTGGAATCAGTACATCCCAGTACAACAAGACTGCTGATAAAGAAAACTAATGAAAGTGTCATGGAGGACTAAACATTATGGCGAATCTGAATGTAAACAAAGTCATTTATGGGGGGGGATGTCCTTATCGATCTTACTGGCGATTCCGTCAGTGCAGATAAGATCCTCAAAGGTATTACTGCTCACGATAAGAGCGGTGCAAAGATCACAGGTACCTGTACTTTCGACAGCGATACTTCCGAGGATACTGCGGCTGTCGCAGAGATTCTCGTAGGAAAGACTGCGCACGCCCGTGGAAGTAAACTTACAGGTACTATGAAGAACAACGGTGCGGTTAAAGGTGTCATCTCAACCGTTGCTGGAGAATATACAGTACCGCAAGGTTATCACGATGGCTCTGGTAAGGTGTCTATTGACGCCACCGAACAGGCAAAGCTTATTGCTACTAACATTCGTGAGGGTGTGACGATTCTTGGCGTTGAGGGTGCTATGTCTGGTTCTGAGGATATGAAGCCGCAGAGCAAGGAAGTAACACCGTCCAAAGAAGCTCAGACGATCATGCCGGATGAAGAGTACAACTGCTTATCTCAGGTTACAGTTAAGGCAATCCCGTATGTAGAAACCGACAACTCTGCCGGAGGGAAGACTGTTACGATCGGATAAGGAGGTTTTGTCAAATGGCTGCGAATAAAGTCGTATTCGGCAATAAAGTTTTGATCGACCTTACCGGCGATACTGTTACGGAAGAAGCTTTGTTGAAGGGCTATACAGCACACAAAGCGGATGGTACAATTATTACCGGAACGGCTTTCGCAGGATATCCTAACGAGTTCGTGTTCTTAGATAACATCGAAGACTCAAGCGGAAACCCAATCAAAGACAGTTCCGGTAAAACAATTCAGGGACAAACCATCTATCGCAAAGCCCGCAACTCGGTTCTTTTGGATTCTACGGGCGATGTGATTGAAGATGGTTTTGAACAGTAGATAGAGGTAATTAAGTTCGTGTGGATGTCGTTTATTTCTCGATTATTCCTACATTTGAACCCTCTAGGTACTGTAAATGCTGGATAGTTTGTTTCTATAATAGAAATTATTTTAAGTTTCAATAACAGGGAGGTAGGATTATGGCAATTA
>OBYZ01000358.1_pt1 | contig 49661 bp, 59 predicted proteins | sample 1501501 | NCBI WGS metagenome assembly OBYZ01 (sample SAMEA2580213, study PRJEB22360) | human gut metagenome | biome: human gut; feature: human-associated habitat; material: faeces | place: Denmark | collected 2008/2010
GCCGGAGACGCAAAAGGGCCGCACCCGGAAAGCCGGAAGGGCCGGATGGAAAACCCGCAAGGGCACTCCCGAACCGCCGGGAAGCCCCGACGGGCGAGGAAAGGGAAGGAAAAGGAAAAGGGGAAGGCGCACGCGCGCCTCCCCCCCGCACTGCAAAGGTAAGGGGGAAAAAAGGCGGAATGCAAACGGGGAAAGAAAAAACAGGACAAAGAAAACGGAAGGGAAAGACAGGCGGGGGAAGAGACCGGAAGAAAGAAAAGAAAAAGACATGCCGAGTGACCAAGAAGGATGTTCGACAACTGAGGGCAGGAAAAGGAGGAATTTTGCAATGCCATATTTCCACAGATGCAAAAGCAAGGAGAACATGTTACTACCCTCCTGCTTATGGCTGATGTACATTTATCGTCTCCCTATATGGGCTATCTCAAGATACAATCAGGCAGATAATGACACCGAGGCGATCTGTTTTCAAGTATTTTTCTTACTTTTGCAACATCAACAACAAATCAAAAAGGAACTGCCAAATGAAAAAGACAATCCACCTGCTGCTGTGCCTGCTTCTGGCCACGCCTGTAGCTGCACAACGAATGCAAAACACAAAAAGCGCACAGACAACATTCCTGCACCCATGGGCAGGCAAACGAGTGGCCTATTTCGGAGATTCCATCACCGATCCTCAAAACAGAGGATCAAAAAAGAAGTATTGGAATTTCTTGCAAGAACTGCTAAACATCACACCATACGTATATGGAAAAAGTGGCCGACAGTGGAACGACATTCCCCGACAGGCCGAGCAACTGAAACAAGAGCACGGCACTGACTTTGATGCCATTGTCATTTTTATGGGCACCAATGACTACAACAATGCCGTGCCCATAGGAGAATGGTTTGAAGAGACGGAAGACTCTGTCGTAGCCGCACGCGACACCCGATGGGCCAAACGGAAATACTTGCGAAAGAAGCGAACGCCCGCGATGGATGCTGACACCTACCGGGGGCGCATCAACATTGCACTAAGTCGCCTGAAGACAATGTATCCCACCAAACAAATAGTACTGCTCACGCCGATACACCGCGCCCTCTTCTACGGCAACGAGCACAACATACAGCCGTCGGAGGAATATCAGAATGCCGTCGGAATCTACTTTGACCGGTATGTGGAAAGCGTAAAAGAGGCAGGAAACATCTGGGCCGTTCCCGTGATAGACCTCCATGCCGACTCGGGGCTCTATCCGCTCAGCGATGAAGGGGCAACCTTATTCCACGACTCTGCAAAAGACCGTCTTCACCCCAATGATGCCGGTCACAGCAGAATGGCACAGACACTCTACTATCGGTTGGCCGCCCTGCCGTGTAGTTTTTAGCCTCGGTGGTCAGCGCACCACAGTGGCCTTGACAATGCGGATATCCTCACGCGGGCGGTCATGCTCGTCGGTATCAGCCCACTGTATCTGTTTGACCACTTCCAATCCCTCCGTCACCTCACCAAACACAGTATATTGTCCATCAAGATGAGGCGTGCCACCTATTTTATTATAAGCTTCTCGCAAGGCCGACGACATTTTCACCGTTTCACTGGTGGCCTTATCAAGCCGTCGCTGCTGCGTGTCGAGTTCCAAATCGGTGAAACGCTTGCCATAGACAATATAGAACTGCGACCCCGACGACTTGCGTTCAGGATTGGTATCATCGCCTTCTCTGGCAGCCGCCAATGCACCACGCTTATGCCAATGCTCCGGCCAACGAATCTCAGCCGGAATCTTTTCGACCTCCGAGTGGTTGCCCAACACTTCACCGGTATGGGCTTCACGGCTCTTGGGATCGCCGGTCTGAATCATGAAATTAGCTATGACGCGATGAAACAACATCCCGTCATAAAATCCGGCACGCACAAGTTTCAGAAAATTGTCACGGTGCAACGGGGTGTCATTATAAAGTTTCACCCGGATATTGCCCATCGTCGTGGCCAGCAACACTTCATGGCAAACTGTGTCGGCTGCCGATTGGGCACCAGCCGATGACAGCAGACTCATCAAAAAAATGGTCAAAAAGAGTTTCTTAAATAGCATCGTTTTTTCCTTTTAAAACCTAAATCAGCCCTTAATATTGTTCTATTTTTCCCTAATATTAGCCAGTACCCTTTATTTACTGGGGTTGTGAGATTTCTGCCTTTACGTTTGGTCATTATTGCAGTGCAAAAATACAAAATATTTTAGCACAAACCAAAATTTTTCAAAACAATTATTTTCTCCGGCAGTAATGTGTAGAATATTGGACAAATATGCTATACAATAGAGTGTTGGATAAATATGCAACTTTGACAATAAAGCAATTATTCCCCCAATGGAAATAATCAACTATAAAAACAAAACCTCCGGAGCATCAACTCCAGAGGGTTTTCAAGTTTATAAAAAATACCTTCCGTGGAAAAGTCGGGGGCGTGGGGTTTCAGCGCATCATCCATTAAAATTTTACCCCATACCCCTATTTTGCTCTTATTTCTAATATTCCAATTATAGATAAGTCTTTACACTCTCCTATAAAAGATTCATCTTCTATAGATATATGCTTTGGCTTTCCCTTTAAGTTATTGTTATTAATATATCTCTTTATCTCTTCGGATAAAATGGTTTCTACTCTTAAATTATTTGGTTTATCTTCTCCATCTAACTTTATTTCAATAGTAGCATTAAAAGTATAACTTTCCTCGCCAATATAAAATGTTATTTTACTCATAACTTTCTTAATATATAATTCTTAGATAAATATTACTATCTCTCCTAATGGTTACATTGAAGCTAGAATCTCTAACTCATCTAAAGACAAGTTTCTTAACTTATCTATTACAACCTCCTTACGTTTCTGCTCTGCTAGCTCTTTATCTACTAAGACTTTAATCTGTTGTAGTAAGCTTAATTCGCTAGAGTGCTGTTCAATTAACTTATCTATCTTTTCAAATATACCATTAATATCCCAACCCTCTTTGTAAGTAAGTGAGCTACCTATCAGTGCATTACGCTCTTTACGAGTAGTAGATGCAATAAACTCATTAAAACTCTGAAAGCTCTTAGCTTCACCATTAATTGTTACATTCATATTTTTCACTGTTTAAATTCACCCAATATCGGGTAGCTATAGAGGTGTATGAAGTAACTTTGCAAAGGTAATAAAAAAAGGCTGATACGCAAAGTATCAGCCTAATTTTTATTCTATAGTAATAGTGATATTTTTCTATCCTTCTAGTTTCTTTAATAATCTTTCTAATGTTTCCTTACTTTCAAATACCCCACCTTTAAATGTGTTCTTGCCCACCAAGATACACCCTTCAGTGTCCTTGGGGAAGTTGCCCTAGTGGATTCTTATGCCCTCAAATCCCTTAACCCCTATAAGTAAAGGCAGCACTCTTTTAAATCTGGGGCTGTAAGTTAGCTGCACCTTATAAGTGCCGGTAGGTATGGCTGTCTTGCCGAATATCTTTCTTGCCTTTATATAAAGCACATTCTGGCTGTCTTTCAATCCTCTGTCCACATCTTCCAAGGTGTTGCAGAAAAACTATCCATCCACATAAAGGCAGCCTATGGTGTAGTCAGCACATTTAAATATCCTCTTTAGCCTTAAATCCATCCTATATAGCGTCAGTCACCGCATCCACAATCTTGCTGCTTGCCTTGCTCTCAAATTCCCCTATCTTGCTCTTAAAGTATATGCTAACTCCAAATATCCCTCCAGCTGTTATAAAGGCCTAAGCTATATAGATTAGCACACCAGTGGCTATATCAAAGGCATTAAGGAAAAACGACAAGAATGCTATGGCAATGCCACTGGCTACCAATGTTATTGCCACCACATACTGTAATCTGTCCTTAATGCCCAAACTCTACCAGTTATCCATCAATATTTATATAAATTCCAAAAATATCCGTCAAATAAAATCTTTACGATGCCACACCAGTCAGACGGTATGGTAATCTGCTCCTTATCGTTAATCTGCATTGCATTGTTGCCCCTCACATACTCTGCTATGCTGTAATAGGACTGTGTATCTGTATCGGCCTTGATAACCAGCTCACCCTTGCTCCTTTTAAATACAGTATATTCCTAGCCGACTTGCAAGGTCTCCGGATAATGCCCAAACTTCTTATAATAGGCCAGTCTGTTGGCCACATTGTTCTGCCCCAACTGTATAAGCCCGTTGGTCAGATTGTCCATATCTGGCAACACCAAAGTTGTCTGCCCTACACCCAGCAAAGTGTTGGGTCTGTCACCAGCCACTATTATATTGCTTGCATAGGTATGCAGCTTGGTAACTCCAACATTAACTATCTGTATGTCCTTTCTCAATCCGGAAACAGTACCGTCTGTGATTGTCATCGCACTTTTAATGTCTGGCAATACAGATTCTATATTTACAGCCCCTTCAGAGCCGGAAACAATGGATAGGTTATACTCCTTGCTGTAAGGGCTGATTGTCACCTTCTGATATGCACCGCTCTTGTTAATGGTCTCGTCAACTCTGGTGCTGAAGCCGTTATTGTATATCTTGGTTTCTATCGGCTTATTCTCCTCCGTCTTTCCTTCATAATAGAAACCATCCTAGTTAATCTTAAACACTCCGGTATTGGCTTCCAAGTAGTCCGCCTTAATCTTGCCATCCTAAAACAGAGCTGCCAGTTTGCCCTTGTTCACTATCTTTACCTTGTCTGCATCCAATACAATATCATCCACTGTCTGTCTTATCACCGATTCCGATTCTGTAATCTTCAGCAGCCTTACACCCTTCATCTTGATAATCCAAGGCAGTGTCTTTTTCGGTGCATCACTTTCCAAGTACAGCCACAAATAAGGCTTGTCTTTCGTCACCGTAAACTCATAGGTGTACAGTCTGTGTTGCGGCAAATCAGTCTTTCTAATCACATCATACTGCACACTGGCACTCTGCCAATCCTAACTGGCATACATTCTGACCATTAAGGCCAGTCTGACATCATCACCGTTTACGGACAGTTTAAAGGACAGCATATATTTACCAGCATCCAGTTTCTTGAAGACAGAGTTGCCGTAGTCTATATCGTCTGAATCATCACTGCACATAAAGGTATATATGTCCGTAGCCTTGTCATACTCCCTAGACTGATAGCCCTAATCGTCACCATCTATAAAGAACTCCTTGTCATTGATGATGTTGTCCCCAAAAGTCTCTATCTTGCCCACTCTGCTCTCTATACCGTTTGCCTTCTAAGTAAGGGTGGATATACTGTTGGTGTTTGCATTTACCTTGCCATTGGTTTCATTTATGGCCACTTTGTTGGAAACTGCCTAACTCTATATACCATCTGCCCTTTGGGTCAAGGTGGTGTAGTTATTGGTTATCTGCTTAGTATTATTGGCTATCTTAGATTCATTGGATGTTACCCTAGCCTTAATGCTGGCCATTTCCGTATCTGTAGCCTATTTAATGTCAAAGGTGGCTGCTGGCAATAAGATAACCGTCACTACTCTGGTGTCCAGAATCTGATTGCCCTTAACCAGCTCTACGGTAAAGTAGGTTATCTTGTCGGACTGCTTGTAATAGTTGGTCTGATAATTAGCATTGTCATATAAAGGAGTTGCCGTATTGGTAGACAGATTTGTATTAGTGTTGGATGTATTAGGTCTGAATCTGACATAATATCCGGCTGTAGTGGCATTGATATTGTTGCCATTAGCCCCTTGGATGTACCGTACATTGTATTTAAGGGATACACCCAGCTTACCGTCCTTATCAACGGCTGCCACTTCTGTAAGTGGGTTCAACTTATAAAACTCGGCATCCGCTCCTTTTGTCTTACTCCATATATAATCATTTACATTATCAGACGGGTAAGGCTTATCCCATATAAGAGTACCAATATAAGCACCCTATGTCAGTCCAAACAACTGCTCCTCTGGAGCTGGGACATACTCCAATTCTTTATCACCTTTAACCACCATAAAGTTACAAAACTTTACAAAACTATTATTGTCCTTAAAATGATAGGCTTCACTGTGGATATATACATCAGCGATTAAATCTTCCGTTATCGGAGTATTTGTGCCAAAAATGTTATATGCCATCTTATATGTACTAGAAAAATGCCCAGAATCAGACGTTTTGTCTGTTAACTTTATCATAGGCTGATACCCATAAAATTTATTAAACTGTATGGCGACCTAAAAATCTTTTGGATTTTTACTACCATTTATCCCAGTACTGTTATATACAATATCTTTAACTTCCCAATCAAAAGATACAGTAATAACATCATTCTTGTTAACGCCTTTTACTTTTAAGTTATATATAGGATGCTTGGGCTGCATCAACCAATTCTTAGAGCTGTAAAAGCAAAGATTCCTACCATTGCCATAATCTTTATTTTCCACATAAGGCTTAGCAGCGGTAAATGTTTTTCCGTCATCGGAATATCTTATAAAAGTGTATTGCTAATCTAAAGAATTAACTGTTATTTGTCCCCTTGCTATATTAACCATATTGATTGTAAGATTCTAGGAGTAGAATAAATCTACCCCTAGTTATTATTTACTTAAAGTCACTATAAATGTAGCCTTTACCTACACTTCTGCCTTGGTTACTGTAAGTGTGCGGCCAGTCTTACTGCCACCCGTTCCCCAAGCCGTATCTAATGCACCGCCCTTGTTGTACTTCTGCCAAGTGCAAGTAAGGCCAGTGAAAAAGCTGTCTGGCAGCAAAGTCCCATTCTGCCATACATTAACCTTTAATGTGGTGGATGTATTGCCGCTGGTAAGAGTTGTGCCGGCCAAGGCTTCTATGTCTACAGAATAGGGGTCGCTCATATCGGCAAATGATATAATGTCAGCCACAGAAGTGCCTTTAGTGCCACTTGAGTTGTCTGTATCGGTAATGATACATTTATAGCTGGCAAAATTCAAGACTGCATCGGCCGGAATTGTAATCTCATTAGTGGTAAAGTTGGTAATACCCTTTGCATTGGCATTGGTAATGTCCTTCCAAGTGCCGTCCAAGACCTACCATTTATAGGACACATTGGTGTTGTCAATAGCAGAACCTCTCCACAAGTCACAATGTGCCTTCAAGGATGCCACATTGCCATTCTTAAATACAGTACCATTAGGGGCATAGGCAATGGCTCTAATCTGCTGTCCAGTGTTTATAACCTTAGTAACCGTATATACAGCCTTGGCAGTGGTTTCTGCACCAGTATCTGGGTCTACATATATAACAGTACACTCTATGGTAAGGGTAGTGGCACTGCTAAGGTTATTCTTAACGGTGAGTGCATAAGGTGAACTGGTGGCTGCTGTAGCACCAAAGTTATTGATGGCTGTGGAGCCGTTTATCTTCCATTCCGGAGTGCCCTTCAACTTGGACACCTAGTTAGTAGATGTGCCGGAGACATAGACCTCCGGAGTGATTACTAGGTTCTTAGCCCCATAGTTGGGTACATAGGAATTGTTCTCCTAGTTAAAAATCTGTGTTGCTGGTTGGTTGGATGATAGGAAAAGGTTTATAGACTTGCCATCATTCAAATCAACTATCGTTATTTGTCCTCTTGCTATATTAGCCATAATTATAAATAAGTTTTAATGTTGTCAATATCAATTATACAATCAAAAGTGCATCTTCTAATTACATCTTCATCTTTTAAATGGATAGTGTTGCCCACACCTTCCTTTGTCTTGTTCCAAGCCTTGTCAGCATCCTTATTGGAGCTTACCCTAACCCAGCTGAATAAAGACGGTGGTATCTTGTCGGTTATGTTTATCATTCCGTGCCACACTTCAGCATACAAATCCACCTCTCTGTCATTTATAAGTGTCAAATTGCCATCTGCTGAATATACCCTTACATCTATATTGTTTTCTCCCTAATAGGCATTGTCCTTTATATAGTCCTCGACACTCTGGCCAGTGGACACTTTGAAGTTGCCAGTAAACTCATTAAGTCCGGCACTGATTACATTCCCCCTATGTGTCTCCAAATGATAATCATTGATGCCTTTATACTGCACTATGGAAGGGGCTTGTAAAGCGGCATCCAAGAACTTACTGTTATAAGCAGACAAAATTATGGCATTCTGTCTGGAAGTGTCAATTCTATTGCCCAGCTAAACTATCTTGTCCCCTACAGCCGGATTGGTGGTGGATGCTGCATCCTTGTCGGTATCTGACAGTATAACATAGTTATATAAAACACCCTCTATTGTTTCAGTGCCTACTTCCGTACACAACCGCCAGTAGAAAGTATTGGAGACATTTGTAGATGCTCCCACACCGGCATTAAATGTCTGGCACACAACCTAATCATCCTTAGCAAACTGGTTGTATATCTTCTTGTCCCCATCTGTTGCCCTCCAATAGCATTTAAAGCCACCGTCCATTGCTGTCACTCTATCCACAGTAGCATTGGCCGGAGTGAGTATTATCTGGCCTCCTACTGACTTTATTTCATCTATTACAAGACTGAAAAAATGAGCAGCCTTGGTAACTGTAAGCGTTTCAACAGATATGTTACCAGCCAGCAAATCACTTATAGTTGCATTGGTATAGCTTAACTTGCTGCCAGATAGTGCCTTTATAATGCCTTGCAGATAATTTAACTGCTCACCAGACAAATCTTTGATGCCAGCTTCCGTCATTTCTGCCTTCTTTATAAAGGCATTGTCTGATTCTAAGTCTCCAACTAATTTTGCACCTTTGATAATACCGTCCGCATTTATATTGCCACCCACTTTATCTTGTTCATCAGTGGTGGCCTTTACTGTTATATCTCCACCAATGGCAGTAATGTTTGTGACATCAGTCAAATCACCCCCCACATCCTATGTGCCGTTAAACGGCTGACCGAAAATAGTGTGTGTTTCCAGACTGCCAGTTGCCTATTTGGCATTAGTGCCGGAGCTGCTGTTAGATATGGCCCGTTTGTCGTCAGCTTCTTTCGGCTTGTTGTATTTCGCTATATCTATCATTTCTTCTCTATCAGTTTAATGTTCACCGAATTATATCTATAATCTCTATTTATACTGTCTACAATGAAAAGTCTGTCATTTATGGCAGTATCTCTATATAGTCCATATATATAGTTATCATTCCTAAGTGGAAGCTATAATATTATAGACGCTGTATTATACTGGTTATAAATACGGTTTATTAAATGCTCTTCCTATCTGGCCGTATCTCCAGTAGCCCTATTGTATGTCTTATCCAGATACTGCATCTGTCCATCAGTCTTTTTAAAGGCCACAGAACTGTAATTTGGCTTCTTGTTGTCCCAAGTACAAACCTTAAATTTAATATCACCAAGTTCTTTTATATAAGAGTTATTTATAATGTTGGTATAAACAGTATCACTATCGTTTACCTTACTGAATGTAGGGTCTCCGATAATAGCCTTAAACTTAAAATCCTTTAGAAACACACAACAATGCTTGTAATGCTATCCTTTATTCTTTCCAGATTTAGCACTATGATAATTAGGGTCATAAGGCTTGTAAACAGTAAGGGTGGGCAGTCCACTTATTACTCCATTCTTAGGCAGTGTAATCAAATATCCTTGCTCATTAGTGCCAATACGCCAATTAACCGTATTTACAAACTTCAAGTCCTTAAACATAGTGGCATCCGCCCTACGCTCACCGTTATCTGCATCATCCTTTATATACGGTATCTTGAAGGTTGTTTCGGATGCCGACCAGCCACTGCCATTCCAATAAAGACTGCCCCACTGTAATTTGGCCAGCAGATAGGTCTGTCCGGCATCCATAGAGTATCTGCCTTCCGATATGTCGGATTCATTGTCCGGTATTGGGTAAGGGTCATCATAGTAGTAGTGGTATCTGTAATTGCCGCTGATAATCAGATAGGCATTCTCACCGCCAAACAAAGCAGTGCCGTCTGATGCCACAGTTTGAAAGTAAGGGTACTTAGTTATGTTGTCGTTACTTATATGACTATCATTCGGATTCAGCAACACTATATAGTCTGAAAAGTCCACCTTACTGAACTCATTCATAGCCAACCACCTATCCAGAGTAATCTGCTTGTCAAGCATTTTAAGAACCAACTGCTAAAAGTAATCCGGAGCATTGTCCAGCTTCTTAACACAAAACTTGGCAATGGTAGCACCGTGCATTGATTTGGTGTCGGTGTAGTTCAATGATGTAACGGTGTCTGTTATGTCCCTACCGTCTGCATCATACTTATAGAACTTGTAATAAGGATTGTTGAAGTATTTGGCAAACACCACATTGTAGTCACTGTAGCCGCCCTTCTAAGGGTTTCTTACCCTATCAATCATCACTATCATATTGTTGTTTTTACTATCTGCACTGTTTCCCACCTTATTGGCCACCACTTCACCGTACATACCATTGTTGATGTTGTCAGAGCTTTGTAAAGTGGCATCACTGTCAGCTGTAATGTTAACGGCAGTATCAAACATATCTGGCAATATATCATCAAATGTATATAAATCATCAGTCACTTTCACCTTATTATATACATTATCTATAGACAAGGAAGCACCGCTGTCTATATAGTCACTGGCCGTTATGGTCTTGTTAAATGATAGGGTCACTTTACTTGGTGTCGGGTTGCCTATGGTGTATTTATAATAGTCATTGATGCCGTTTTTAATTGCATCATAATCTAGAAAGTAAACCAAATCCCTATCTGCAACTGCCGTTACTCCCAAAAACCTACAAATCTCTTCCAAGACATCCTAACAAGTCCAAGCCACATCCGAATCTGTCTCATCTTCTTTTTTATCGTCATAGAAGTTCTATTCTGATATATACAGTTTGTCTAATAAGGTGTCTACGGTATCCTTATTAAGTTGAGTGTTGGCACTAATGACAAATCCAGTATAGGCATTGCAGCTTTTAACCAGTTTGTTGATTATGTCCAATAGCGTTACCACTCTCTTTTTATCTGTCGTGTACTTTATATATTGTAGGGTGGATAGGGCATCTATGCAAGACAGCTCTATTTCCTCCCTATACTCCTCAAATCCCATATTGTACAGATTTGGTTCTATATAGCCAGTCCAAGCTATGCCCTTGCTGTCTGACAGCTCTATCTTAGTCCCCTATGCCTTGCCACTGTAAATGTCAAAGTTGTAATCCGGTGTAATGATATTGCAGCTGGCAGACTGGTATTTGGCTGGCTTGTATAAAGTATCGTCTGAATTGTCCATCTCTGTAGTAAAGGGAATGCCACCCAAAGTCAGTGTCTTTTGAGTAGCACCGCCTTTTTCCGTCGTTATTCTGATTGTATAGAGATTATTATTAACATCTCTGAATCCAGCATTATAAATCATCGTACTTTCCCCATTTTAGAACTGTAATTGGATAAAGCCACATACAAATCAGAGCCTTTAATCTTTACTACCGAAGTAGTGTTGGTGGAAGCAACGTTACCACTATCCAGCAGTCTAAATAGATTTCCTTGCTGCTTGCCATTCAATATCATTTCCCCAGCATTAACCTTGGCAAACATCTTGTCTCCGTGAAATGAATTGCCGCCAATAACACCCCCATCAGCAAAGCTGCCAATCATAGCAATACCAGCAATGACTGCGGCTATACCAGCAGCTATAGCAACTATATTTAATGGGAAAGGCATAGCTGCTCCAGACTTTGTAGCACCACTGATGGCTTCAGCACTGTTGGCAGCTATCTTTGCTTGTGAGTTGGCCACTTCCTAAGTGGTGGCAGCTGTGTCTATTGCAGCAGTAGCGGCAGTAGTAGTACCTAACAGCTCCGTAACGGTATTAACTGCTGTCATTACATCTGAAACGGTCTGTAATACAGTGCCCACCGTCTCAACCACTCCTATAAACACCTACCAAGCATCTGCACCGTCAGCCAGTGAGTTTGACAGAGATTCAACACTATTAACTACATTGTCCAAGCCCTCAAAGCCACCTAATATATCATCGGCATTGTTTCTAAGCTGGGCAAATCCTTTGTCAAAGTCGGATTCTATATGCACCTTTATAGGCTTCAATCCCAAGTCCTACAGTTGCTTGTTAATGTCTGCTATCTGACTGTCAGCAGTCTTCTTGTCTATAATGCCCAAATCCCTCTGGTTGGATATGGCATCTATATTGGATTGTGCATTCTCATAAGAACTGACCTTATCCTATGTCCCATAATCCAGTTTCCTTATCTTGATGGTAGTAGTGTCACTAATGGCATCTACTGCATCCTAAAGTTCTTTCTTTGTCGTTTCCAGCTATATCCTAACATCCGCTGTCAGATTCTCATTGCTCAATCTGTCCTATATTTCCTCTATCTGACTGTTTAAATCAGCAACAGAACCGTTGGCAAATGTTTCCAGCAATCTCTTCTACTCCTTAATCTGCTTGGTAATCATAAACCATTCAGCTGTCTTGGGCGTGGTCTTATTCAGTCTGTAGTTGAGTATCTGAAGATTGCCGTTAATGTCCCTAATGGATGTTGCACCCTCTTTAAAGCCGTTATTGTTAATGTCATCCAGTCTATTTTGCCAACTGTCTATAAGCCTTGTGGTTTCTCTAAAGGCATCAGTATTGGGGTTTAGGTTCTCCAATCTGTCACCAAGGATATTGACATTGTCCTTGATGCCCTTGATGGTCTATGCTTGTGTGTCAAACCCAACCATAGACAGCTTATCCTTCCATTTGGACAAGGATGCTTCCACTTCTTTATAGGGGGCTGTATTAGGCACGCATTTCTTCAGTTTCTCTGTCAGCACATCCACATTATCCTACATACTTTCTATAGTGGCTGCATTCTCATTGTAGACTTGCTGATGCTTTTCCACCTTGCCGATTTTCTTGCCGCTGTACCTTTCAGCCATAGCTTCCTTTTTGGCGGTGTTGCCCTAAATCTGACTGACCATAGCTTGCTGGTTATAATACTCCTTAATGCGGTTTCTGGCCTATGTCATAGGTGAATCCTCCGCATTGTCCTACAGTTCGTTTATCCTAGAATAGGCATAGCCTATGGTTTGCTTTATAGACTTCTCCTTTGCTGACAGCTGTGCCAGTCTCTTCCTATCAGCATCTGATAGGAGATATTTTTCATCCACCCTATTGGAATAGGCACTCATATAGGCTGCATTCTTCTGCTTATTTAAAATCTTTTCACGCTCTGCCTATATCTTTTTAAGTTTCTCGTTTGTCCTTTTACCCTATTCGGCTGCTTTTTCCTCATTTAGGAAATAATAGTCTATCTGATTGTCCGTAAGGTGCTTGCCATTAAGCTGTGGGTTAATCCTAGATTTTATCTGCTGTCTGCCAGCATCCAAATTCTGCTTGCCGAACTTCTAATGGGCATCTTTATATTCATTATCTGCTTCCTACATCTTTTTTACAGCAGCCATCTTTTCCTCCTTGATTCTGGCCTTGTAGTAATCCCTCTATGCTGCCGCCCTTTTGGCGTTGATTCTGGCATCTGTCACCCCTAACTGCTATGCTGCCGTTGCCAGTTCATCCAGCATATCAGCCAATTTGCCGGATTCCTATATAGTCTGTTGAAGTCCGTTTATGAAGTTGCTGAAATCTGTATTTGCCAAGCAAGTGGCAAAGTAATCTACTGCACTTCCGGCCTAGGTCTGCACTCTCTCCACTGCATCACCCAATGTCTGGCTGTTGGCCATCATCTTGTTAAACAAGGCTCCGGCACTCATAGCCACACCAAAGAATCCACCTAATTTACCAAGTGTACCACCTAGAGTATTTAGTAAATTTCCAGAGCCATTGGCACTGATGCCGACCTTGCCAAGCAGTTTATCCAGACTGTCTAAAGAGCCGCCAGTCTGTTGGCTTGCACCCTTTAAACTTGCTATCTCTTTTTTACAGTCCTACAGCTAGCTTTTAAACTGCTGATTCTAAAGTATAATTCTAGTTACAAAATCAGCCATATATTATTTGTTTTTACGTGAATATTCTTTTGCTTTCTGTCTAAGTCTTTCTATATCTTCATTACTGATACCAGTTTCCTTATTGTCATCCCAGACAAATCTAACAATGTCAGTCGGGCTTAATTTCTTTCGGCTGTTCACCTATGCAATGATATAAGCTATCATCCTACTTTGCTCCCAGCTGTCCCTATGCTTTAGGTGCATTGCCTATATAAGCGGCTGTACTTCATACATCTGCATTGCATCCAACACATAGTCCGGAGATATGCCACACTGTATTACTAAAGTCTGGTATATTTCAGTAACGGTCAGAGACTTTTTTTTTCGTTGTCCTCCACTTTGCCATACACATTCCTCTTGGATGCTTCATCTGCCAGAAACTGTTGGAATTGCACCAGTAAAGTGGGGTTATCATCTACAGAATCCATAAACTCGTCAAATGTCATAGTATCATCCGGATTGCTTGCCAATAGGATGCAATAGAAAAACACCAGTTCATCCGATAGGGATTCTATGTTAAACATCTTGTTGGTTATCTGCTCAAAGAGCATCAAGGCCCTAAAAGTGTATTTAAGTCTGTACTCCTTATTATTTATAGTCATAGTCAGTTTAAAAATTAGGCCTACCCCTTACCTATATAAAGGGTCAGAGTAGGCCAAGTAAACATCAATTATTGGGTCACTTTAGTTAGTGCGCCCACTCCGGTAAACTGTACCGTAAACGTTGCATTTTCTCCATTAGGGGCATTCTTCTCCAAGGATGTAATAAGCATCTGGCCAGTATAGCCATCCTTGGCTTTCGGTGTCCAGCCGCCAGTTTTAACAGCATCTAATTTGTTTTCCGCCAAATCTGTAGAGTTGCCTTCTAATGCAAACACGCCAGTAACGGGCTTTCTAGCTATCATCATTGCAAAAAGCTCGTCATAGCCAACCCCTTCGGCTTTGTCTGCACAGAGGTTCTCACTTGAAGCAGTCCAGCTAAGCACACCCACTTCACTGGTCTGCCACTTGCCACCACTATCTTTAGAACTGGTTTCCTTTGTATCTGCACTGATAGACAAAGTGTGTGAAGTGGCAAAACCTATTGATTTGCCGCCAACAAAAAGCATCAAATCACTACCTTTAATTACACTCATTTTATTTCAATTTTAAATGTTAGTTTCTGTATAAATGTATCTTCCAAATAATCCTCATCTGCATCATCTAAAGTTATCCCCCCTATATTGATACCATTGTAAGCACCTCTGCTGTGCTCCAGTATATCCTTTATCCTTTCTGCCAATGATATACTTTCCTCATAAGTGTTGGCTGCTACAATAATATCCAAGGTTACCAACTCTGAAAAGTTGTACCTATCCTTTGTATCGGATGGTTCTAATCCACTCCGTTTATAGACAACAAATGGAAACGTGGTGCCCTCATCGGCCACCAAAGGAAAAACTTTATTTATATTGTTCCTAGCCAATATGGCATATATAGCTTTACCAATTTGTAAACTGCTCATTTCTTGGATGCAATTTTCTAGATTGATTCTGACAATAGGCTGTCAATGCTGCTGAACACCTAATGCTCCGATTCCCTCTGGGCATCCTTAAAGAAGTGTCTGGCCGTAATGGCACCTCTATAGCCGCCTTTGCCAGTTCTCTTTAAAGACTTGCCATCATATCCGGTAATCTTGTGACCTCTGGTATATCTGTCCTTAGTACCAGTCTCAAAAAACTTCAGTCTGAAGTCTCCCATAATATGTACCTTGGCTTCCGTCCCATCCTTATTGATTTTGGACTTGATGCCGCTCTGTAAAGACTTGCCATATTTGGCAGATTTCCTTGTAGGGTTCTTCACTGTCTGCTTTAACTTTGCTCTGGCCTTTTTAATAAGTATCTAAGCTGATTTCTTTAGTGCCGTTTTCATTGCCTTGGTCTAATCTTTGCCAGACAAGGATGCAAACAGATTCACTACCTAACTGTCATCAATTTCAATCATTTATTAACTCCGTATTTATTGCCTTAAACTGCCTATGCTTGTCTGACTGTATGGATAGTATTCTATATTTCTATCCATTCCAGACAATGCACATAAGCTCCGTTACCTTATGATAATATCTAATCTTAAAGATTACATTACAAGTAAACACAATCTCATTGTTTTCATTAGCCCTATTACCATTAGTGTAGGTTACGTTAGCCCTAGTGGTTACAAATTCAGTCCACTTAATAGCATTAGCTCCAAAGCCATTTTGCTAAACTGTCGGCTGTTCTATAACAATCCTCTCATTTAATATTCCAGCTTGCATATTAGGGTATATTATAATGTTTGTAAAGTCCTAACAGATACTCCATAGTATAGGGCACTTTCATAACAGTGCTATAACTTACTGGCTCTCTGTTGGCATACAGATTGCCAACCATCAGCAAAATGGAATGTTTAACAGCGGATGGCAATTTGCCACCCACCATCAAATCATCCAAAGCTATGTCCAAATGCTAAGATACTGAATCCTCCGCAACCTAAATCAATGTGGTTATGTAGGCATCATCATCAGTAAAGCTGACATCTATATTTAGATGCTTTTTTGCTTCTTCCAATTTAACAAACATAGCTTTCACTTATTGCAATCACTTAATCACCTTCTTGGCAAATGCTTCGGCTCTGCGTGGCTTGGCATCAAAGAAAGCATTGATAACCAAGCGTACTTTACCGCTGGCAGCTTGCGTATAAGGGTCGACAGTGAGGTCGATACCACCCCATTGTCCAATTACATAGTCGGCAAAGTTGCCAAGCACCATACCTTTAGATGTGCAAGCAGAAGTGGAATAAACGGGGATTCCATCAACCTCTCCACCTTCCATTAAATAGCCAGACACACCATTGGATTTTAAAGTGGTCTTTAAGGTTGCCTTCACATTGGGAGCAACTATAAATGAAAGGTTGCCAGTCACATTCTTGTCCTCCAGTGCTTGCTCCATAGCTACAATGCCCTTAAAGTCAAGGGCTGCACTGTCAGCTGCCACACCATTAAACACACCAGCTGGCTTCTTGCTGTCACCAGCAGCATTGCCTAAAATGGTCTCCTCCAATTTGTTGGAGATGGCTCTGACAATGTCACTTTTAAGCATTTCCTCTGCACTTACCGAATCTTGGATAAGGAATTGCTTGGATATGTCGATATAGGCAGTCAGACGCTTGGGTTCTAAATTAACCTCACTAAACTTGCCAGCACCGTCAGCAGCGGCATCCACTTCACCAGCCCAGCCCACATTGGAGCCGCTGTAAACCGGAATAGACACATTGCCCACCAATCCGCTCATATAAGTTGCACCAGCCTTGGTCATCACTAAATTTGCCCTAAGAGGTTCTAAAATATTAAATTTGTCTTCTGCCACAACCTCTTGGCCATTGGCCGTTACGGTTGCTTGAATGTCTCCTCTTTCCTCGATAGGCAATACAATCTGTCCACTAAAGGATTGCCCGGCTTTACGCATTTCTGCAATACCAGCGTTTACCACTTCCTAGCTTCTTTCGTCCAAATTACGGTTATTGGCAATGTCATTAACCGCTTTAATCAATGAAAATTTACTCATTTTTGTTTTATTAGTTTCTTTGTTTAACTTACTGGTTATATCTCTGATTTCTCTATCTGCATCTGCAATCTCCTTACACAAATCATTGTAAGCACTCTCTTCATCTGCTGTCAGCTTTCTTGATTCAGCCTTTCCAGCAGTTAGGATGCTGTTGGCTTTAATTGTAAGCTGCTCCTTTTTATCCAATAACTCCAAACTGGTCATCACTTGATTTTACTTTCCAATTCTTTATAATAGTTATCTATCTCTTTCTTTTCTTGCTCCTTTAAGTTATCTAATCCTCTGGTGTTGACAGAAGTGGCACTGTAGGCCGGAAAATATACCGGAGATACATCGTACAGCTGTTTTATACTGTTGATTGTCCTTAGATAAGTCCCGTCCTATCTCTTCTCCCAACTGTCAGAGCTAACGGTAAAGGCAAAGGATGAAGTGGTAATGTCACCTCTCCTAAGCCCTTCTAAAAGCTCATCACCCAAAGCGGTCTTAGGGCCTTCAAAGGTGTATTTTAACCCTCTCTCATCCACTGTAAGTCTTAGGCTGCCATTGCCTTTATTGCATCTGGCCAACACTCCCTTGTCCTCATTGTGATTGAGCAAGCAAAGCACATCAGAGTTGTCTATAACTCCTTCCAAAGCCCTACTGTCTATAATCTCCTTAAATCCTCCCAAATCATTTGATTCAGAGTTGAACACCAAAGCATACCCTTCCACCTATCGGCTTTCTGGCGTAGTTGCTTTAACTTCTAAATTGTTGTTTCTTATTTCCTTCATTTTATCCACCTATAAATTCTGTGCCGTTAGGACTGGTGTAAAACTTGCTTTCCACTTTCTCAAACAGTCCCACCTTACCGTCTGCCTTGCGTTTTGCCGCTACAAAGTCCCTTACTAATACATCATTCTTATATATCTTGGCAGTCTTCAGTCTGGCCTTGTAATTGGACCGTTCCTAGTCTGTCTTAAACAGCAGTAAGTTGTCAAAGTGAATCTTATCATTATGTGCCGCTTTATCAGTATGATTGCCTATGTTAAATTCACTCTGATATTTGGTTTTCTTCTTGTCCCCACCAACACTGTACTAAAAGGACGCTGCATTAGGGGTAAAGGTAAACTGACTGAACTCATTATATACAACCTTTACAGTTTCCGTTTCGGGTGCAATGAACATACCTTGAATCAACAGACTGTAGGTGTCCCTTCGCTTGCCAATTCCAAAGTAAATGCCATTATAACCATCATATCTGTTTTGTGTATTGTCAAAGTATAAGATTTCCTTTTCTATCTTCACCTTATCATCATCACCGCAACTGAAGTCTGTCTGTATAAAGGCATCTGACTGGTTTTCAATATAACCAATCTTTAAAATGCCATCTACAATCTCAATATCCGGCTGTGGGATGGGTGTTTCCTCAATAGGTGGTGTCACTCTTATTACTGCCATAATTCTTGTTGTTTTCTGTGTTAAATGTTTGTTCTGTTGCTGTTTTTAAAGTCTGTACATTAACCTATACAAACGTATTGTCCCCATTCTCTATAGATGGTAAATCCAATTCCTTCCTTATTTCATTGGGACTGATAACACCTATCTAAAACAAAGTGTTGTAGTAGTTGGCCAATGATTGCTTGTCAGCCCTAAGCAAAGTGGATGTATTGAACCTTACATCTATGGAATCCTTCTCACTGGGTTTGTATAGTTTCCTCTCAAACTCCAATTCTATCTTCTCCAATAACGGAGACAGTGTATCTGTAAGGAATGCCAGCTCCGTTGCTTCAACCGTTGAATAACTGGACTTTGATAGGTCAAAAGCCTTAACGGGAGACACACCGAAGAATCTGCAAATATCCACTACGTTAAACTACCTTGTTTCCAACAGCTGTGCATCTGAAGGATTTACTGTAATGGGTTGGAAATCCATATTTCCCTCCAATACAGCCACTCCATTAGGCGTGCCAGTTACTGGGCTGAAGGCAGTCTGCCAACTGGTCTTTAAATCATTCTTCTGTTTACTTGTCAAGGTGCTTTGCACTTTTAGGATGCCAGCCAGATTAGCCCCACCTTTAAAGAATCCCTAAGCGTGTGCTTCACTGTCGGCAGCCAGTCCCAATGTGCTCTTGGCGTGTGCCAATGTACTGATGCCTACTATACCATTGTAGCTGAAGTTAAGCAAATGTATCATATTGCAAGCCTCTATGGCATTGGCCATACCAGTAACATTATACACTATATTATCACTGATTGTTTGCGGTGATATTACAGTTACCAATTCGGATGGTATATAATGCAAGGCCTTGGCATTCCCTTTATTATCTCTTTCTATATAAGCATAAGCATTGCCCTTTAAAAGCATACTGACAACCATAGTCTTTATAAAGGTGAACCTAGTCATTTTATTGTTAGGCTCTCTATTTAATAAGCTGTAGGTAGGATGCCCGACATACTTAGTCTTATATCCGTTTTCGTCTATCTTATACGGTTCAAGTGGCAGCTGTGCTATACTGTCAGAAATCACTTCTGTACATCTGTAAACCGTACTAAGCAGCAATGCCTTGCTTTCCGTATAACTGCCAGTGCTGTTATACATCAAATAATCAAAAGGATTGCTGCGTTCCTCTACTTTTCTCTTTTTTCTAAACCAACTCATATCGTTATAATTTCATTACTGTAATGTGGGCAAGTAAGCAGCATACCCAAGGCCTATATGATGGCAATTACCCCGTCAATCTTCTTGGCTTTGATGCCTTTGTTGGGTTTGACATTGCCGTTATAGTCAGACTTTAATTCCACGTTTCTAAAGCACCATCTGGTAATCTCATTGTTATCAATTACCGTATTGCCAGACAATATAAGCCTTTCCAACTCCTTGGTAGGACGGTTAAAGTTTCCCATAGTCTGGGGATATTCTTCTAAAGGCAAACCTATCTCTGTAGCGTGTATGGCCCACTAAGTGGCATTCCATTTATCATACCCAATTTTCTGTATGTTTAATAGGTTACTGGCTGCTACAATGTCATTGGTAATATAGTCATAGTCCGTAACATTGCCAGCTGTCACTTTCAACAGTCCCTATTGCTTCCATACCTTGTAAGTCTCCCTATCCGCCTTGTCAGTCAAAGCTGATTCCGGCAGATAGTAGTCTGTCTTGAAATAATAAGTACCGTCCTTCTCTATAAGATAAGATACGGCTGTTAAGTCTGATGTGGCAGACAAGTCCACCCCTATGTAACAGTCACAATCCTTAAAGTCCTCCAGCCGTATATTCTTGCTGGCTCTGATTATATAGCTTTCCGGAAGCCACACATCAGCCACATCACACCAGAGGTTAAGGGTCTTGGTCTTTACCCCCACTTCCTCACTGGGATTATTGATGGCACTCTGTACCTATTCCCTAATATACTTACTGGTAACTGTAACATTTAAGTTTGGAGTACACTTTACCCAATTATCTTTATCCGTCCAATCATCTCCATCATCTAAAGAGTAGATAGCTATAAACATACTGTCATCCGTCTTTAGCTTGTTAAGTATTTCTATAGATGTACTTCTTAGCTTGTAACAAGGTAATGTCTTGTCAAATCCAGCGGTCGTGATAGTGCATAAATGCGGATTGCTGCGCATACCCATTGAGGATTTTATAACATCCCTAACCTTACTATTCTTTGCAGCGTGGTATTCGTCGATAAGTCCAAAGCTGGCATTAAATCCATCCAGTTTAGAATCATCAGCAGCAAATACTTTTAGCTTAGAATTATTTAAAGCAAACTATACATTATCTCTATAAGGCTTTAAATACTTTCCTTTTGGGTCTAACTACTTACTAAAGCTACTGCAAAACTCAAATGCAATCTTGGCCTATTCTTTACTGTTAGCAGCTAAATCTACTTCTGCCCCGTCCTCTCCATCAGCTATTAAATAATAAAGGCATAAAGCAGCAGCTAAGGCTGTTTTACCATTCTTTCTACTCACTTCTATATAAGAGCTGGTAAACCGTCTGGTATGATTTTCCTTCCAGTACCAGCCAACTATATTAGCTACTATAAACTGCTACCAGTTTTCCAGCTTAAAAGGTTTACCACTGGATTTACCCATAAAGTGTTTAAGAGTTCCTATAAAGTTAATAGCTTTATCTACTACAGATTCATTGAAATAAACATCCTCTCTCTATAGGTCGTCCTTGAATCTCTAGCAAGCCAATTTTATAAGCTCCCCAACAACTGTTTTACCATTAAGCACATCATCCACATAACGGTAATATCCTTTCATAACTGACTTTTATGTATAAATAATTTCTCTGTAGCTTTCTTACTAGTTGCACCTAAATTAGAATTTATCTATTTTTCCCAAATACATTTAAAGTCAGCTGGAGCATTATATTCTGAAATATATACTTTATTTCCTTCCGACACCTTTATTCTGCACCAATCCCAGAATTTATCAGAATCAAAGCTATCTTTATATTTTGTAGTGTCCTAATAAGGAGGGTCACAATAAATAACAGAATTATCTGGTATCTCTAACTAATCATAGCTACAGCATTTAAAGGTTATATCTTTTAAATTCTATTTAAGTAGATTATTACTTCTTTCTTGCTAGTAATTTCGTTCTTTGCCAGCATTAGTATAGTATAAACCAGAATAACCACCAAAAAATTTACCTCTGAAACTACATATAAACCCTACATATCCAACTAACCAATTAGGATATTTATCTTTATTAGTCTTTACTTTAGTGTACTCATCCTTGCTAATAAAATCTGGTAGCTAATTACCGTCCTATACATAGTTTAATAAAGCTATCAGATACTTATTACTGTCAGCACCCAGTTTGTAAGGATGCTGTATCTTATCTATCATATTTGCACCACCTACAAAAGGTTCTATATACCACCAAGTAGGCTGTAGCTAATCGGTTATGATAGGTATGAGTTCTTTAGCTATCCTATTCTTACTGCCCATATACACCATTATCTAATCTCCTTGCTATTATTCTTCACAAACTGCTCCAGTGGTGAAAGCTCATCATCCGTATTGTCCATTTGTGGCAATTTTGCTCTGGATTTGGCTGTCAGTCCAAATTCCGTCATAATCTTAATAGATTGTGTAATAGCATCCTTTCTAACCTTTACCAACGGATGCTCCGATATGTTGCCCCTATCACTTCTAACAGTTAAGCCATCAGTTTCTAGCTATTTACTAGCTAATATAAAGGTATCATAACATCTGGCCAGCATATTTAAGGCAGCAATATCTACACTTTCAATCACTCCGGCTTCTGTAAGGTGCTCTACCACATCCTTCATATAGTCCCTAGATTCTTTACATAAGCCAGTGGGCATTACAAACTTGCTCATAGCTTTTTCCTTTCCACCGACAGCCGATTCAATTTGTCCTAGTAATCTAAATATATCTATGTATCTTCCAAATCCCAGAGATAGGCCAGATTGGCTATCCCTTCTGCATTTACCAAGGTTTCAGCCATCAGTTTGGTAAGCTGCTCCGCCTTGGTCTCGTCTATAAAATTGTCTATTTCCATAATCTAATCCATTTAATAAGTTAGTCAGCGCACACCGATTCGAACGGTGATTTTTCGGGTTAGAGCCGAAAGTAATTGCCATTATACGATACGCCAGTTTCATTTGGACAGTTCTTTAACCACCTAGCCCAAATCTAAGCCATAAGTAGTCCCCCTTCTGTGTAAATAAGAATGGTGCTCTTTACATAAGGCTATTAAGTTGCTCCAGTCATAAGCCTTTGCATACTTCATATTGCCAGAATAATTAGTGAAGCTGTCCTTATGGTGTACATCCTCCGCTGGCTTGGTTATGCCCAGCTTTAGGCAAATCTCACATAAAGGATGCTGCATTATATAGGCCAGCCGAAGCTCCCTCCATCTTTTACTGCGGTAAATGTCCGTCCTCTATTCTCTGTTTATCTGTCTGCTTTTCTATGTATTAGTATTCTTCTTTAATGTAGGCATAAAGTCTGTTTGTAAATGAATGTTCTTTATGTTTCTCAATAAAGCAAATATAACAAAAATATAGGACATATCCAAATAAAATTAACGGAAATTATAAACTTTATTAACAAATCAATCTCACTGCTGAATTTTGCCCCACAAGCTATTTGAAAGGCATAAATTCGGAGCTGACATAACTCCCAACACAAAGTTTTAAAATAATTTCACATTTCCTTGCAATCGTCAAAAACTTTTAGTATATTTGCAATATAAGTAAAGGGATAATCGCGAGTGGTGTTTGCTACTACAGACATACTTTAAGTTAATTTTTTCATAGGTTGGATAAGAAAATGGAGTAGAGATACTCCTTTTCTTTGAAAACCGCCTAGACAAAAGTTGACAAATTATACATATAAAGGTACTTGAAAAACAGTGATTTTCCGCTTTATCATTAGATTAACTCATTTTTAGATGGTGACAAAATTTTACTTTTTATTTTTCTAATACTATGAAACAATTAGCTATCAAATCCAATGACGGTTTTTTGCATTTAACCGATTTACCGCAAAATTGCATCTTTAACAAGAAGATTACTGGTTGTGGCGGTACAACCATTGCATTGAAGAATAATATAGATTATGTTATTGCAGTCCCAACTGTAGAACTGATAATCAACAAGATTAAAAGGGTGGACAGTGGAATTGGCACTGTCCGGTTTAAGGATGGCAGTATGATGGAAGTGTTTGGCATATTTGGCACTTTTGACTATCAGACCAAGAAGGGTGTAAAGGAATATGTAAGGAAAGAGGGTGTAAAGAAGATTATTTGCACTTATGACAAGCTGCCCAAACTGAAAGAGTTTATAGACACCAAGGACTATCAGTTATTGGTCGATGAGTACCACTCACTGCTAAAGGCTTACAGCTATAGACATACTGCCATCAACGGCATATTTGAAAGCTACAAAGACTATAAGTCTGTCTGCTTTATGAGTGCCACCCCCATCAATTCGGATTTTAGGCCGGATGCTCTAAACGGTTTGGAGGAAGTGGAAGCTGTCTGGGACAATGCGGACCGTTTAATGGTAAAGTTGGAATACACTAACAAACCTTATATGAAGGCTGCCAACATAATCAAAAATTACAAGACAGAAGGCTGTCTGGAATTAAACGGCATTAAAAGCTATGAGGCCTTTTTCTTTATTAACAGCGTAACGGATATAGTAAGGCTGATAGAGTGTACAGACTTGCAGCCGGAGGATGTTAGGATTATATGTGCCAATACGGAGGAAAACCAAAAGAAACTGGGCAGATTCAAGATAGAGAACAGCAACTGCCCGAACAAGAAGTTCACCTTCCTTACTTGCAAGTCCTTTGAAGGGGTTGATTATGAATCAGACACGGCCTTGTGCTTTGTCGTCTCCACTGCTTCCAATCCCCATACACAAGCCAGCATAGATACGGACATACCACAGATAGCTGGCAGAATAAGAACGGCCACAAATCCTTTCAGAAATGTTATAATACACATCTTTAACAAGACTTACAAGGACTTGCAGTTAGATGTTACCTACAATGATATGAAAGAGACGGTGGACAGAGAATTGGAAGCCGCCAAAGGGCTGGTTAAGCTGTTCAACTCCTTGGAGGATGAGACACAAAGGGATATTCTTATGAAGAGCTTCAACAACAAGTATATAGCTGCAAAGAACGGCAAATTTGTCTTTTATGACACTCTGCCCAAGCTGGAGCTGTACAATTATATGGTCAATCAAGTTGTCTATAAAAACGGACTGTCAGTCAAGATGGCCTATGACGGAATTGGGGCACTAAGCAGCAGTGCTGAATTTAGTAGGGAGACTGGCAATTTGGAAAGTATAGCAAAGGCAACCAAGAAACTGTCCTTCAAGGATGCCTATTTGAAGGCTCTGGATGCCAAGAGGAAATTAGACCCTTTTACACTGGACAGATATTGCAGTGAGGAATTGGTTAGGGATGCTGTATATAAGCTGACACCAGAGGAAGTTAGAGCTGTAAGATACACCAAAAAGGGAGTTAGGGAGCTGCTGTTGGGCAAGAATGGCAGACTGAATGACAGCACCAAGATTATTAAGATTGTCAGAGAGAGCATTAACTACAATGAGTTTATAAAGAATGAAAGGATGAAAGCCGTTATAGGCAATGCCTACAGACTACTGGGGTTTGCCAAGGAAGCCAAGGCTTCAGACATTAAACAGTGGTTTGAGGTTAAAGATGCTAGAAAGAGCATAGATGGGGTACAATACAGAGGATATTATATATTGAAAGAGAAACTAACCTTTAAAAATTAATTTAAGTATGAATGATTTTCAAAAATCAGAGTTAGTTGGCAGAAAGAAACTAAAGAAGTTTCTAGTCAGCTTTGGAGCTACAGATATACAGTTTACAGAGGGAGATTATGACAGAATAGACTGCTTTTTTACCAAAGAAGGTAAAAGGGTGGGAGTAGAGATAAAGGACAGAAGCCCCAGATATGAAGGCTACGATACCTATATAATGGAAAAGCAGAAGCTGGATTATATGGATGAGCTGTAGGGCAAGGGGGAAACCTACAGCTGCTGGATGGTATATTTTTTCAGCAACAATATGTATTTATTCAGATACAGAGACATCAAGCGGCTAATTGAAGAAGGCAAAGTCAAGGTGGAAGGAAAATGGCTACCCAACTCTACAGTACATAAGACAAAAGAAGTTTGTAAAGATACTTATTTATTACCTAAAAAACACGCACTAACGTTTAAATTATGAAAAAGATACTATTTATTATCGCAACATTGATAATATTATTACTAACTGGCTGCAACAAGGAGTATAAGCCTTTATATGAATATGCCGACAAAATGGGAGTTGAATTGGATGCTTTCAGCATAGTAAAGAAAAGAGATTATTGTGATATAGATTCCATTAGATACTATGACAATCTACTGCTTAAAAAGAGCAACGAACTGGCCAGTAAAGTAAAGGCCAATCCATATATAAGCAATGACAGTATATCTAAGTACAGAAAGTATGGTCTTATCAATTTCCAAGAGGGCAAGCCTAACTGTACTGCCTATTACGGGGTGGTAAAGGGCACTAATAAACTTGTCGGTGTCTATGTAATGGATGATGGCCGGACAGTCAGCTTTGACACTGAAAAGGCCGAATATATAAGTATGAAATACAGTCAGTGGAATTATCTGGAGTTTGTAGACGGATTGATATATTAAATTTAATGTAAAGCCAGTTTCTTATTTGGAGCTGGCTTTTTTTTGTTATAGTTTATTTAATATTACTATATATTCGTGGCTCATAGTGCTTACCTTTGCCCCAGCTTTGTTAGTAGGGCTTGTAAGTGCTGGCATCCTCTTATTAGGAATCTCCCTAACTATGGTTATTTTATGCTTAAATCCAAACTTTTCAAACATTTCAGCTGTAAAATAATCTAAAGGAATTTGTACTCCCTTAACTCGTCTATCTCCAACTACATAGCATACAGTACCACCACTTCTAACCGACTTAGCAACGTTTTCTATAGATTGGTAGTAGTCATTTAAGAAAGATACTACTTCTAGGTATCTTTTATGTTCTAAGCTATCTATTTCATCCAGAACATCACGAATACTAGCAGTTTTAAATATTTCTTCAGTGGCTTTCTTACCACCCATAAGTAGCTTATCTAGATTCTTAGCATTATCAAAATTAAACCATTCATTAGCCCATCTAGAAAATTGCCCATAAGCTACTGTAGTACGGCTATCTCCGTATGGGGGTGACGTTACAACCATATCTACATCCCCATCTTTAATAATATCTGTAGGGATTCCATACATAGTATTAAAGTCATATATACTAGCATTAACATTATGTTTAGCTTCACTAGTATAAGCTTTCAAGCCTTCAATGTTTCTAAGTGCCTTTTTTTCAAAGAGTGTAAATGTATCTGGATTAAACTTAGCTATACTGGCTTCATTCATTCTATAGCGTTTAAATTCTCCATTTCTAGTAAAAGAAACCTCTCTAACTACTTCTGATAATACGACATTAAAGAAATCCTTATCTTTTACATTCTTAATAAGCTGGGAAAGATAGGACAACTTTAATAATGTATCTTCATTGTACCAAAAAGAGTAGTTAGATATTCTATCAAAATTGCGCTCTTTAACTTTGTCCTTTGTATAAAATATTAGTTCAGTTTGAATTTCTCTAAACTGTTTGAGTATGGATTCATTATTATAAAGGGTCGTTTTTACTTTACCCATTAGTCTAGCTAATGGATTTAAGTCTGTACCAATAGAATTAATACCAGCTAATGATGCTTCTACTAGAGTTGTTCCACTTCCCATATATGGGTCTAGAATTAAATCTAATCTCCCTTTAGGCTTATATTTTTCTATGAGAGTTCTAGCTATCTGGGGTATCATCATTGCGGGGTATGTATGATAACAGTGGGTAAACTCTTTAGTGTTTGCTTCTTTGAAGCTCCATCTATCATCAACTTTGCGCTTATACATATAATGTTGATTAAATTACTTTTATAATGAGAGTACAAAGATACTAAATACTTTCAAAATGAGAGTAAAAAAGTTTCCTAAAATCTATATTTTTGCAGCAAAATTAATAAAAATATGGGAAAAACAGAGTACCAACAAATTATAATTACCAGATTAAAAAAATTAAGAGAGGAAAAAGGATATAGCCAACAAAGTATAGCTACTATTCTTGGACTTAGTAATGGGCAAATTGGTAATATAGAAAGTTGTAAACAAACTCATAAATATACTTTAAGCCAGATTAGAATTTTGTGCAAGGAGTTTAATATACGTATTGAACAAATATTTTTGGATGATAAAGATTATAGAACTAAAAACATAATTGATTTACTAATTGATAAAATAATAGCTTATGGAGAGTGACAAAGAAAAAATTATTAAAGAGTTTAATAAAGTAAAAGCCTTAGGATTTGTTCCTAGTCATAGGAAAAATAATACTGGTATAGGTAAAACTTTTGAGGATTATATAGGTGTTGTAGAAAATAACTTAGCAGAGCCAGATTTATATGGCTTTGAGATTAAGGCACATAGAGAAGAAACAAACTCTTATGTAACTTTATTTACTAAAGCTCCTTCGTTTCCAAAGAAAGCTAATACTTATCTTAATAATAAGTATGGAGAACCTTATACAGAGCCAGAGGAAAAAATAGGATTAAACAAGTTACATACTTCTATATTTGCAAATAGCTATAATACCTTTGCTAATAAGTTGTCTTTTAAGTTGATTAATGATAGAGTACAAAAGACTGTAAGAATTGGAGTATATGATAAAGATACTCATACTCTGATAGATGATACAGTAGGGTATGACTATGATGTACTTGAAAAGATACTAAAGACTAAACTACATAATTTGTTTTATGTAGGAGCTGAAAGAAGATATAACTGCAAAGGAGAAGAAGAGTTTAACTTTAATACAGCAGAGATATATACAGAACCATCTTTTGAAAAGTTTTTAGATTTAATAGATGATGGTACTATAATGTTTGATATTCGTATTGGTAGTTATGCTAATGGTAAAACGCACGACCACGGCAGTGGATTTAGAATTTTACAGCCAAATATTAAACTATTGTATGGTAAATGTGAGAAGGTATAACTTATAGAAATCAATAAATCCAGCCTAATAAGCTGGATTTATTTAATAATCTACTTGTTAATTAGTCCCATCCTTTTCATAAGGTCTAGGATTCTCTCTTTTCTACCACCTTCTTCTATATAACTGGTGATAGCTTTTTCTACTTTTTGTTCTAATTCTTCTAATCTTTCCATATATTTTAATATTAGTAAGCTATTTTTACAAATATACAGTAGAAAATATATAATTCCAAATTTTAGCTTATCTTTTTTGCATTATATTTTTCTATATTACTAATAAGATTCTTATTAGGGTTGTTTGGATAGCCACTATAATCTAATTCACTTCCTCTGAATTATATTCTAACCCTCATTGTCCCATTCTTGCTGCCACGTTTGGATTAGTTGGTCTGCATCGGTTATATTGTCAGTTAAGCCAAGTTCCTTGCACTTATATTCATATAAATTATATAGGTCTGTATCTACAGTGTGCTTGCCGATATACCATAGTATAGGATGCAATTCTTTGACTTTACTTGCAAACTGCTCCCTCTTTTCCTCATCGACATTAGCTATTTGCCGTTTTGCCTTGACTAGATTGGCAGTGCTCTTTATAATGAAGACACACTCTTTGCACAATGGAAGGGTAAGTATGTCTATACCATCATCCTTCATTCTTTCTAGCTCCTTTAACTTGTCATAAGCAAACAGTAATTGTAGGGCACTAGGCTTTACTGACTTTTTTTCAATCCTTCGTGCTGCATTTACAATCTTATAAGAATTAAAGGCTTCATCATTATGTGCATAAACCTCTTTTACCATATCTTCACTAGAATGCCCTAACATCAGACACACTTCATCTAAATTATATCCTTTAGCACGCATTATAGTAGCAAAAGTATGTCTACCAACGTGTGAAGACAATATTTGATATATCGGAGCAGTCAAAGGCCGACCTTGTGCATCTTTATATTCCCATATACGGTCTAATTTTGCTTTCTCGGCTATTTGTCTTAAAGATTTGTTGTACAGTTGACTGTCTTCTATTGTACTAACATTTAGGGCTACAGTTCCGTCTCGCTTTATAAATGTCTGGCCACTCTCCGTATAAATTCTATCTTTATACTTATTAAAGAAGTAATCGGTTTCCTCATTCTCTATAAAATATGAAGTGGTACTTTCCTTTTTAGTTCCTAACCGTACAATGGTCTGACCATCTATGACTTCTTTCACTACATTGGTATTGGTTATATATCTAACCACATCAGAAATACGCTGTCCACAATTACATTGCAGTATAAATATATCACGATATACTTTTTGTCTTGCATCAAGTCCTTTGCAATTCTTTATTTTATCTATTTCCTCTTTAGTCAGTGAAAAGTGGGATTTGTCTTCTTTACCTCTTTCATCTTTAATTGGTTTATAGCTTACTGGCACTATCTTATATTTAAGGTAGTCATTATGTTGGCTTAGCACTTCATTTATCATCAAGGCTACAAACTGGCACTTTTGGTTGATGCTTGCAATTCCACCACCACGCTGACCAACCTCTATCTTACTTGCTTCTTCTATTAGATAGTCTTTGTAATTATTTAAACCTTGCTGTGACAATACACTTATATCATCCTTGTCCGTATCAGTAACGTATTTGATAAAGGCACTTAGCTTTACATTTTGTGTGTTTATAGTGCCAGAAGATAGATTACGCTTGTCTTTGCGGTATATTTCCAATGCTTGTTCCATTAGTTTGGAAGCCTTTATTCCTTTCTTTCCCATATCTCGATATATAAATTTATATAGTTTGTCCGTATCATCCGGATTGTTGCAAAGGTAATCAATATATTCTTGATAATACCCTTTCAGCTGCTTTATCTTGTCATTAAGGATATTATTGTTACGATTGTCAAGCGTGGTCAACGTATTGCTGACCATCGCTATTTGTTTCTTTTTATTCCATTGCTCTGGCATTACTTTCAAGCCAGTGGCAAAATAATGCTGCTTGCCGTTTTGATAGACAACACAATAGACATTAGTTGGCTTGTCTACTTTCGGCTTTCTCAAATTAAAGTTGCAAGTGATTGCACTGATAAATAATTGCGTCTGCATACTGGTCATTATATTTGGTCATTATTACTCGTCATTAAAAACCGTCATTAAAAACCGTCATTATTTGACTGAATCGTGCAACAACTCCCAAGATAAAGCATTTCCACTTTACGTAAACAAAAGGCTTCCAACAGCCCTTAATATTGTTCTATTTTTCCCTAAAAATGCTAAAATTTAAAATATTAAAGATTAGGCAGGCGTTTTTACTTTGTCATTAACGATAAAAAAATTACTTTTGCATAAAGTTAACCGCACACAGCAATGTGAAAGCAAATTTTCATTGCGCTTATGTGCATTACTTTTATATCAAAATCAAACAAGGTTGAACGAAAGACTATTTTGATGAGAAAAATAATCACCTTTGTCATGCTTGCCGGTACCATACTGCCAGCCTGCGCCCAGCAGCGCGTACTCAGTTTGGACAGTTGTAGGGCCATGGCTTTGCGCAACAACAAGCAGCTAAACATATCGAGGCTCCAGCAATCGGTAGCCCTCAATGTGCGCAAGGCTGCCCGCACCAAATATCTGCCAAAGGTAGATGCCCTCGGTGGCTACGAGTACTTCAGCAAAGAGGTGTCCATCCTGAACAATTCGCAGAAATCGGCATTGGGCAATTTGGGCAGCACGCTGGTGGGCCATGCTTCCACGGGCCTTTCCAGCCTCGTCACCTCTCTCACCCAACAGGGCCTCATCACTCCACAGATGGCTCAACAGATAGGCAGTTACGCCAACCAACTGGGCGCATCGGCAGCCCAGACGGGCAATGCCATAGGACAAGATATCGCCGGTGCCTTCCGCACCGACACTCGAAACATCTGGAGTGGAGCCGTGGTGGTGCGCCAACCTGTATTCATGGGTGGAGCCATATTGGCCATGAACAGGATAGCCGATATCGGTGAAGATCTGGCCAAAAACGACATTGACTTAAAGCAGCAAACCACCTTATATGATATAGACCAGACCTATTGGCTTGTGGTCTCGCTGCGACAAAAATACAAGTTGGCCACAAGCTATCGCGACTTGGTGAGGCAATTCAATTCCAACGTACACAAGATGATACGTGAAGGGGTGGCAACCCGGGCCGACGGACTGAAAGTAGACGTGCGGACCAATGAGGCCGACATGCAAGTGACACAAGTGGAAGACGGTCTTACGCTTTCCAAAATGCTGCTCTGCCAACTCTGCGGACTACCCTTCGAAGGAGACATTGTGCTTGAAGACGAGGACAAGACCGGCCTCAACACAACCATAGACCACACGGAACCGGCAATCACCGACTCCTCGACCAACGAGCGGCCAGAGCTGCGTATGCTGCAAAACACCATAGATATCAGCGAACAGACCACCCGCCTTGTGCGTGCCGCCTACCTGCCCCACGTACTGCTCACAGGCGGTTATGCGGTATCCAATCCCAATGTCTTCAATGGATTCGAGCGCAAGTTTGCCGGAGTATGGAACGTAGGGCTCACGGTGCAGATACCTGTATGGAACTGGTTTGAGGGTACTTACAAGATACGTGCCACCAAAGCCGCTACCAACATCGCACAAATGGAGCTGGGAGATGCCCGCGAAAAGATACAGTTGCAAATCACTCAAAGCCAATTCAAGGTGAAAGAAGCCCGGAAACGGCTCAACATGGCCTGCGAAAACACGCGTAGTGCGGAAGAGAACCTGCGTTGTGCCAACCTCGGATTCAAGGAAGGTGTGATGAATACCACCGATGTAATGGCCGCCCAAACTGCATGGCAACAGGCACAAAGCCAGAAGATCGACGCTGAAATCGAAGTGCGCCTGTCGCTCGTCGGACTGACCAAGGCACTCGGCCGCCTTAGAGCAGAAAACTAAAACCAATATGCATCAATAATCAAAACACATCAAGCAATGTCAGCAAAATCACAACATAACAACATTCTTTTAGCCATCATCGGATTTGCAGCCGTCGTTGTGACGGTAGGCGTCATTGGATTTTTTGTCTTTGGACAAGACGACGAGACCATCCAAGGCGAAGTGGAAGTATCCGAATACCGCGTATCTTGCAAACTCCCGGGGCGCATAGTGGAACTGCGGGCCAAGGAGGGCGACTATGTGCATGTGGGCGACACACTCGCCATACTCCAGATTCCGGAGATAGACGCGCAAAAGAAAGTAGCCCTTGCCGCCGGAGAAGCCACCGAAGCCCTCAAAGATCTTACCGATGCCGGAGCTCGGAAAGAGCAGATACAGGCGGCCTACCAACTTTGGCAGCAGGCCATTGCGGCCAGCGAGATCGCCCGCAAGACTTATACTCGTATGCAAAACCTCTACAACGAAGGAGTGGTGACGGGCCAGAAACGCGACGAAGCCTTTGCTGCTTTCAAGGCCACAGAAGCACAAGTGAAAGCGGCACAAAGCCAATATGACATGGCGAGAAACGGTGCCAGAGAGCAGGAAAAGCGTATCGCCTCCAAAAACTCGCAAGCAGCCAAAAGCGCTGTGGAAGTGGTCAACTCACTACTGAAAGAAACCGTACAGGTGTCGCAGGTAGAAGGGGAAGTGAGCAACGTTTATCCCAAAGTGGGCGAACTCGTAGGCTTGGGTTCCCCCATTATGAGTATCTCCATCATGAGTGACCTTTGGGGCACATTCAATATACGCGAAGATCTGCTCCACGGGCTTAAAGTGGGCGACACCTTCACCGCATTCGTACCGGCCTTCAACAAACAAATCAAGTTGAAAGTGTACTATATCAAGGACGAAGGCAGCTATGCCGTGTGGAAAGCCACCAAATCTGCCGGACAATACGACCTCAAGACCTTTGAAGTGAAAGCCCGCCCCACAGGCAAGACGGAAGGGCTACGCCCGGGAATGTCACTGATTGTGGAAAAGAAGTAAGCCCAAACACTTCAAGGAACCGTCAAGGCCCATGCTGAAAAGAATCTATCAAATAGCCCTCCGGGAATGCGGCATCATGTGGAAGAATCCCATCTACGGATTCTGCATGGTGGTGTTCCCCCTCGTTGTGGTCATCTTTTTCACTTCGCTGATGAATGAAGGACTGCCCACAGACATGCCGGTGGGCATCGTGGATCAGGACAACACGCCCACTACCCGACAGATGGTGCGCACGCTCGATGCCTTCCAGACAAGCCATGTCGTGGCATACTACCCCACTGTAAACGAAGCCAGACACGCCATCCAGCGCAACGAGATATATGCCTTCCTCTACATTCCCAAGGGAACCACTGCCGGACTGATGAACGCCTCGCAACCCAAGATTTCATTCTATTACAGCAGTGTGTCGCTCGTGGCAGGCTCCATGCTCTTCCGCGACCTCAAAACCGTCTCCACCCTCGGCTCAGCCTCCGTAGGCATGGCCAAACTCTCGATGTTCGGCAAAACATCCGACGAGATAAAAACCTTTCTCCAGCCCATCGCCATAGACCTGCACATGATAGGCAATCCGTGGGCCAATTACAACATCTATCTCAGTGCCATAATGGTGCCGGGCGTGCTGATGCTTTTCATCTTCCTCATCACCCCCTACTCTATTGGCACCGAACTCAAGTTCAGACGCTCGCGCGAATGGATGATGCTGGCCGGAGGCAATCCCCATGTGGCTCTCATCGGCAAGCTGTTGCCACAGACGCTGATATTCCTCACCATCTTCTACCTGTTCGAGTTTTACGTGTTTGGCATATTGAACTTCCCCCATCCCGGAGGCGTGGGTGTCATATTACTCCTCGGACTGCTCGCAGTGCTTTCAGCCCAAGGTTTCGGCGTTTTTGCCTTCGGACTCATGCCTTCCCTCCGCATGTCAATGAGCGTGTGTTCGTTGTGGGCGGTAGTGAGTTTCTCCGCTTGCGGTGCCACTTATCCGGCCTTTGCCATGAGCCCCTTTATTGAGGCCGTCGCCCACCTCTTCCCCCTACGCCACTATTACATGTTATACCAAATAGTCCTCTTCAACGGCTTCCCCCTCACCAACGCATGGTTCTATATCATGGCTTTGGTGGCCTTTACTGCATTGCCCATCTTTGTGGTGTGGAACATCAAGCGGGCCATGCTCATCTATGTCTACATACCTTGACCCCGGTCTCCTCCGACAGACGGCAACCAACGGGGGAGCAGACCGGGTAGAGAAAGAAACAACGTTCATTCAGAAAAGCAGTTTACAGCTATGTCCGAAAATACGGAAGAACAATACAACAAGCCCATCACCCCTGAATCCGACCAACCGGCTATGCCAGCGGGAAAAGACAACGAGCGACTCCACCAGCACATCTGGCAGGGGGTAAAAGACATGTGCTACATTTGGGCAAAGGAAATGCGTTCCACCGTTACTGACGAAGGAGTACTCATCTTCTTTCTCCTCGTGCCGCTTTTCTACCCTCTCCTCTATTCTTGGATTTACAATAACGAGGTAGTGCGTGACGTGCCTGTAGCCATTGTCGACATGAGCCACAGCAACGAGAGCCGCCGTTTCATCCGCATGTTCGATGCCGGAGCCGACACCAAAGTGGCCTACTATTGCACCAATCTCAACGAAGCCCGCTCACTCGTGGGCAAACAAGCTGTGCATGGCGTACTTTACTTCCCGTCCGATTTTTCCACCCGCCTCAACAAAGGCGAACAGACACACGTGGGTGTCTATTGCGACATGAGCCTCATGCTCACCTATAAGGCTATCTATCAGACGGCACAAGCCGTGGCCGGCGACATCAATGCCGGCATACAAATAGCCCAATCCAAAGGTTTCACCGACCGCGATGACGAAATAACTGCCAAACCACTCGACTTCGACGAAGTGCAGATATTCAACTCCACCGGCGGCTATGGCAATGCCATCATTCCCGGTGTGTTGATGCTCATCCTCCAACAGACGCTCCTCCTCGGCATCGGATTGGCAGCCGGTACGGCCCGCGAGAATAACCGCTATCAAGACCTCGTGCCCGTTTCGCGCCATTACAACGGCATCTTCCGCATCGTGTTGGGCAAGTCGATGTGCTATTTCATGATTTACACCGTGCTCGCAGCCTACCTCACACTCATCGTGCCACGCATGTTCCACTTCACGGTCATGGCCTCCCCACAAGCCCTATTAGGACTGATGATTCCCTTCCTGTTGGCCTGCATCTTTTTTGGCATGACCATGTCGTGTATCGTGCGCTATCGCGAAAACGTGATGCTTCTCGTGGTGTTCACTTCCGTCCCCCTGCTCTTCATGACCGGCATCTCATGGCCTCAAAGCAATATTCCCGACATTTGGCAAGGTGTGGCTTGGCTTTTCCCTTCCACTTTCGGTGTGCGCGGATTCCTGCGTGTGAGCAGTATGGGAGCCACGCTGGCTGACATCCGGCAAGAATACCAGGCTCTATGGATACAAGTGCTGTGCTACTTCTTCCTCACATGCCTCGTCTATCGCTACCAGATAATCAGCACCCGCCGCCGCGCCCATAGGCATTGGGAAAGGGTGAAAAACAAAGCACAAGCCGCCAAGGCCAAAAAACAATAACACTTCGTATCTCCTAATCACTTTACGGGCCTGTTCGCGGTCAACGGACAGGCCCGTGAAGTAATGTGCTCACAAGGTGGCAAAAAGCCCTCCTACTACAAATCAGCGCGAAGAGGCATGCCTAAGCAGAGCACAGAGCCGCGACTCATCGACGGTGATGATGGTGCCATGCTTATGGCCGGCAGGCAGACTGATGCGATGGTCGGCAGGTGTAAAGTGGAGGAAATCGCGCGTGGATACTGCTCCGAAACGGCCTTCACGGTAGGCATCGTAATAGATGAGATACTCCTCGCCCACCTTGACGACACAAGGCCCTTCGGAATAGGTGGGGGCAAAACGGGCGGAAGGATGGTCAAAAGGTCCGTTCGGCGAATGACCGAACACACAGAAAAGGTTGCTGAAGCCCGGTTTGCGGTTGTCTTTAAGAATGAAAATATAGTCGCCGGGGGCTCGTTTCACAAGAAATCCATCAATGCAGTTAAACCCCGGGTCGTAATAAGGCTTCACCTTGGAAAATGTGCGAAAGTCTTTAGTGGTGAGATAGTACATTCGCTGGGCATTGTTGATGCCCAGCGAATCGGCAGCCGTGTAGCGGCTGCGAGGGAAGGCCGATGACCAAATGACAAAAAAACTATCGAGTTGTTCATCATAGAAGACCTCCGGAGCCCATACATTATTGGTAATCGAATCCGTCATCACAGGTATGCGCCTTTGTTCGCTCCAATGGATGAGATCACGCGAAGAGGCATAGCCAAAGGCCTTTTCCCCCTCCCAAGCAAGTGTCCACACCAAATGGAAAGTACCATCGGGCCCTTGCACGATGGAAGGGTCGCGCATGATAGGATGCGGATAAAACTTCGGTTCCACCCACCGTTGCTCGGCATGACTGTAGAAAAGACCGTCATTACCTATCTCCGGGCGTAAAATGATGCCGGGAATGCTGTCCCAATGCAGTCCGTCACAACTGTAAAGCAAGCGGAGTCCATCAAGGGCCGGCTCGCGAAAGCCGGCGAAAAGATAGACTTTTCCGGACGATTTGGAGGGCACTCCGGCTTGGGGACAAGGCCGACCACACTTGTTGGGACAAGCGGTTTGTGCCCCGACAGCCACAGACAGCAGGGATGAAACGAGCAAAAACAAGAAAAACTTCTTCATCGCACTATTCGGTTTACAGATATGCAATGAAGACGCACGAGCGGTGGTTTTGTCACCGCTCAAAGGCCGAAAAAGCAAGTGGCTCCGTCTTCAACTCCCTGCAGTGGAATCGAAAGGAAAAGTTCAGAAAGCTTCCGAGGTGAGAATGGTTTCGGCCACATCGGCAGGGTCGTTGAAAATCATGCCCTCAGCCAGTTCGTCGTCGCTAAAGTCGGCGAGCATGGTAAGCACCTCACTTTCCGTCAACTTCGTTTTTCCTTCAGCCACTGCCTGCAAGAGCAGTGTTTCCACTTGAGATCGATATTCTTCTATATCCATTGTCAGATAGTTGTATTGTCAGAATCAAGAGTTGCAGAGACTTTCAAGTTCTCTTTCCATCTCCTCTCTCCCCCTCCGGATAATCTCCTCCCCTTTGTCGAAGTCGAAGAGTCCGAAGCTGTTCATGGGCAACTCCACACAGATGTCGGGCGGAGTGAGCCGCAGGGCCATCCGGGTGTTGTTCTGTATGGAGAGCCGTGCGATGCGCAAAGCCATATTCATGTAATTTTCCGAAAAATCGGTCTTGAGGAACGACAGCCGTGAGCGCAACGTGCGCTCGGCCTCGCTCGGTGCTTCCACCGGTTGTTTGAGATAGGCTGTGAAAGGTTCATCGTCGGGCGCACTCACGTTGACAGCCACCAGCAAATCGCCCTCATGGCGCACCACCCGGTCAAGCGGTAACGTGTTGTGTACACTCCCATCCACATAGATGTGTCCGTCCTCGCTCACCGGTTTGAACACACAGGGAATGGAGATGGAACTGCGAATGGCTGTAGACAGCCGTCCCGAGCGGAACACATGCTCACGCCCGCCCACCACATCGGTGGCACAACAGCAGAAAGGGATGGGCAAGTCTTCTATCATGACATCACCGATAAGTGAATTGATGAGTTGCATGAGATGACGGCCACTGACAATATGGTCAAGCCCGAGCGACACATCCATGATGGAGACCATCTGCTTGCGGTCGAGATTGAGGATGCGGCATTTGAGTTCATCAAGCTGTCCGGCAGCATAGAGACCGCCAACAAGTGCCCCCATCGACGTACCGGCCACCGAAGTGATGTGGTAGCCGCGCTCCTCAAGCACCTCTATTGCTCCGATATGGGCAATGCCACGGGCTCCGCCGCCGCCCAGCACAAGGGCCACGCCTTTACCCCGATGCCTGCCGGGAAACATATCTCTGATTGCTTCGATTATCTTTTTCATCGCGTCACTCTCAGCCTTACGGTCTCACAAAATTAGGAGTAAGGTGAGACAAATATACAAAGAAAAACGGAATTAGGGACCGAAGATGAGGAAGAATCATCTTTTTTTCGTATTTTTGCAGCAATCACTTCCATTCATGTCCATACCCATGAGAATATCGAAAATCAAATATTTCTTCAGTTTCGGAATGTGGAGAATGCAACCGGGCGACCATTCCACTCCCCTGCGTGTGGCGGCCGACCTGCTGCGCAAGGTGTATCTCTCGCTGCGCTTCTTTATCGGGCGGGGACACACCGACTACGCTCCGTCACTCAGTTTCAGCACCCTGCTTGCCATTGTCCCCGTGGTGGCGGCTGTCTTTGCCATTGCCAAGGGATTCGGTCTGGCCGGATATATCGAACAATGGCTGCACAAGGCGTTGACGAGTCAGCCGCAGGTGGTAGACTGGATCATCCAACTCTCCAACTCTTACCTCGACCATGCCAAAACGGGCGTGGTGATAGGCATAGGCATCTTGGTGATGCTCTACAGTGTGATGTCGCTCATCTACAACATCGAGTCGGCCTTTGACGACATTTGGCAGGTGAAGGAGAAACGCTCCTGGAATCGCGTGCTGCTCGACTATACCTCTATGCTCTTTCTCGCACCTGTCGTGCTCATCCTCATCTCGGGGGCCAACATCTTTGTCTACGGGGTCGTGGACAGTCTGCAAGGCTACCTGCTGCTGGGCAGAATCACCCGACTGCTCATCAAAGTATCGCCACTGGTGCTCACATCGGCTTTCTTCACGCTGCTCTATGTGTTCATGCCCAACACCCGGGTGCGCTTCCGCAGTGCCGTGGGACCGGGCATTCTCGCCGGTGTGGCCATGACATTGCTGCAACTGTTCTACGTTCACAGCCAACTATTCCTGTCGAGCTACAGTGCCATCTACGGTTCTTTTGCTGCCCTACCCCTCTTCATGCTGTGGCTACTCATCTCGTGGTACATCTGCCTGTTCTGTGCCGAACTGTGCTACACCAACCAAAATCTGGACTACTACACCTATCTCGTGAATACGAACGACATCAGCCAGCACAACCGGCTGCTCATGGCAGCCGTGGTGATGGGGCACGTGTGCCGTCGATTTGCTGTAGGCGGTAAGCCTCACACGGCCCGCTCGCTAAAAGTGGCCACGGGCTATCCCATGCGTGTGGTGGCCGATTTGTTGGACGAGCTATGCCGGACGAACCTGCTCACCGTGAGCATGGGCCCCGACGGACAACGACAACCTTACTACCAACCGGCTGCGACACTGACCACAATGACCTTGGGAAAACTCACCAAAGAACTCGAAAACGCCCAACAGGGTAACCTCAGACGCATGGACATAGAGCCCGAAAAGCAACTGGTTGCGGAGATACGCACACAAATTGACCGCTCACGGGGCGACTATCTGAAGGCACTTGACGGCGTGATGTTGAAAGACCTGCTCCCTCCGGAGCAGTAGTGGGGCCGGAGGCCCGCCTGCCCCTACCTATGACAACACACAGCGGGGAGACCTGCTTGCCATCGCAAGCGTGTCTCCCCGCTGTCGGTATTCACCCGTTTCGCGTTATTTCACGCGCTTGAGGTCGTAGTTGAGTTTTGAAGCAGCCTCCTCGAGTTCGTCATTGACCATACGCAAGGTAGAGTCGTTCACAACGAGGAAATATTCGGCATCGTTATCACCGAGCACAAACTTGTATGCAGTTTTCTTGGTGCCATCCACTTCTTTCTCGATTTTCTCGGCCTTGCCGGTGAAGCTTTCAGCCTTGTCTTTGCCGTTTTCGGCTTCAAGGTAAGTACGGGTCATGCTGAAACCATTGGTGGTATCGTTGGCCAGTGCCACTTCGTAGCGGATGCCCGGGCCGTCGGCTGCAGGCACTTCACCCTGAAAGCGCAATGAATCCATCGTCTCCGTAGAATCCACATTGTCCATAGCTTCTGCGGTCTTACCCTTCTGTTGACAAGCAGTCATGGCTGCACAAGCAACCAACATCAATAATACTTTTTTCATAATTCTCTTTGTTTGGTTTATTATGGGCGCAAAGATAGAAAAGCTTTGCGACATAAGAACATAGTTGAGCGTTAAAAAACAATAAACAGGAAAAAACATAACCTGAAAACGACTGTATAAACAGTCCCAAAACGTTGTCTTCCAGCAATTAAGAAATCAAAAGCAACAAACGGCCAATCATCTTTCAAGGAAAAGGACAAACAAGCAGACGGGCCGGAAAGTTTACCGTCTATGGTCATGCCCCCGTTTTAGAGAACTTCCAGACCACCGGCTATCAACCTGCCATCCCGCCTGCCTTTACCTGCCCGGCTGCTCCTCACTGTGCATTCACGCAATGCTCGCACTCAGCCTCACACAGGTCTTTGCGCCTGCAATAACGTTCGCACTGGATGGTGATGTCGTAACCGAGCAATGCTCCGAGAATAAAATCCTCTTCCGGGGTAAGGGCGCTTAATGGTCTCTTTACCAGATGCTGGATAGTGTCCATACAGGCCTTACGCCCGAAAAAGAGATTTATCCTGTCGTTGCCCACAGGCTGAACCAGATAGTCGATGCCCTGACTCTCGAGTTTCTTGATGGCTAAAGATTCATATCGCTTGTGAAAGGTGTAGAGCACCATTTGCCTCACACCTTTCTTATATTGATAGATCTGTTCGGAGAGCACACGGATGTCGGCCGGTATGAATTCAGTCTGCTGCATACATGTCATCATTTGGAGGGCTCAGAAGCCGGAGGCTGAGGTGCAGATACCCTTTCTCACAGCCGGAAAAAGCTTCTCCTCTCATGGATAGGGAATCCCATCTTCATGCCTTTCGACACCTTCGCTCCTTCGCCCGTTGCAGAACCAGTAACGGTTCTTCTATAAGTGGTTAAGTGTTTACAGTTCGCTCTTGAAGCTATCGAGCCATGCGTCGATACGCTCGTCGGTCTTGTCGTCTTCGTTCACCTCGTCAAGAGCCAAACCAACGAATTTGCCATCCACCACAGCTTCGGAATCGTCGTAGGTGTAACCATCGGTGGACACGGCACCAACAAACTTCACACCCTTGTCGGCCAAGCCATTGTAGATTTCAGCCATGCCGCCGCAGAAAGTATCGGAATAGCTCTCGGCATCACCGCAACCGAAGATGGCCACCGTCTTGCCGTTAAGATCGGCACCCTGAAGGGTCTTGAGACCGTCATACCAGTCGTCCTGCAACTCGCCTGCCCCCCAAGTGGATGTACCCAGCAACAGGTTTTGGCAATCGGCCACGTCTTCAGCTTTCAAGTTAGCCACATCGATGATGGCATCATCGCTCAGCCCGAGTTTGGCACCGATTCTTTTTGCAATATCCTCACACGTTCCGGTGGAAGATCCGTAGATAACACATGTCTTGTTCATAATTTCGTTTTTTTTAAAAAAAGTGATAGTTATAATTATGGTTGCAAAGATAACACATCTCACAGAAACCTGCAATACCTAAAAATGATGGTATGGCCACTCACCATAAATGATGAGAGCTCAACAAGTCCTCCCTTTGCCAACAGAAAGGTAAAATACAAAAATACAAGAAAAAACGCTCTTTGAGATACAACCTATCAGAAAAAATGTTATCTTTATAGCGATCAAAGACTAAATGACATGAGAATATGAAAGGGGATTTTCTTAGACTATACGCTTTATGGGCCACGCTGCTGGTGTGCGCGACGATGACGGGCCAGCAGCTGAGAGAGGTGAGTGGTGTGGTGCGTGATGCGCAAACGGGCCACCGGCTGGCGGCCGTGAGTGTGTCGGCCGACCGGGGCGGAGCGGGCACAGTGACCAATGATGAGGGGGAGTTTGTCATCAAAGTGCCTCACGAGACCACAACGCTTTTCTTCCGCCATTTGGGTTATGCCACAGAACGGGCTCTACCGACCGGCGGCACAGTCAAAGTAAAAATGCGGCCGGAAGCTATCATGCTGAGCGAAATCGTCGTGGGCTCACCCCTTGATTTGCTTAGGGCTGCCATCAAGAAGATTCCACAAAATTATCCGGCACAACCTAATCTGATGCGGTGCTTCTATCGCGAAACCACTCGCCGGGGTCATCGCTACATCTATGTGGCCGAAGCCGTGGCGGAACTTTACAAATCGGCCTACACACAGGGGATTGCGGCCGATCGCGTGGCCATCGTCAAAGGGCGGAGACTGGTGAGTCCGAAACAGACCGACACGCTTGGGGCCAAGATTCAGGGCGGGCCCACAATGCCTATTTATTGCGATGTGGTGAAAAATCGCGACTACCTACTTTCGGAGCAGGAGATGGCACTCTACTCTTTTGCCATGGAGCTGCCCACGCACATTGACGGACGGCCACAACTCGTCATCTCCTTCCGCCCCAACAGAGTGATGCCCTACGCACTGTTCACAGGTCGCTACTTCATAGACCGCGAATCGCTGTCACTCACGCGCATGGAGATTTCGCTCGACACGAGCGACAGACAGAAGGCTACAGCTTTCATGTTGCACAGTAAACCGGCAGGCGTGCGCTTCAAGCCGCGCGAACTCATCATCGAGGTGAATTACCGCACGGAGAACGGTTGCACACGCATGAGTTATGTGCGCAACTCATTCCAATTCAAATGCGACTGGAAACGCCGTCTCTTCTCCTCTCCCTACACGGTGGTTTCAGAGATGGTGGTCACCTCGGTCGACTCTACTGATGCGCGGCCCATTCGCGGCCGCAACTCTTTCAGCAGCCATGACTCCTACTACGACCATAAAGAATATTTCCGCGATGATGCTTTCTGGGGTGATTACAACATCATCGCACCCACCGAACGGTTGGAAAACGCTATCAACAAACTGGTCAAGAAGAACGAATAAACCGTCCCTTCAGAATGTCCGGCTTTTTCGCATCACATTTGCATTGAATCCTCTTTTTTAGTATCTTTGCACCAGCAAGGGAAGCACACACGTGTTTCCCTTCTTTATTTTCTAATGCCACTACCGGTTTCCCAACTCTGAAATGGTGTGACACTCGACCCAAACAGCATTGTAAAAGAGGCCGTTCGAGGTTGTCGTTCGGGCTCTTTCACCTTTTGAGTGTGGCTCTTTCGCATCACCGTCCGGGCCAAACTGCATTGAGAAGCCATTTTTCTGAACAGTTCAAAAGGCTATTGTCATTTTTCCAAACATTCTCTTGCAACTTGCATGTCAGGCTTTTTCACAACCTCGGTAAGTTTCATACTATATACCGGAAAACCGCCAACAAGGCAGTATTAAAGAGAAAAACAAAAAAAATGGAAACCGTGCAAAACGCTCGGTTTCCATTTCCAAATATAGTATGTCGGACAATGCCCGCAACATGATCAGTCAAGCCACTTCACATAGCAGAAGTCCATGCGATGAGGCAACTCCTTGTTCTTGGGATACATGCGCACACAAGAACGGAATGCACCAGCCTCGTCGGGTTCCACTTCGGCCTGGAATGTGAAGTTGTTGCCCTCACGGCCCACTACCTTAAACTCATGCACGGAATAGATCTCGTGGTCGTCTTCGCTATGGTCGTTCTTGAGTGTCACCAGTTCAAGGCCCACTGCATCATCGAGCCCCTGCTCGTCAATGACATAAGTCACTTTATATTTCATACCGGTTTCACCGCCGTTATCAAGCAAACCTGCATCCTTGGACACCACATGTATGGCATCCCAACGCTCGGCTACTGTCTCCTTCCAAAGAGCTATCTCCTTGGCCAGACGGTTGTCCGAGGCAGCGAGTTTCTTGAAGCGGGTGGCCTGACGGATGTAGAACTTGTCGTAATAGTCGTCAAGCTGGCGCTTCATCGTGTAGTGGGGGGCAATGGTGGCAATGGAGTTCTTCACCACCTTGAGCCAGTCTGCGCTGTAGCCCTTCTTGTTCTTGGCATAGTAGAGCGGAATAATCTCGTTTTCAAGCATCCCATAGATGGTGGCCGCATCAAGCTGGTCTTGATACCCTTGATTCTCGTAGGTGCGCTTCTGAGGCAGAGCCCAGCCGGCACCCTTGCGATAGCCTTCCACCCACCAGCCGTCGAGCACGGAGAGATTGACCACACCATTCATCTCGGCTTTCTCACCGGATGTACCGCTAGCTTCAAGCGGACGGGTCGGGGTGTTCATCCAAATATCTACACCAGACACCAGACGACGGGCAAGCTGCATGTCGTAATCTTCCAAGAAGATGATCTTGCCGAGGAACTCAGGCCGCTGGCTGATCTCGAAGATCTTCTTGATGAGTCCCTGACCGGCACCATCAGCGGGATGGGCCTTGCCGGAGAAGAAGAAGAGCACGGGATGCTCGGGGTCGTTGACAATCTTAGCCAGACGATCGATATCGGTAAAGAGCAGATGGGCACGCTTGTAGGTGGCAAAACGACGACAGAAACCAATCATCAGAGCATTGGGGTTGATGCGTTCAAGCAGCGAAACCACACGTGAGGGGTCACCTTGATTCTTGAGCCAGTTTTCCGTAAACTTCTCGCGGATATAGTCGACGAGTTTCTTCTTCAACGCCATGCGGGTGTTCCAGATTTCCTCATCGGCCACATTGTAGATGCCGTGCCAGATGTTTTCGTTACTCTGGTCGCTCATAAACGAGGCATCGAAATACTTATCGTAAACCTTGCGCCACTCCGTAGCAGTCCATGTGGGGAAATGTACGCCATTGGTCACATAGCCTACGTGATTCTCCTCTGGATAATAGCCACGCCAAATGGGGGCAAACATCTTCTGACTCACCCACCCATGGAGCTTGCTCACACCATTGACTTCTTGACAGGTATTGCAGGCAAAGGTTGACATACAGAAACGCTCTCCGTGGTCGTCTGGATTCTGGCGTCCCATACCGATAAACTCGTCCCAAGAGATGCCGAGTTTGGCGGGATAACCGCCCATGTACTTGCCGAAAAGGGCTTCATCGAAATAGTCATGACCGGCCGGAACGGGAGTGTGGACGGTGTAGAGCGAAGAGGCTTTCACGAGCTCGAGCGACTGATTGAAAGTGAGCCCGGAATCAATGTAATCACACAAGCGTTGGAGATTGCACAAAGCGGCATGGCCCTCGTTGCAGTGATAAATTTGCTTAGTGATGCCGAGCTTCTTCAAGGCAAGAATACCGCCAATACCGAGCAAGATCTCTTGCTTCAGACGATTCTCCCAGTCACCGCCATAAAGGCTGTGGGTTATGGGCTTGTCAAACTCGGAATTCATATCGTTGTCGGTATCGAGGAGGTAGAGTTTGATGCGCCCCACATTCACCTGCCATATATAGGCATGCACCTGATAGTTCATGTAAGGCACGTCGACAACCATAGGATTGCCCTGCTCGTCAAGCACGCGCTCGATAGGTAGCGAATTGAAGTTCTGTGCCTCATATTTGGCTATCTGCTGACCGTCCATGCTGAGCGACTGTGTGAAGTAGCCGTAACGATAGAGGAAACCTACGGCGCAGAAGTCGACATTGCTGTCGGAAGCCTCTTTCAGATAGTCGCCGGCAAGCATACCCAGACCACCGGAATAGATTTTCAGCACCTGATTGAGGCCATACTCCATGCAGAAGTAAGCCACGCTGGGACGTTTGCTGTCGGGCTTCACATCCATGTACTTGCGGAACTTGGCGTATACGTCTTTCACGCACTTCATGGTAGCCTTGTCCTTCACAATGGCCTCCTTGCGTTCGTAGCTAAGACGCTCGAGCAGCAACACAGGGTTGTGCCCCACCTTCTCATAAAGGTCGGCATCAAGGCTCATAAACATGTTGCGTGCTTCGTAGTTCCACGCCCACCACATGTTATGTGCCAACTCATCAAGACATTTCAGTTCCTCTGGAAGTCTTGATTTGATCGCCAGTTCTTTCCATTGCGGAGCATTGGCATAATCAGCTTTAATTTTCATAACTTTTGATACTAAAATATTCTATTTTTACTAAATCAGTTCATTCTCGTTGCTGCCCTCCGCAAAGCGAAATCATAGGCATCGTAATAATTCTTGATGAAGTCACTCCATAGTGCCTTCTTGGACAGCTTCTCGGCATTGCTTCGGGCTTTCTTCACCTCGGCATCGCTGAAGGCCGAATACTTGGCGACGGTATCCTTGATGGCATCAGCCACTTCCGAATAGTTATAGTCGGTGCGATGAATGACCTTCACCCCGTCTTCTATCTCGCTGTAACCTCCTTTCACACTATTGGCCCAAAGTCCGAAACCGGCAAGGTCGGTCGTGATGCAAGGCACCTTGAAAGCAATCGACTCAAGTGGTGTGTAGCCCCACGGCTCATAGTAGGAAGGATAGATGCAGAGGTCGTTACCCAACACCACATCATAGTATGACATCTTCATGATGCCGTCTTCGTCTGTCAGATAACAAGGCATGAAGATCAATTTCACGCGGGAGGCTACCTCATTACGCATATCAAGATACTTCAACATGCTCAAAACATTGTCCTGACTCATGTTGTGCAACCAGTGGGTGATCTCCGGCACAGCAAGCGGAGTGTCATATTTCAACCCACTATCCAACCGTTCCTGCAAGTCTTGGCGCGGTTCTCCCACCCAACCGGGCACTTCTATAAAAGCGATGACATTCTTCTTCAAGTTACCGTCTCGCTTCAACCGGTTCATGGCTTCAATATAGACATCCACTCCCTTGTTTCTAAATTCATAACGTCCACTGGTTGATACAAGCAGCGTGTCATCACCAAAATCTGTGCCCATTAGGGCATTGGCCACTTTCAACAGGCGTTCGCGAGCCAATTTACGTTTTTTGATAAACAAGCTGCCTTTGGGCACAAAATTGTTTTCGAAGCCATTGGGCAACACAAAATCAACCGGTTTGTCAAGCAATTCCTTGCATTCGTTGGCCGTAATATCGCTCACCGTAGTGAAACAATCTACATTCCAAGCCGTCTGTTTCTCAATGGAGTGCTTGCTTTGCATGTTCAATTCACCGGCCATCTGGTCACCATTGTAGGCAAAAAGATAGTCGTAAAGCGGCTTGTTATTGCCGGCAATGCTGCGACCGATGCTTGTGGCATGGGTTGTAAAGATTGTAGCTATTTGGGGAACAGCATGATGAATGTACAGCAGACCAAGTCCTGTCATCCACTCATTGCCATGATAGATCACACGCTTGTCTGCACCAAGATAATAGTTGTAGAAACTTTCCACAACTTTCCCCGCTGCGTAAGAAAACATAGAGGCTTCGTCATAATCGCCATAAGCATGGAGACTATCCACTTGAAAGAGTTCCCAGAACTCACCATAAATCTCGTTTTTATGAGCATAAAAAGGAGAAAAATCAACTAACAGTGAAATAGGCTGACCGGGGACATCCCATCTGCCGGTCTTGACAACAAGTCCTTCCTTTGCTGCTTTGTTTTTCCAATCGGCAAAGAGACTATCGTCTTCCTTAAAGTAGGGACATGCTTTGTCACCCCAACAATCCGGACCTATAAACAATATCCGATCCGTCATCGCATCTTGCAGAACCTTTGCTCTGGTGGACAAAACCGTATATATCCCCCCTACTTTGTTACAAACTTCCCAACTGGATTCAAAAATGTAATCCGGGAATAACTTTTCTTTAACCATAAAAACACTTAAACCACGGCAAAGATAATATAAAAATAACAAAACACCAACTTTATACAACTTAAAATACGAAAAAACAGCAATTTATTGATGCAAAAAAATTATCTTTGCAATAACAAAAAGATTTTATGATATGTACAAGTTGATATTAAGCATTTTATCCATTGCTCTTTCACTAACTGCTCATGCACAAAGCCTCCAAGATTCAACCATCTATAAAGGCTATTTATACAACAGTGAATATGAAGTCTATCTGAACATCGACTTCTATAACAATTTGGCCATTCCCAACCAAGAGGTCTACGGGAAATTACCCGGCTACTTTGGCGACATCCATGATGGGCGTAAATGGCTTATTGTTTCAGCAAAAATCATCCCCCCCTCTAAAAAAAAGCTATCTGCCAACACCTCTACCTTTCAAGCCTCCCTTGATATCATCAATGATTATGGCAGCGAAGACCTCACCGCCACCTTAACTTATAATAGCATCGATAAGACTTATATCCTAACTCAAATTCAAGGCAGTAATATCAAAATAGCCCGTAATCGGAAATGGATTAAAATGCCAAAAATTCTGGTATTCAAACGCCAATAATGACATCTATTAGTTATCTCCCAACTTCACCTATCCTCTCTTCCGCTGTTTACTTGATATTCCGATATTAAGTTTTTCTCATTTTTCCTGTCATGCCGTCATTTTTGCCTGCAACGGACTGAAAACCAGAATGAAGGCGGATGACAGGAAGGCGGGCTGGTGACGTCAGGAAGGAAAAGGGAGGTTTGGCAGGTGAGTTCGGTGCGGTAGATGATGCAGGTAAAGCAGGTGTGTACATGACCTCCCGCACCCACCCACTTCTCCCGTTCCGGCCTCACCGGAAAGGCGGCCCGGTGCACACACACGAAAAAAGCCTCCCCGGCTGCCCTACGGGCTGCCAG
>OBYZ01000360.1_pt1 | contig 49641 bp, 55 predicted proteins | sample 1501501 | NCBI WGS metagenome assembly OBYZ01 (sample SAMEA2580213, study PRJEB22360) | human gut metagenome | biome: human gut; feature: human-associated habitat; material: faeces | place: Denmark | collected 2008/2010
AGCTTCCGAATAGGAAGTTGTTGTAATGCTAAAAATCAATGTGCCAATACACTAGTTGTCCGTTTTCGTTCAATCTTCCTATTAAATGTTCCTTCTCTCCCGCATGTTCCCAGCACTTATAAACTTCACAATTAGGTGTTACTGTGTATTGGTTATCACTATACAATCCACAGTACATCCATCGGCGCATCGGGCGTATATTGTAATAAAAACCTTGATTTTCTGCTACTTTCCATAATTCATATAAAACACTACCTATTTCACCCTCTACAAAACAATTACTAGAATACGCCGCACATGATTCTGTTAATCCTCTCACAATTCCAAAATCTACTGTACAATTCGTCAAATCCAATCCATTTTTTCCTATATAATTTAAAAGTTCATAAGTAGCTCCTATGTTTATTTTATCAATGTTAATGCGAATTACCGTATTAAATGTTTTTAAATCTCCAACTTTCATATTTAACATTTTAAGCACATCGATAATTTTATCAAATGAGCCCTTTCCCTGTTTGTCTATTCTCCTAGAATCATGTATCTCCTTTATTCCATCTAATGTTATCTGAATAGATTTACAATTGAAACTAAGTAATTTATCCAATATTGCTTCATTTAAAAGAGTGCCATTTGTTATAATTGATGAGGAGAAACAAATCGCATTCTCATTGCAATAAGTCATTATTTTTTCCAATATATAAAATCCTATTTCAATATTTACTAATGGTTCCCCTCCAAAAAGGTTAATCATTACATTCTCAGCCTTTTTTATCGTCGCAAGCTTTATAATAAATTCAATGTATCGATTTGCTTGTTCTTTTGACATACTCTGAACATCTGTTTTTTCTCCCTCAAAACAGTATACACACTTCAAGTTGCAAGCCCATGTTAACAGCACTGTAGAGTTTATCGAATTAGAAGAATATTTCTCATGTGAATGAAAATAGCTGAAAATTCTACTTTCATCCACATTATCATTTATAATAATCCCGTACTGAATAAATATCTGCTTTACATCATCTTCTAATTTATCAATTTGATTGTCTTTTATCTTATTCGCAGTATCCTTATCTATTTCAATACAATGTCCTTGTAATGTATTAAATAATACAATTCTATTTTTATCAGGTACTACTAAGTTATATCTTGAAAATTTCAAAAAAACACCCCCTAAAATGTACTAATCACAATATAAGGTTGCATTAATGCTATGCAACCTTATATTTTAACATAAAACACTACTCATTATTTACTGAAAAAATACCCGGTAAACCCGGAAGTACATTTAGTAAACATGCATCTCCGGGACATGCATTAGCTGGGCATGCATTTACAGCACATATTGCCGCTGGACATGCATTAGCCCCACATCCATCGACTGCACAATACGCAGCATAGCATGCGTTGGCTGCACATATACTACCTCCGCCACCATTTGTACCACATGCATCGCCTCCACATGCACCACCTCCACCAGCATTTGTAATACACGCATTTCCGCCACATGCCGCTGCTGCACATGCATTTCCTCCACACGCTGCAGCTGGACAACCAGCTGCTGAACATGCATCGCCTCCACATGCTGCTGGGCTCGCTACATTAGGTACATAAACATTTCCAAGATAACTTGCCATATGAATACCTCCTACTATATTTTTATATGTCCTTTAATATCAGGCAAATATATAATAACAATTTTACTCCTCTAAAAACTCTAATTAGCAAAAATACTGCTTTTGCTGTCAAAAACGACATAAAATTGTCCCAACTTGGCACCGTATTGCGATTTACAGGTAAAAATCACCATGCTATAATGGTCATGCTCAAAAATGCACCCACAACTACATACCCATTCCATTTAAGAGACATCTGCACACCGCAGATGCTTTTTTTACAAACGGGCAGCCTTCCAACACGCTGCCCGTTTGTTTGCCTGAAGCCGACATTCCCCAAAAGACTGTCGGCTTTTCTCTACTAATCTTACTTTACAGGAGGTAAATCATTGAAAAACAACGAACCAAACACAGCTGCGGGAATTCCCTCTCCCGCTAGAAAGAAATTCCGCATCCACTACTCCCATGTCATCATGGGGCTTGCCGCCTTTGCCTACTTCTTTGCCCTCCAGACCGACCAGACGCTTGCCGCAGATATGTGGTCGAAAGCGGAGGACATTATGAAGGATGTATACGGAAAAATCCTCGGCATCTCCACCATTGCAGCCATCGTGACCGCATCGGTAGCATTACTTTTAATGAATTTCAGCAAGTCCGGCAAGACCGTGGACGAGTCCCGTGCATGGCTCAAGCGCATTGTTATCTCATGGGTCATCCTAAACGGTCTGGGCTTTATCCTCGCCTATGTTACACCCTTCTTTGCAGACGGGAAATGGACGGGCTGATGGGAAGGAGGAATGATTCATGGGTATTCTTGACGGCATCGTGGAATGGATTGCCGAGCAGGTGATGAACGGGCTTGACCTGATTACCACCTCGGTTCTGGGGGCTTTGGGCTGCAACATGGATACATTCCTGCGCTATTTTCCCGCTGCGGAAACCATGTACGGCATTTTTGTGGCGACAGCCATCGGGCTTGTCCTCTTAAACTGGGTGTGGCAGCTTTTTAAAAACTTCGGCCTGATTGCAGGGCTGGAGGCGGAGGATTCGTTCAAGCTGAGCATCCGCTCCGTCCTTTTTATCGGTGTGATTTACTACTGCGATGAGATTACGAACCTAATACTGGAAATCGGCGGCACTCCCTACTCCTGGATACTCACCTCGGACCTGCCGCCGCTTAACTTTGCAGATTTTAACTCGGTGCTAATCACGATCTTAGGTGTGTGCGCCAATGGCTCCGTTGCCCTGATTGCCCTGATTTTGGTGCTGATACTGGCATGGAATTACATCAAGCTTTTATTTGAAGCGGCAGAACGGTACATCCTGTTAGGCGTCATTGTCTACACGGCTCCCATGGCTTTTGCAACCGGGGCTTCCCAGTCCACATCAAATATTTTTAAATCCTGGTGCCGTATGTTCGGCGGACAGATTTTCCTGCTTCTGATGAACGCATGGTGCCTGCGCCTGTTTACATCCATGGTGGGAAGCTTTCTGGCAAACCCGCTGTCACTGTAAGGAGGAAACTGACCTATGAAAAAGAAATTTTTACTGCTTATTCCGATGGCTGCACTGTTCTTTTCCCAGTCCGTGACCGTATTCGCTGTCACGGAATCAGAGGTAGAAGCTGTCGGAAAGGAAACTGCCGCCGGAAACGTGTTCATCTGGTTCCTCTGTGCCATCGCATTCTTAAAAATCAGCCAGAAGATAGACAGCTTCCTGTCCAGCCTCGGCATCAATGTGGGGCATACCGGCGGCTCCATGATGGCGGAGCTGATGATTGCCGCAAGGGGGCTTACCACTGTCAAATCCGTGACCGGAGGCTCCTTCTTCAAAGGCGGCTCCCCCCGCTTTGACGGAACCACCAACAATACCAGTGCCTCCTTCCTGTCCGGCGGCCTGGCCGGGGCTGTGGGAAGGCAGTTTACCCAGAGCGCCATGCACACCATGACCGGGCAGGCAAGCAACCCGATCAGCCGCAGGGCTTTTGAATCTTCGTTAAAGAAAGGCGGCGACTTTGCCAACAATGTCACCGGCGCTGTGGCACAGGGCAATATCAACTATACCGGCTCCATGACCGGACCACAGGCCGCCCAGGCGCTCTCCTCCTATCTGGGGCAGACCGGAATACCCGATGCCCCAAGCTTTTCCAACGTGGAGATTGGCGGCGGGCGCATCATGGGCACGGAAACCTCTGCCGCCTATCCAAACGGCACGGAATTTGGCATGTACAATGCCGTCCAGTACATGGCACCGGAAGGGAATTACGAAACGGTAACCGCTGCGGACAATACCACATGGTATAAGCAGTATGCCGTTGATACGGTGGACCGCACGCCTTACATGACCGGCGAAGGGAAAATCGCCTACCATGAAAACATTGTGCAGAAGCTTCCGAATATGCCGAAAAGAAAGGACCGTGTGTAAATGGCGGAAAAGAACGAGAAAAACACCAACACCCCTTCCCCACTCTCCCACACTGCTTCTGCGGCAGGGCTTGCAAAGGGTGCAGTCAAAACCGGAAAAGCAGTGGCAGGTGCCGCAAAAGGCGTCGCTGCTGGACCTTACGGTATGGCTGCCGCCGGGCTTTGGGAAAACAGGAAGATGGTCGGAAAAATCATCGCTGCCCTTGCTGCCCTGCTCATGCTGCCTATCCTGTTCCTCCTGATGCTGCCCTCCCTGATTTTCGGAACCGATGGGCTGGATAACGCTTCCGGGGAGGTCCTGAACGACACATCCCTGATTATGGAGAACATTGCGGAAACAGAAAATAGCATTGAGACCATCCTGCGGGAAAAGCACGACGCACTTCTGGAGGAAATACAGGCGGAAGCCGATGCACTGGGTTCCAACTGCGAATATAGTGTGACGGATGAGTTTGCAGACCGCATCATCTACGAGAGCAGCCTGATTATTTCCCAGTTCTGTGCCTCGCAGGATGATTATCAGGAAATCCATCTGGCAAAACTGGAGCGGCTGCTGCGTAACCACACGGACAGCATTTTTACCTACTCCACGATTGTCACCAGCCGTGAAGAAACGGATGAGGATACCGGGGAAAGCTATACCATCTACCACTATGAATACATTGTGGAATATGCCGGGGACAGCTATTTTGCAGACCATGTGTTTTCCCTGACGGAAGACCAGCTGGCTGCCGCAGATGAATACGCTGCCAACCTTAACCTTTTCCTTTTTGACACGGTTTACAAGGTGGAAACCAATCCTGACCTGATACCGGGAGAGACCGGCAATGCCGCTGTAGACCTTGCCCTCACAAAGCTCGGCACGCCTTACAGCCAGGCACGCCGGAATGAGGAAGGATATTTTGACTGCAGCTCCTTCACCTACTGGGTTTACAGCCAGCTTGGAATCTACCTGCAGTACGACGGGGCAAATACGGCAGCCGCACAGGGGCGCTACATTGTGGAAAATAACCTGGCGGTCTCCTATGACAGCCTTGCTCCCGGAGACCTGGTATTCTATTCTTTCGAGGTCAACAACCGTTATCTGAACATCAGCCATGTGGGAATTTATGCCGGAAACGGGTATATCGTGGACGCTTCCTTTTCCAAGAAAAAAGTGGTCTACAGACCGATTTACAGTACCAGCCGTATCGTCCTCTGCGGACGGCCTTATACCAACTAAATATATATTTTTACAGGAGGTGCATTGTCAAATGTCCGCAAGACATGAAGAAAATGACGTATATATCATACCGCCGAATTTCATCGAAACCGGAACCATCTTCGGCGGAACCATCAAATTCCGGAATGCAGCCGAGGCACTTATATTATCCCTGCTCATCGGCATTCCGGTATTCCATCTTCCGGTAACGCTTACCACCAGAATCATTATCGCCTGCCTGACAGTGCTTCCGGCAGCCCTGTTTGCGATTATCGGCATCGGCGGGGAAAGCCTTTCTTCCTTTGTACTCAACTTCTTTGTTTATTTAAAGAACCGCCGCATCGTGGGCATCAGCGAGGAAGCGGATGCGCCTGCCTCCGAAAAGCCCCCGAAAAAAGCAAAGGCTTCTGCGAAAAAATCCATCAAAAAGGTGAAACCGAAAAAAGAGGACTTTGCCGAGGAGTTCGGGCAGCGCAGGGAACGCAGGCAGACAAAACAGAAAGCCTCCCGGACGTCAGAAACCGACAGCAAAGGGAAAGACCGGAAGTTTAAGGGAAGGGAAATTCTCCGGGAGGAACCGGAAGCCCCCCTGTTAAACCCTGCCGCCTCCTATCTTCCCATCCGGAAGATTGAGAACGGCATCATTTACACAAAGGACCACCGTTTTGTAAAAATCATTGAAGTGGTACCGATCAACTTCCTGCTCCGCAGCGCAAGGGAGCAGCGCAGCATCATCTACTCCTTTGTCAGCTACTTAAAGATCAGTCCCGTGAAGCTCCAGTTCAAAGTCCTGACAAGACGTGCCGACATTAACCGGCATCTGGAAACCATCCGGGAAGAAATCAAAAATGAGACGGATGAACGCTGCATTGCCCTGCAGAAGGACTATGAAAACCTGATACGCCGTATTGGTTCCAAAGAAGCCATTACCCGGCGTTTTTTTATTGTCTTTGAATATGAACCCTTCAGCGCAAACCGGGGGAATGAGGAATCAGAGGCAGTCTCGGCCCTCACAACGGCAGTGCGCACTGCAAAGACTTATCTCCAGCAGTGCGGCAACGAGCTTTTGATTCCTGACAACGAGGATGAGATGGCAACAGAGGTTTTCTATAACATTTTAAACCGCAGGACCAGCGTGATAAAACCGTTAAGCGTCCGGGTAAACGAAGTCATCGGGCAGTATATCAATGCCGGCAGACGGGATGAAATCGGAAATATTCCTGCCATGGAGTTTATGGCGCCGGAATCCATCGACTATACCCATGGAAATTATGTGGTCATGGACGGCGTTTACCACACCTATCTGCTGGTGCCCTCCGGCGGCTACCGCTCCCAGGTATGCGCAGGCTGGATTTCCCTGCTGGTCAATGCCGGGGAAGGGATTGACGTTGACATCTTTTTTGACAGGCAGCCCAAAGACCGCATCCAGCAGAAGCTCGGACAGCAGCTTAGGATAAACCGCTCCAAAATCAAGGACACCTCCGATACCAATTCGGACTTTGACGACCTGGACAGCGCTATCCGCTCCGGCTACTTCCTGAAGGAAGGGCTTGCCGCCAACGAGGATTTTTATTACATGAATATCCTCATCACCATTACCGCCGACAGCCTGGAGGAACTGGAATGGCGGAGCAGCGAAATGAAAAAGCTGCTCTTATCACAGGATATGGAGGCAGTCTCCTGCCATTTCCGGGAAGAACAGGCGCTGCTCTCCGCACTGCCTCTGGTGACACTGGAGAAAAAACTGTTTGAACGCTCCAAGCGGAATATCCTGACCACCAGCGTTGCCAGCTGCTACCCCTTCACCTCTTTCGAGATGTGCGATGACAACGGTATCCTTCTGGGAGTCAACAAGCACAACAACTCCCTGATTATCGTGGATATTTTCAACTCCCGTGTCTACAAGAATGCAAACATGGCAATCCTCGGCACCTCCGGGGCGGGAAAGACCTTCACCATGCAGCTGATGGCACTCCGGATGCGGCGCAAGAACATTCAGGTGTTTATCATCGCTCCCTTAAAGGGCCATGAATTCCACCGTGCCTGCAGCAATATCGGCGGGGAATTTATCCAGATTTCCCCCGCTTCCCGGAACTGTATCAATGTCATGGAAATCCGGAAGGTGGATTCCTCCGCAAATGACCTGCTGGACGGGCCGCAGACGGAGAAATCGGAGCTTGCCGCCAAGATACAGCGGCTCCACATTTTCTTTTCCCTGCTTATTCCCGACATGACCCATGAGGAACGGCAGCTGCTGGACGAAGCCCTGATACAGACCTATAAACAGAAAGGCATCACCCATAACAATGAAAGCCTGTATAATCCGGAACACCCGGAAAAATACCGGGAAATGCCCGTGCTGGAGGATGTGTTCAATATCCTGAAGGCAAATCCCGATACCAGACGGCTTGCCAACATCATGAACCGGCTGGTACACGGCTCCGCCTCCACCTTTAACCAGCAGACCAACGTAAATCTGGATAACAAGTACACCGTACTGGATATTTCCGAACTCACCGGCGACCTGCTGACGGTAGGCATGTTTGTGGCGCTGGATTATGTATGGGATAAGGCAAAGGAAGACCGAACCGTGGAAAAGTCCATTTTCATAGATGAGACATGGCAGCTCATCGGCGCTGCCTCCAACCGCCTTGCTGCAGAATTTGTCCTTGAAATCTTCAAGATTATCCGTGGCTACGGAGGTTCTGCCATCTGTGCCACGCAGGACTTAAACGACTTCTTTGCACTGGAGGACGGCAAGTATGGAAAAGGCATCATCAATAACTCCAAGACCAAGATTGTCTTAAATCTTGAGGATGAGGAGGCAATGCGTGTGCAGTCCATCCTGCACCTGTCCGAGGCGGAGACCATGGCTGTCACCCACTTTGAGCGTGGCAACGGGCTGATTTCCACCAATAACAATAACGTCACGGTGGAATTTAAAGCCTCCGAACTGGAGAAGGAGCTGATTACCACCGACAGAGAGGAACTGAAAAAGCTTCTGGAGAAAGAAAAACGCCGCCAGCAGATGCGGGAAGCCGGTTAATCCGTAAACATTACATAAGGAATACGCAGAACCATCCGGGGCTGTTTACCGGCTCCCGGTCCTTATGTATTGATTAAGTATACAATAAGGATTGAATGTGTTTTTTCCTTATATAAAATATAAAGGAGACCATTATGCAGCAAAAAAGCAGAGAGCAGGAAAACTATCTTGCCGAAATCACACGCCTTTTAAGTCTGTATCGGGCTTTAACCCTGGCACAGCTTGAAAAACTATATCCGGAGCTGTCCGAAGAAAAGCTGGCTGCACTGCTGCGGCAGCTTGAAAAAAACGGACGGCTCCTCTTTGAACAGGAAACGGGAATACTTTACCACTCTAAGGAGTGTACCCGGAATCCGGCTGTCATTGCCGCTTTCTGGGTGCTTCTGGATTTCCTTCCTGAACTGACCTACCATACCGTCAGTGATTTTCCGGTCACACTGACCTTTTATACCCAATCGGACTGCTATGACGTGATCCATGTACCGGAAGAAAAAGAGATGCTTATGAACCATGCCCTGCCCGCATGGAAGGAAGATTCGCCCCGTCGTCTGGTCATTGTGGAACAGACCGGGCAGATTCCCCTCCTCCGCTTCCCCGGCATTGCCGCCTTCTGCACGGTAACGCCGGAAGGACAGGTGCAGTATTACCAGAAACAAGGAGTGAGCGACACTTAATGGATAAAAATACCCTTTCCTCCCGCCTTTCCCGTATCGAGGAGGAACTGCCAAAACTGTCAAATACCATCAGCGCCATGAAAATCACGGACACCGGCGCTTACGGGAAAAATTATGAGGAGCTGAGCCTTGACGCCGCCCAGCGTGCGGAACGGATTGCCTGCTCCCTGCGGAACCTTATTTTTGCAGCAAATCTTGTGGCAAAACCGCTTTTGATGGAAAAAACCGCCGAAGTACACGGCATCGCCATCATCCATGCTGCAGACCGGGTGGAAATCACCCTTCCCGGCCTGATGCCGAAACGTACCAGACGTGTCAATACCACCTTCCTGACCGACCCGCTGTATGCCAGTCTGGAAGCCTACACGAAAGAGCATCCGCTGCCCCACTTTACGGAGTGCGTGGTGTGTTTCTCCCATGTGTTTGACCGGACGCTTTCCGCAAGGCGGGTGCGTGATTACGACAATCTGGAGTGCAAGCAGATACTGGACACCGTTTCCGGCTTTTTGATGACGGATGACAGCGGGCTGTTCTGCGATGCCTACCACACCACGGAGTTCGGGGAACGGGACTGTACCGTCCTGACCATTATGGAGAAAAAGGCTTTTCCGGGCTGGCTTGCGAAAGTCAAAAACCGCGGCGACAGCATATCGGATTTTTAGGTTATTTTTCCAGAAATTTTCCGACTATGGTAAAAAGAATGCCAAACCCGCAGAATCTGCAGCAAATCCCATGCCCCCAAACCCCGGCTTTTTACCGGAGTTTCAGGCGGGTATGGTAAAAAATCCGGCTTTTGATACTATGCTGACCTATTTTATCAGAAAGGAGGGAACTGCCTTTGGACCCTTCAACCAGCGCTTACCAGCTGCTTGCCCTGACTGCCTTATCGGGGGAGTGCAGCCCGGATGCTGTATCCCGTCTGGGCATTCGTCCCAGCTATGGGGAAAAACTCCTCACAAAGCTGAAGGAGGAAGGCTATATCAAGACACACTACAGGGACCGGCTCAGAGGCTACCGCCTGACGAACAGGGGAAAAAAATTCCTGCTCACAGACAATCCTGAGCGGTTCCTTTTTTATCTGAGTGGCAACACAGACACGAACCGCCCGCGAAGCGATTATCCCCGGCGGCTCCGGCTCCAGCAGGCATCCATTGTCTACGCCATGCTCTTACATGCAGGCGTAACGGTTTTCCGGGATGAAAAACCACCTCTGTTCCAGCCGGGAAATCAGGAATTTCACCGCCTTCCCCTTCCGGCTTTTTATTCCTCAAGGGAAATAAAGGAGCTGGGAGCGGAGGCTGTCAAGATCAATAACTCCAGAACCATGGGAATCCTGTTTGCCCCAAAGTGCATCTATGCGGTGTTTTATACCGGCGATTCCCTGATGAAGTGGGAATACCGGACGGAGCTGAAGGTAAAAACCATGCTGAATTACCACATCAGTCTCGGAGTATTGAACCGGGAGCATATTTCCCCCTGCTATCCTCCCGATACTCCGATAAAAGCGCTGTTGATTGGTACGGATATGGATACCTCCCTGAAGCTTCTGACCAGCACCGGCGGCTTCCAGAAAAGCTATTTTTATCTGGATACAAGTTTTGATTACTTTCACTATCTCCCGGCTGCTCCTGCAGGCGTAACCCTGCTGCAGCTGCTTGCATCCCCGTATCTTTCGGCTGCGCTGCGGCAGCTCCTTCTGTCTGACCTGCAGCCTGCCTGCCCCGATTACGGGCTGGAGCATGATGCCTCCACTAACGGGATACCGGTACTTCTCGCCTTTGACTTTGATATGCTGCGGCTGTCCAGATTTAATACTGCCCTGTCCTTTCACGGCCTGTCGGGTCATATCATCTGTTTCGACTTCCAGAAGGCGGTCCTGCAGCAATACTTCGGGGAGGCTGTAACCATAGAAACCATTGATTTACAGAAATTTGAAGGGAGGTTTTTACACTGACACATCACGAAAACAGAAAGAAACGCATCTGTCTTTGCCTGATTCTTCCCGTGCTGCTCCTGACCCTTGCCTATGCAGGCGGTTATATTTCGCAGTTTATCATCAATTATCAGGTATGGACTTCCTCCGGCGGGACGCCTGGCAACGGCACCTCCCCGGAATTTCCCTCCGCCGCCTTTTCTTCCTGCTTAAAGGCGCTCACCGTATTCCCGTACAGCCTGTATGGGATTTTTTTATGCCTCGGCATCTTCGGGCTGCTGGTTTTCATGGTCATGCGGATGGGCTTTGGAGGGAAAGGCACCTACGACAAGGAACGCAACCTTACCTACTCCGATAAGGGAACCTACGGCACCTCCGGATTTATGACTGACGCCGAGATGCAGGAAGTGCTGGAGCTGGTAGGCGACATCGCAAAAAGCCACGGCGTTATCCTTGGAAAGCTGTATGGGAAGGCCGTCTGCCTCCCGGAAAAGACACGGATGAACCGGAACGTGGCAGTCTTTGGCGCCAGCGGCAGCATGAAAAGCCGGGCTTATGCAAGAAATGTGGTATTCCAGTGCGTCAAACGCGGGGAAAGCCTGATCATCACCGACCCCAAATCCGAGCTGTATGCGGATTTGCGCCTGTACCTGCAGGAAAACGGTTATACGGTACGGGTATTCAACCTGATTAACCCGGAAAATTCCGACAGCTGGAACTGTCTTTCAGAAATCGAAGGGCAAGAGATTATGGCACAGCTTTTCTGCGATGTCATTATCAAGAACACCGGCTCTCCTAAAGGGGACCACTTCTGGGACAACTCGGAGATGAACCTGCTAAAAGCCCTCGTTCTGTATGTGGACCAGGGCTTCCCGCCGGAAGGCAGGAATATTGGGCAGGTCTACAAGCTCCTTACCATGAACTCAGAAAAGGAACTGAACAGCCTGTTTGACCTGCTCCCGGTAACGCACCCTGCCAAGGCACCTTACAACATCTTCAAGCAGGCCTCCGATACGGTGCGCAGCGGCGTCATCATCGGTCTGGGAACCAGGCTTCAGGTATTCCAGAACAGGCTCATCCGCCAGATCACCAGCTACAATGAAATCAACCTGACACAGCCGGGGAGGGAAAAATGCGCCTATTTCTGCATTACTTCCGATCAGGATTCCACCTTTGACTTCCTCTCCTCCCTGTTCATGTCCTTTGTCTTTATCAAGCTGGTGCGGTATGCGGACAAGTACGGGGAAGGCGGCAAGCTTCCGGTTCCGGTACATATCCTGGCAGACGAGCTTGCCAACGGCGGCTGTACCATTGCGGATCTGACGAAGAAAATCAGCCCCATCCGCTCCAGGCGCTTATCCATCAGCTGTATTTTCCAGAACCTGCCCCAGATGCAGAACCGCTATCCCTTAAACCAGTGGCAGGAAATCATCGGCAACTGTGACACCCAGCTTTTCTTAGGGTGTACGGATGAGATGACTGCGGAGTTTATTTCCAACCGCACCGGCGAAGTGAGCGTGGCCGTGTCCAGCCAGACAAAGCAGTTAAATACCTGGCGGGTATCCGATTACACACCGGAGTACCGGGAAACCCACTCCATCGGCAAGCGGAAGCTGATGACGCCGGACGAAGTGCTGCGCCTTCCTTTGGACGAAGCGCTCATTATCCTGCGTGGCCAGAAGGTCCTGAAGGTGGGGAAATACGACTATACCCTGCATCCGGAGAGTAAAAAGCTGAAGCCCAGCCGTGCCGGTGACCATGTACCTGCATGGCAGCAGCTGCCGGAAGCCGAAGAACCGGACTTTTCCAGTCTGATGAAGCCAAAGGTGAAACCCAAAAAGCCCAAGGCTCCCAAAAAAGCTGCCTCCGCCGCAGTCCCGGAAGATCCCTTCGGGGATGTCCCGGAGGATTTGGCGGCGCTGTTTCCACCGGAGGAAGGCTGCACTATCGTTATGACGGATAAGAAATCCATCATGTCCTAAAAAATCATAAAGGAGAGAACAATTATGCCCAGAGAAGCAAAAAAGAAAGAAACCGAAGTAACAGAAGAAAACATGGAGATGCAGACGGAAGCTCCTTCCGTGCCTGAAGCTGCGAATGCCACAGAGTCCCGTCCTAACACAGATGCAGAACCCACTGCTCCTGTACAGGCACCCTCTCCGGCGAAAGCCACTGCCCCTGCAAGGAAATCCGCTCCCTCCTCCATCCTTACCCTGAATGCCGATTCCGAGGTGGAAACACAGGAGAGCAGGGAGGATACCATCTGGCATGAGCTGCAGAATGCTTACCGCACCCGGAAGATCCTGACCGGCATCTTAGGCGGCATCGAAAAAATGGAAGGCGGCGGAACCATTGCCGTAATCTACTACAAGGAAATGCGTGTGGTAATCCCCCTTGCAGAGATGATGATCAATTTGATCGAGGATGCTGCCCACGACTACGGTGAACTGGTGCAGCGCCAGAATAAGATTCTGGGAAACATGCTGGGATGCGAGGTTGACTTTATCATCAAGGGGCTTGATAATTCCAGCCGCAGCGTAGTTGCCAGCAGGAAAGACGCCATGTACAAGAAGCGTCAGATTTTCTTCCTTCCCGATGCCAATGGAAACTCCCGTGTCTGCGAAGACCGTATCGTGCAGGCGAGAGTGATTGCAGTCGCGGAAAAGGTTGTGCGTGTGGAAATCTTCGGAGCGGAATGCTCCATCCTCGCCCGTGACCTGTCATGGGACTGGCTTGGGGACGCCACGGAAAGCTTTCATGTAGGAGAACAGATTTTGGTCCGTATCTTGAACGTAAAAATCAATTCCCTTGAGGACATTTCCGTGAAGGCAGATGTCAAAAGCGTGAACGGCAACACCAGTAAGGCAAACCTTGGCAAGTGCAAGATTCAGGGCAAGTATGCAGGCGTTGTCACCGACATCCACAAAGGCACCGTCTTTGTTCGCCTTCACATCGGCGTCAATGCTGTGGCTCACAGTTGCTATGATAACCGGATGCCCGGAAAGAAGGATGAAGTCAGTTTTGTCGTCACCAGGATTGATGAGGACCGGAATGTGGCGGTCGGGTTGATTTCGAGAATCATTAGGCAGAATGTGTAAAAATATACCCTTCCAGTGAATTATCAAAACTGGAAGGGTAAAAATCATATTATCAATTACTAAACATTTGTATCCGTTGTAAAAATAGGATTGAATATCCTTCTAATTTCTCCTTCTGGAATAACACTTACTATTACTTTAATGAGATTATTTTTTACCACTTCCACATTATTTCCTGATGATTCACTTAATATATTTACAACAACATCAAATTTATCTTTCGCTAACTGCCTTGGTTTTATAGAATTACAAGCTCTGTACTTTCTATCTGCCAGTATGCTAAAAATTTCAATTCTATATTCATCTCTTATCTTTTGATTTAATTCACAATTTCCACTTTCAATGTGTTCAATTAACCAATTTTCTGGGGTAAATCCAAAACCTCGAATCATTTTAGGATATCTACTATGTAAATCAGAAAAAGCAGGTTTGTTCTCTAAATCCTCAAATGCATCTTCATCTACTATGGCAAAAACTTTTGACTGTGCAAATACTCTCCTTTGTGTATTTACTGCCATCTGAGCAGTCTGTGCAAACCCTCCTACTGGAATATATGCACATAATGCTGTTGCAAATCTAGGTTCAAGCCCTATATATCTATTTCTTAAATTTCGCAAAACATCTCTAGCCATTTCATCTTCGACAAAAAATATATAATCAAACGTAGTCGAATTTTCAAAATCAATATCGCCTATTGCAGTCGCCGGATAACATGGTGAAACCACATTTATTGTTCCATCCACATTTTGTTTTAATAAATAAATATTTTCCTTATTTACAGCTTTTATCATTGTTGGTGAATGCGTTGAAACAAATACACACAAATTTTTCTCTTGCGCTCTTTTCTTTAAATAATTCAGCAAATTAACCTGAACTCTTGGATGTAAAGCTAATTCAGCCTCATCCAACAAAATAAGTGCATTGTCGTTTACACTTTCAATTCTCTCAACCAATCGAACCAGTGCCAACTCCCCTGTACTAAATCTTTTTTCTGAGTAATACATATTTCCTTCTTTAATTACATAAAAGTATGTAGCCTGTCTTCCTCTTCCATTTGGATTTTTCAATCTCATTAGCCTTCCATACTTCTCTGTTTCAAATAGTTCATTTAAAACTAATTTTACAGATCGGTCTGCCGCTTCTAAATTACCAGCTCGCAAGTCATCTGGCTTCACATCTATTCTCTTCGAATCAGCCCTAATGAATACCGATTCTGAAAATCCAAATCTTTTCAATAACTCGCCACTGCCATTTTTAGGTGTCGGTGCCCATCTTGCTACTCTTTTTCTAAACATAACTGAAGTATTGTCAACGTCATATTGAATAGAAGAATTTTTATATTGATCTACCTTATCCCAAGAACTTGTATTGGTAAATCCTGTTGCAAATGCTAACGAATTACAAACTCTGTCCATACAAACCAAAAGAGTTGTTTTTCCTGCACCATTTGCTCCCACTAAAAGATATACATCATTAGCAATTGGGAAATTAAACTCCATATATTTGATACCTTTAGCATTATTTATAGTAATCTTTCTCATAAAACTATACTCCTTATCTATTGAGTTATCTCATAAACTCTCTTAGTATAGCCGCTTTTGCACATCCTTCCATTCCCCTATATATATTAAAAGAATTTATCCCCATCATCTCTAAATCATTCAATACCGTTCTTTTTTCTTTATTTGATAGTATAATTTTATATAATGCACCATCAACTACATGATCCTTTGCACAAGTTTCTAAATAATCTTCTATCGTTTTTGATGGACTATTATTTAAAGTAAAAATACCATATTGATACCTCTGTCTATCATTTTCTTCTACTTTAATATTCTCTAATGAGACACCATACCCTGCATTCCACACTTCGTGTTGTGTATCCAAAGCCCAAATTACTATATTGGGTGTGATATTTTCCGTATCTGAAAATGCGAAAAAAGCTGCTACATACAAACTAAATGTCCAATCTAATAAACGAGTAGGTAACCCATAATGCTGTCCTATAGACATTAGTTGTTCTTTTGAATAATCAGTAAATCGTTCTTTTCCCTCCCAAGTAACACATAAATCTTTAAAATTTTCTATTAATGAATTTTCTATTTTTTTTCTTTCATCAAATGTATAATTACCATATTTTCTATCAAAAGTTGTTGATAATTTCCAATTTTCGTCTCTTTGTCCTCTAAAGACATATCTATTATAAGGAAAACAATCACTACCACAAATATCTTTCGTTATATCCCTTTTCAGTTCGTTCCAACTGTTATAATTTAATGTTTTGTATTGTACTGCCATATTATATGCACCTCCCATAATGATCTACTCTATATTTCCACCAATCACAGGCTCAGAATCCCAACACGTATTATGTATTCCCACCGCATCAATTAGGCAAGATCTTAAAATATATGTTTTCTTCCTTTTCGGAAGCAAAAACTCAGGATATTCTTCGTTAAAAAAACTTCCTCTTTTCCATTCGGTCCTTCTTCAAGATATCCTAACCCACCATTTTGCCATAACACATCTAACATTTTACTGTTCTCTCCAAGAACTTTTCTTGCTTGATTATCTAAATCGCAAATTTGATCCCAAGATAATTTGTCTGAATTTATTTGCATCAATATTTCTTTCATCATTTGTGAAGTTGATTCCTTATACTCTTTTATACTAGTATATACTTCAGAATACTCTCTATTTGCTGCCCCTTTGGGCATTTCATTATTATTTATTTGATTAGCACATATTTGTAATAATTCATTTCCAAATGTTTTTGCACAATTTGCAACTTTCTTTCTAATAATTCGGCATATATCCATATCAGATGTATTTGCTTTCATACTCTTTATTTCCGCCAAGGAATTCCCAATTATCACAATATCTCTTGGCAACAATCTTGTATGCCGTAATATATACTGCATTATAGATTCATTCATATTCCTATAATTATTATGAATCTCTTTTATGCTCAACCAATTATAAATATTTTTCTCCTGGTCTTCATTGATAAAATAGCAGTCTTTCAGATTGGCTATCTTACTTTCAAAAAAATACTGAATTGTCATATAGTCCCAATTTAATAGTTTTACATGTTCTTCATTGATATAACGAGTATGATGCTCACTTTCACATATAGATGCCATCACATTATCTCTAATGCAAATTATCACATGCAATTTATTACCATAAGTATCTTTTCGTAAAAGTCTCATCACTCGATAAAAAAGACCCTTTTGACACCTAAGCCAATACATTGGTGCATGTCCATATTCTTCATCAACAGAATCAATAAAAAAGTAAATTGGCGAAAGATTCTTCAAGATATCCCCAACAATAATTTCTATTTCATCCCATTCTTTCTTCTCTGCATACTCATTAAACGAATTTCTTGTTGAGTAATGAGATAATATATTTCTAACTTCAGAATATATTGTCATTGGAACTTTATACTTCGGGAAAATATCATTTGCATATTCTAAAAGTTTATTTTTGTCCGACTCAGTAACATCCTGATTCCACTCGCTATTGGTTAATATATTTGATACTACCGACCTTAAAATAGCAAACTTCCATACATACATCCATTTTTCTGTAATTTCCGCTTCAGAAAAACACTGTCCAAATCTTACAATCAAATCCGTTGCCGGAACCTCTTGCTCAATCATATTAACATAAATAGAATTATTCAATTTCAAATTAGCATTCATTCTTCTTAAATACACTGTTTTTCCAGAACCCTTTGCACCAACAATCACTCTGGTTTTCATATCATCTGGAGATGCCACTCCCGATGAAAAGTATTTTTTATTAAACACTATGAATTCTGACATCATATCTGCAATTTCTGTTCGTGAACCATCAGGATTTCCAAAGGCATTCTTATCATACATATAAATTCCCCCCAACAGTGTAGTATTGTTTTTTTATTATACTACAAAACCTTATTTTTTTACAGATATTTCGACAAATAAACTGGCACCCCATTGGCACAAAACTTTCCCAACTTGGCACAGCTTTGCGATTTACACGGTAAATCTGCTATGTTAAAATGGGTATCGTGAAAATTCATACATATCAGAAACGCAGGATCGAAGCACCCCCGGCTTCTCCTGCGTTTTTATTACACAACGCTGGCATTGTTGTCAGCGTTGTGTTGTTCAGGAGGTGACATTTTGAAGAAAAGAATTCGGCGGTTGCTGCTGTCCGAAAGAGGCGACTCCTCATATATCAGCAGCTTTGTCTACATTCTGGTGGTGGCGATTATGATTGCTTTCATCATCAACGTGTTCCATATCATATCCGTAAAACAAGAAATGGACCACATTTCGAATCAGCTGGTCAAACAAATTCAGCTAAACGGCGGCAAAAGTAGTGATACGGACGCTCTGTTCAACTATCTGGCCAGTGAGCTGTCCGAGGTATCCGGGCTGACCTATCAGGTAACCAGCTCTGGCAGCACAGACCGCATCCAGATTGGCACACCCTTTTATGTATCCGTAACCGGACGCTGCTATCTGGGAGGTTTTTGGAAATTCAATCTGGTTCCCATCAACATCCGTGCCCAGGGAGCCGGCGTCAGTGAACACTACTGGAAATAGGAGGTCCCATGAAAAAGAAATTGCTGAAAAATGAACGTGGGGATCTGTCCTATTTCTCCGTATTCGTCATACTAGCCGTAAATATGCTGCTCTCCTTCCTGCTGCTGTTTGCTTCCGTCAAAATCAACTGCATCAACATCCGTAATGCAGCAAAAATGGAGCTGAATAATGTCAGCGCGAGAATCTATGCGGATACCTTCCATTCCCAGAGGGAGGCAAACTTAAATTCCTATATGGCAGACCTGCATTTAAGCTCCGCCTATCAGGATGCGCTGCGGGCCGGATTCATCAACGGACTGGAGGAACGGATTGAACTGAGCAATGACGATTACACCGTAAGCAACATCAGCCTGCAGTTCCACCAGTATTCCGACAAGATTGAATATGTAGTGACCTGCGATGCCACCTTCCGGATACGGATGTTTGGGGAATTGTTTCCGCCCATTACCCAGCATATTACGCTGACCGGTTCCCACAATACCAAATACTGATAAAAATATGTTTGCTTTTCCATCCCTGCTGCGTATATAATTGTCGGAAGGAAATCAAGCACGAGCAAAGCGGGTATTTGATTTCACCCGACAAATGAACGATAAACTCGCAGATTTTAGAACTGCAGTAACTGGAGAACCAACGAAAGGAGTTCTTTATTATGAAAAAGAAAGAAAATCAGACCAACACGAAAAAGGCACTTACCATCTGCGGATTATCCGCGCTTTGTATTGCAGCCCTTGCAGGCGCATATCTTTTAACCAGAGAACCTGACACCGAATTTGTTCCTGCCTCCACGGAGACCGGCTCCCTGACAGATTCCTGGGAGGAGAATGCAAACGTTTCCCTTCCCACTACCACAGATTCGGAAAGCACGCAGGTTACAGGCAGCTCCTCTGACCAGACCCAGACTGTCATCTCGGAGGATGAATCCGGTTCTGTTTCCACTTTATCTGACAGTTCCTCCAAAGAGGATGCTGCAGCAGAAAAGCCTACGGAAAAGCCGGAAACCACGGATGATACCACCGATCCGGACAAGCAGCCGGGATATGAGAACGATGTACCCCAGTCCACCACTCCTCCTGCTGATGCGCCCGACACAAATCCTTCCAATCCCCCTGCAGAAGAAGGTTCCAACGCAGATGAGCATCCCGGTCAGGTCTATGATCCCGTGTTCGGATGGATTGATACCGGCGACACCACACAGGATAACGTGGACAATGACGGCGACATCAATAAACAGATCGGTACCATGGGCGGCAATTAAACCAAAATAAACGCAGAGGAAGACATGGATTTTGCGCCATGTCTTTTTCTTTTGCAAAAAGATAGGAGAACCATAACCATGAAACAAATCCGAAACGTATTTTTTCCACTTCTGCTCTCGCTGGTGCTGATCTTATCCACTGGCATCACCGCTCTTGCCGCAGGCGATGGTAACATCGACGGAGGAGGCGGCGGAATGGGAAGCGGAACTGCCACAGATGTCTGGCACGGGCAGGATGGGGTACGGATTACTGTCGTTACTTCAGACGGCGGCGCAGTATCCACCCCATTTGACCTGAGCAATTCCAATATTTCCAATAATGTCATCAATTTCGGGAAAGTAAGTAAACTGTCCTACACTTCAGGCGCTTCACTTTCCCCAAACGGTTACTATTCCTGCTCCAAGCCCGGTGTTGCACTGCCCCGCATCATCAGCGGCACCAGTTCACGGGCAAGCATTGAAGCCATCAAGCGGTATTTCTGCTCCGAGTATGCGGCACAGCTTGTTTCTGACAAAACAGGCATCGCCTTTGACGACCTGATTTCGGGAGATTACAAGCTTGTGATTGAACCCATTGCCTATTTTACCCATGGCGGGCGTAACTACACCATGACTGCCACGGAAGCCGCCCTGTATAACCGGATGTCCGGCGGCACCCTACGCAGCAAGATGCCCTCCCTCACCCACCAGAACCTTCCGCTGTCCATTTTTCTGGAAACTGCTGACTTAGGCTACCCTGCATGGACGGGAACCACCAGCGGCAAGGTATCGGACTCGGATATTCTCTCTGCGCTGGGCATCGGTATCGTAAGCTACCGGGATGTCCCGGAAGCAGAACTGCAGGCGCCGGATTACACCTACCGGGTGGATACGGACGTTATCACAAGCATTACGCTGACCACAACGGAGGAAGTCAACCCGGATGACCCTGCCACCGTGACCTTCCATATCAACGGCCGGGATTACACTGTGGAGGATATTGTGATTCCCGAAAACGGCTCCCAGGTAGTCTGGGCAAAGTGGCACACACCGGCAGAACCCACCACTCTGACCATCACAGTGTCCGTGAGCGGCGCCACCACAGCCAAAACCAGCTTTGTGGCGAGGATTATCTCTCTGGAGGAAAACCTGCCGCCGGATCCGCTGGCCACCGACACCAACCCGCATTTTTCCACGCCTTCCCTGCCGAATAATCCGCTGAAGCTTTCTGCTTCATGGAGCGTATGGAGCGCCTCCTGGCACGCCAACTGGGAATGGGAAAGCGATTGGGACTGGGAAAGCGGCAGCCACGACTCAAGCTGTCCTGCCGACTGCTCCAGCAGCCACGGGCACTGGGTAGACAATGGCGAATGGGTGGATAACGGATGGTATGACTTTACCTCCACTTCCTATTCTGCCTCCCTGACCGGCTCCATGGAAATCCACCCGGACGACATCGTTCCCACTGCAGTCGGGGACACCATGAAAAGCGGCTACGGCATCAAGGAATCCGCCACGGCACGTTTTTCTGCGAATGCCCCGGAAAGCCACTACGCTCCGGCCCAGACCGCAGTGTCCTATTTCCCGGAATTTTCCTACGGCAACTACTGGCGGTTGTTATCCTGCAGCGGGGGAAATCCGGCGACATTTGCCTTTAAAGCAAATGAATACTCCACCTACGGAAGGAACGTGCATTTTACGCCGGTATGGTATCCGGACGGAACCAACTATACGGTTTATACCTATGTGATAGACGCATGGACGCCCTCGGGAATGCTTTCCCTCAACCTAAATGACGCCGTACAGATTCAGGGCAGCCTGTATGATGACTGGTACAGCAAGCGTGAGTAAAGCACTGTTTCTTTACCGGCTGTTTACGGTTCTGCCGCTGTTTTTCTTTGCCCTGTACGATCACAGACACCACAAGGTCCGCAATGCTGCCCTGCTTGCGTTCCTTCCCTGGTGTCTTTTTTATGTGCCGCTTTCCATCCGGCAGGAACCGCTTCTGCCGGACGCGCTTGTTATCCTCACCGCAGCTCTCGGTTTTTTCTGCGGCGGAATGCTCCTGCTTCTCATCTCCATGGTTACAAATGAAAGTATCGGAGGCGGTGACATCAAGCTGGTGGCGCTGCTGGGCATCTGCCACGGGGCATCGGGCATTCTGGAAATCCTTGTGGCTTCCTCCCTGCTTGCCCTCATGCACCTAGGCGGCAGATCCTTTTTCCGGAAAAAGAAGCCGGAGCGGATTGCTTTTGTACCCTACCTGACAGCCGGATACTGTCTGACCATGCTGCTGCACTACTGCCTGTGAAAGGAGACCAGATTGAAAAATCACACTGATGTGCTGATTTTTCAATCGGCTATTTGTGCCGGAGCATCACAAATAGCTGTGATGGCAGATGAGAAACCGTATGCACGGCTTTCTCACCGCCCCGTCGCATAAATGCTCCGGAAAGGAGAATGTATGAAACTGTTACTTATCCTTGCGGCCGGATCCGTCACCATCCTGTTCCTGTCCGCAGTCATTACAACGGCTCTGTTACGCCAGACCCAGATATTTTTTGATCAAAACAGATAAGGAGACTACCTGATATGAAAATGAATAACCGCTTTATTTACGGTATCCTAAGCATTGTGCTTGCCGCAATCATCGCCTTCGTCGCAATTCCTGCGGTCACCAAAAAGACCAGCAGCACCTGCGAGATTGTCCGCATGAAGACCGCCGTGTCCCGTGGAACTGTCATTACTTCTGCAGATGTGGAGCTGGTATCCGTGGGAGGCTTTAACCTTCCGGACTCCACGGCCCGGAAAACAGAGGATGTTGTAGGCACTTATGCCGCTACTGACCTTTACCCCGGAGATTACATTCTTCCGGAAAAGGTGAGCAGCGTCCCGCTTTCCTCCGACCTTACGTTAAATGAGATTCCTGACGGCATGGTGGCGATTTCCATCACCACCCAGACTCTGGCGACAGCGCTTTCCGACAAGCTGCAGGGCGGAGACATTATCCGCCTGTATCACTATGATGACGACAACGTACTGGAGCCGGTAGCTGACATTCCGGAGCTTCGCTTTGTCAAGGTGCTCTCCGTGTCCGATTCCAAAGGGCTTGACGTGGATTACACCACGCCTCCCGATGAAGACGAGGAGCGCCAGCAGACCGCAACCATTACTGTGCTGGCAACCCCTGAGCAGGCAATGCTTTTGACCCGCTATGAAAACGAAGGCGTACTGCATGTTGCCCTCATCAGCCGGGGGAATGACGCCCTTGCCGCAGAGCTTCTGGAACGTCAGGCAGAAATTCTCACCACGCTCTATGGCGACGGTTCCGAAACAGAGGAAGAATTTCTGGAATCTTCCATGAACGGTTCCTCCGTGGATGCTTCTGCTGATGCCGCTGATACTTCCACGGAACCCTCTGAAGATACTACAGCCGAGAGCACGGAAACAGAATAGGGAGGTGCCGGAAGATGTCAAAAATTATCACTGTATGGGGCAACCCCGGATGTGGGAAGTCCATGTTCTGCTGCAACCTTGCAAAGGTACTGACCGCCGGGAAGCAGAAAGCCCTTATCATCAACGCCGACTCCAGTACCCCCATGCTGCCGGTGTGGATGCCGGAGCGGATACTGGAAACAGGCGCTTCCATCGGCAACGTGCTGACCGGGCTGGAAATCAACAATGCACTGGTGGCAGAGCGTGTCGTAATTTTAAAGGAATATCCTTTTATCGGCGTCATGGGATATGCCGCAGGGGAAAATCCCTTCTCCTACCCGGAGCTGAAGTATGAAAAAATCAGGCTCTTTATCTCAGAGGCCTCGAAGCTTGTGGATTACATCATATTAGACTGCAGTTCCAACATGCTCAACTTCTTTACGCCTACTGCGATTGAAGCGGCAGATCTCACCGTCCGCATCATTACGCCGGACCTGCGGGGCCTGAACTATTTAAGGGCGCATAAGCCCCTGCTGACAGATGAAAAGTTTCATTATGACGGCCACCTGACCTTTGCCGGCCTTGCCCGTCCCTTCCATGCCATTGATGAGATGGACCATCTGATTGGCGGCTTTGACGGTCTGCTCCCCTACGCCAAGGAAATCGAGCGCTGCGGCACCAGCGGACAGATGTTCAAAGCCCTCGCTTACTGCAACCAGCGCTATATCAATTCCTTAAAGCTTGTCCGGGAACGTCTTGAAGAGGCAGATGCCAAGGAGGTTGTTTCTCCGGATGCCGATATCCATGCTCCTGAGACAGAACCGGAGGAAATATGGGACACACCAACAGACAGGGAAGAAATGCCGGATGCCGATGCTTTGGCAGAATCCGGAAGAAAGGAGAGAAAACACCATGGGCATGGATTCTTTAAATGATATGTTCTTTACCTCCACTGCTTCCGAGTCCCTGTCCTACGACCAGATTCTGGAGGACGTACAGAAATACTGTACGGAAAAGCACTCGGACAAGCTTTCCACGGAAGGCAATCAGGAGGAAGCAAGAAAACTGCTGCGGGAATTTATTTTCCAGTATGTCATAAGCCGCTCCTACCGCATGGAGGGCATGACCACAGAAGAACTGTGTGACAGCCTGTATGAGGACATGGCCGGTATCTCCTTTTTGAAGAAATGGATTTACAAGCCGGGCATCGAGGAGGTAAACATCAACGCCTTTGACGACATCGAAGTGATTATGAGCGGCGGACGTTCCATGAAGATCCCGGACCGCTTCCAGTCTCCCCAGCACGCCATTGATGTTACCAGAAGGCTCTTAAACACCCGCGGCATGGTCATTGATGATACCATGCCCTCCGTCATCGGCTTTCTGGACAAGAACATCCGTATCTCGGTGGATAAGACCCCCATTGTGGATGCGGATGTCGGTATCAACGCTTCCATCCGAATCGTCAACCAGCAGACCGTTTCCAAGGAAAAGCTGATTGCTTCCGGCTCTGCCACAGAGGAAATGCTGGAGCTTTTAACCTGCTGCATCCGCTACGGCGTATCGGTCTGCATTGCAGGCAGCACCGGCTCCGGCAAGACTACCGTCATGAGCTGGCTGCTTTCCATGGTTCCGGATAACCGCAGGCTCATCACCATTGAGGAGGGCAGCCGGGAATTTGACCTGATCCGGCGGGACGAACAGGGACATGCCTTAAACAGCGTGGTACACCTGCTCACAAGACCCCATGAAAATCCTTCCCTTGACATCGACCAGGATCTTCTGCTGGAACGGGTCCTCAGAAAACATCCGGATGTCATTGGCGTCGGGGAAATGCGCTCCGCCAAGGAAGCCTTATCCGTAGCGGAAAGCTCCCGTACCGGGCATACAGTGGTCACCACCATCCACTCCAACTCCTCGGAATCCACCTACCGCAGGATGATGACGCTCGCCAAGAGAAAATACAATATGGCGGACGACATTCTGATGCAGATCATGGTGGAAGCCTATCCGATTGTGGTGTTCACCAAACAGCTGGAAGACGGCAGCCGTAAAATCATGCAGATTATCGAAGGGGAGGATTACCGGAACGGCAAACTGATCTACCGTCCCCTCTACCAGTATGATGTCATGGACAACCAGATGCAGGAGGATGGGAAAATCTCCGTCATCGGGAAACACCGCCGCCTCGGAGCCATTTCCGAGACGCTGAAAAAGCGGATGCTGGACAACGGCATCCCCGCAGGGAAATTAAAACCGTTCCTTGCAGAAAAAATACAGCCGCAAAAGAAAGGAGGAAATCAACATGCAATGGATTCAGCTAGCCATATTCCTGCTGCTGGTCAGCGGGCTTCTGACCTTATTTAACGTCCGATTCAATGACTTCCTGCACGTTCTGGCAATATCCGGGAAAAGCACCCTGCAGGATGATGTGGACGTACTGCTTGGCAAGCCTGCCAAGGGCTTTTTCAACCGGGAGACCCTTGAGGTGGAGCAGCTTTTAAAGGCAACCGGCAGGGAGGGGCGTTTTGCCATGGTAAAGCGGATTTCCATTCTGCTCTTTGCACTGGGAGCTGTGCTGGCACTCCTCATGGATAATCCCTTTCTGATTCCCATACTGGGTGCAGGCTTCGCCTTTGCCCCGGTCTGGTATCTGCGCTCCACTGCGGCAGCGTATAAAAAGCACCTGAATGAGGAACTGGAAACCGCCATTTCCGTCATTACCACTTCCTACTTGAGAAGCGGCGATCTGCTAAAAGCGGTGAAGGAAAACATTCCTTACCTGAACCCTCCGGTGAAGGCTCATTTTGAGGCATTTATCACAGAGTCGGAAATGCTCAATGCCAACATGATTTCCACCATCAACACGCTGAAGCTGAAGGTTCCAAACCGTGTGTTCCACGAATGGTGCAATACCTTAATCCAGTGCCAGAGTGACCGGAGCATGAAGAATACCCTGACCTTCACGGTGCAGAAATTCTCAGATCAACGGATTATCCAGTCGGAACTGGAGGCAATCATCAACGAACCGAAAAAGGAAGCCTTTACCATGATGTTCCTGGTGGCGGGAAACATTCCGCTTTTGTATGTGCTGAACCACTCCTGGTTTGAAACGCTGATGTTCTCCACTCCCGGCAAAATTACCCTTGCCGTCTGTGCAGCCATCATCCTGTTTTCTTTCACCAGAATCATGCAGCTGTCGAAGCCCATTGAATACGGGGCTTAGAAAGGAGTTGACTGTTAAATGACCGGATTACTGATTTTGATTGCGGCAGTTTTCACGGGCTTTGGTTGCTATCATCTGACCTGCGCCTTTGTGGATGTGCCTACCGCAAAGACCTCCAGAATGATGATGCTTGCCAGGAAACAGACCGGAACAGGGGAGGAAAAGCTTTTCGATGTATATCTGACCAAGATTGCAGAAAAGCTCTCCTTCCTGCTACGACTGGACCCCATCAAGCGCACCCGGCTGGAACTGACACTGAACATCGCAGGCATTCCCCTCTCCCCGGAGAGCTACACCATGAAAGCATTCCTCACTGCGGCAGCCACTGCCCTGTGCGGCCTGCCCTTTTTCTTCTTTATGCCGTTGATGGGAATCCTTGTCTTTGGACTCGCCATCGTGATGTGGTTTGCCACCTACTACAAGGCTCCCGACCTTGTGAAAAAACGGAAAAAACTGATTGAAGCAGAGCTTCCCCGCTTTGCCGTCAGCATCCAGCAGAGCCTTTCGGCGGACAGGGACGTCTTAAAGCTTCTGACTTCTTACCGCCGGATTGCCGGTCCCTACTTAGGGCAGGAGCTGGATACCACCATTGCGGACATGAAGACGGGCAACTATGAAAATGCACTGCTCCACTTCCAGAACCGTATCGGCAGCACCATGCTGTCGGATATTGTCCGGGGACTCATCGGAACCCTGCGGGGCGATGACCAGCAGATGTATTTTAAGATGCTGGTCTTTGATATGCGCCAGATAGAACAGAACAACCTGAAAAAAGAAGCCGCCAAGCGTCCGAAGCAGATGCAGAAATACTCCATGATGATGCTTTTCTGTATCCTGCTCATCTATGTGGTAGTGCTTTCCGTGGAAGTCGTCGGCTCCCTCGGCGCGTTTTTTTAATGTTTCCACAGGCGCTGCAAAGGAGGTGCGGTCCATGTAACACATACCTGCAATATTTGTAACCCGTAAACCCCAAAAGGAGGATTTTATGAAAAGATTACTTTCCCCCGCTGCCCTGGTTATCTATGCGGCAGCTTTCACCACATTCATCATTTTTAAGATCAGGAGGAAAAAAGAAAACTATGCGTAAGCTTATGAATTCCGTAAAGACCAAGGCAGTCTGCGCCGCCGTGCGCGCCAGAGCCGCACTCCGTAATGAAAGAGGAGACTTCTACATCTCTGACGGCGTAAAGATCATCATTGCAGTGGTACTGGGCGCACTGCTTTTAGCTGCTCTGACAGCGATTTTCAATGATACCGTTATTCCCCGTATCACGCAGGAAATTGAAGGGCTGTTCGGCTAAGCCGGAAGGCAGTCCTTACAGGGAGGTGACCAAAATGGACGACCCTGCATTAAATGTCAGCTACGAGACCATTGCCCGGTTCTTTGAAGCAGCGGAGGGCAACTACCGAAACGCTGTGTATGTAACCTGCAGCAGCTCCTGCCAGAGGGCGGAAGGCTGCCGGGATTTCCTTTTTATTCCCGGCGGTGACTGCAGGCCGGTCATCTTCCCTGTTTCGGATGCCGCCGCTTTTATCGGCACCGCGATTGACCCTTCCGACTGTGCAGGAACCATGACCGGCTCCTGCTTCATCCGGATTTACAGGAGGTTTCTGGATTTAACCCTTGCCTCGGACGCTGACTGCCCGATCAAACAGCTCCTCCATATCTCCAATATGCCGGGAACTGCCATTTAATGGCGAAATTCTCGCAAATGACATGGGTTTCGGTTCTGCTCCTATGGGATTTGCCCCTGCGTTTTTTTACAATTAAGACAGCAATACATAAAGTTTATGTAATCTTTATGCAGAAAGGGGGCAGATGCCATGAAACGAAAAAAGAAACAGCCGGTGATCCGGTGTCCTTACTGCGGCAGAACTGCCGTACTCCAAAAAGCATCTTATGTGTACCGGGAAAAAGCCCTGGATGAGTACCTGTACGTCTGCAGCGGTTATCCTGCCTGTGATGCCTATGTAGGCGTCCATGCAGGAACCCTGCGTCCGAAAGGTTCCCTTGCCAACGGCGACCTGCGCCACAAACGCATTGAGGCGCACCGGCTCTTTGATGCGATATGGAAAAATGGCATTATGTCCCGTAAGGACGCCTACCGCTGGATACAGGACACCTTTTCCTTATCCGATTCTCAGGCGCACATCGGGCAGTTCTCGGATTACCGGTGTGACTGCCTGATGGCAGAAACCAGAAAGGTACTGGAAAACAATCATGTAAGGCTTGCCGGTTAATGGGAAGCCGCTACGAAAGCGGGGTGAATACCATGGGAGTTTTAAGCCGTACCGAACAAAAGCTTGTGGAGGAGCACTTATACCTCATCCGTCCCCTCGTTCTGAATGTGGTTCATCTGAATGAAAATGTACAGGGGTTAGGCTATGACGACCTTTACCAGACTGCCTGCGAAGCGCTCTGCCATGCGGCGCTGAAATACCAGGACAGCCGGGGCGCTTCTTTTCCGACCTTTGCGAGTATTGTCATCCGCAATACCCTGCTCTCCCACTGCAGGAGCATTTCCCGTATCCAGACGCCTCTGGAATACCTGGATGCCCCTGCTGGTCCGGACGGCAGCCTTACCTATGCGGAAATGCTTGCAGATGAAACACAGCCTGTGCCGGATAGCACAGACAACGAAGCTTTGGGGCTTCTTAAGGAAGCAGAAATGCGCTACAACGGCAGCACGCGCAAAGGAATTGAGGCGCTGTACCTAAAATGCCTCGGTCACACAAATACGGAGATTGCCGCCTGCTGCGGCGTCCGCTCCAATCTGGTGGCGGCATGGATTTCCAAAGCCGCCGGAAAGCTGCGGAAGGACAGGCGTTTTATCTACCTGCTGAAAGCATAACCATTTTCACAAATGCAGATGGCATTGGCAGAAACGGAGGAAGATTATGATTCGATTATTTACTGCAGTCGGAACTTATAAGTTAGAGGAAAGCGGAATCCCTGTGATCCTGGCAGGAGGCAGGGAATGTGCGCTGGACACCCATGAGCTGCTGTTATGGTCCAATCTTGCCTTCCGCATTCTGACCTATCAGGAAGCAAAGGCAGAATTCTATGCGAAGGAACGGGAGCTTCACATTTTAAGTGAACTGGACTTTGACCATTATTTAAACCGGCTCACCATGCGAAGGCTCATCGCCTCCGGCAGGGATGAGGTAGGCGTGGATGCCCTGTATGATTTGTCAGGACATCTCTATATAGAAAAAACGCCCTCCGGCCTGCCTGCAAAGACCGCTGCCTTTTTAAACCTCTGGCTCAGGAAGCGGATGCCTTTCCGGAAGGCGCTTGCCGTCTTCCACACCAAGAAGCCAGAAGCAACGGAAAAGAAACTGCTCTCCCTTATCCGCCACCAGCAGCTCTCCACAGCAGAACTCATCCAGTGCATGGAAAAGGGCAGCTTTCATATCCGTAACAGCAGACAGCTGATCGAACAGATCTATGCGGAGGAAACTGCTGACTGCGATTCCATTGTGACGGAGGGACGCACGCTGGAAATCCGCCGTCCGGTCCTGACCGCTGTGGCAAACCTGTACTTAAAGCAGCTGATTACCTTTCAAATTCTATAAGGAGGCGCCATGAATCCCATACCAAAACCATTACATCAAAAGCTGGTTCTGACCTTACTGGTCGGAATCGGCTGTTTTTTTACCGGTCTTGCCCTCTCTGTATCCATCAGGGATAAAACCTTATTCTTCCTGAGCGCTGCCATTCTGGTTTTCTCCTGTATCCGCACCGTTTCATTGTATTTCAAAATAAAATCCGGCAGCTATTATACTCTGGAGGGAACCTGCTGTTCTGTTTCCTTCCTGCCCTTCCGGAAAAACTATACAGCAGCTTTGACAGACCGGGACGGCAGGGACCGCATCCTTCATCTTCCAAAGGACTGCAGGGTACGCCCCGGACTATCCTACCGGTTTTATTTTCAGTGCCCGCCGGACTTCCTCTCCGGGCAGAATGCGTTTCTGGAAAAATCATATCTTTCCGATAACCTGCTCGGCATAGAACCGATTGCAGAACTGACTCAAAATATAGATATAATCAACAGTTAAATACTATATATTGTGTTTATTATTTGACTTTTCCCATATCTTGTGCTAAGATGCTATTGTAATTGATTTTTGTGCCTCCCTCACGGGAATGCTTTTGCATGGAGCACACGTTGTTTATGATTGAAATTAGTGTCAGAGATACCATTTATTTGAGTGGCAGTCTTTTGGCACTTTTTTTCATACCAAAAAATATTTTCTTTAAAGAAAGGAGCCATGAATTATGAACACACCTGTAACAATCATCACCACAGGAAGAGTAACAGCAGATTTAGAGCTGAAGACCAGCCAGAACGGAAAGAATACCAAGTACGTTCAGTTCGGTCTGGCAGTCAACAAAGGGTATGGAGAAAAAGAACATCCAAACTTCTATAACTGCCTGCTCTACGGCGAGGACGCCCAGCGCATCATTGATGCCAAGGTAAAAAAGGGCAGTCTGATTCAGATTATCGGAGATCAGGAGCTTGTGGAGTATAACCGCAAGGACGGTTCTCCCGGATGGATGGCAAAGGTCACTCTGCTGTCATGGAACTACGCACCCACCAACCGACCGAAGGAGGAAAACGCTAATACTGCCGGGGCAGATGCCGAAAGCACTGCCGCCGAAGACGGTTTCCTGCCTGCGGAGGACTGCGGTGAGAATGGACTTCCGTTTAACTGATGGAACAAAAGGTCAGACGGTCAAAAGAGGAATTGCCTGAGAGCACAAAGGTGCTTTCTGCAGTTCCTCTTTTTTTATTGCGGAGAATTTGAAAAGAAAGGAATTAAATTATGAACAAGAGTGTATTTTCCCCCAGTCTTAAAATACTGATTGTGCTGTCGCTGCTGTTTGCCGCTTTGTTTTCCAGACAGCTGTCCCAGAAGCTGATACTTGCCTCTGTTGCAGTATGGCTTCTTTTTATGGCGGTCAGCCTGCTTCGGAACCGGCAAAAGAGAAGGGACAAAAAAGCTTTCTCCCTGCGCACAGCGTTTGCACACATTTTTCCGTTTGTGAGGGATTCTTTTGGAAAAGAAACATCCAACGATTCTGTGAGTGTTTCCCCTGCCGAGTACCGTCCTCCCATACTGCCGGATCAGAAAGCCGCTTTCAGCGAAGCAGAGCTTGCACAGATTCTGCAGCATATCAGGCTGCGCATTACCGACAAGCTCAAATCCGCTTATGCAGAGGCGACATGGCAGTGGGATAAGGAACCTGACCTGCACGACATTCTTGCAGGAAAGACCTTCCGTATCCTCGTGGAAAACATGGAAAGCTATACCCATGCGGACATCAGCTTTGACCGCTTCGGGCGTATCCATGTGGAGCCAATGACCATCGGCGCATTTTCACCTGCAGAAAGCAAAGCAGATGCAGATGATGCGGATACACCGGCACCGGAGGAGCCTGCTGTTGTGGATGTGCGTGTCTGGTATGAACTCATCGGGCAGAAAATCCTGACAGAGCAGATTACAGAGCTGCACGCCAAAGGCCACTCCAAGCTTACCATTATGGAAAACGGGGATATTACCGTGAAAAACCAGAAAAAAGACATACTGAAGGCCACACTGGACTCCTTCCCTGCCCAGAACTACTGGCAGGAGCTGGTCTCCATACTGGCTGAGGACCAATTAACCGCCAAGATTACAGGCAACAGCCTGCAGGTATCATGGATTTAAGAAAGGATGAATGAATTATGCCAACAATACCTTTATTTGCGAACTGGACATGGAAACGCAGCCTGCCGGAGCCTTTTGATAAAACCTCCGGCACAATAAGCACCACCCATTATTCCACCTACTGCATTGTCTCCACCAAAAAAGCAACCCTGCACCCGGCATTTTTAAGTGCGCTTCTGGCTTACATGGACATGGATACGACCTTAACCCCCGCCAGCACCTCCGAATGTGCCATCGGCACCCAGGATGAAAAGATCGTGGCGGAATACAAGAGCCGTACCGGGGAAACGCATGTGGTGGTATTTAATAAGAAAAACGGGAAATTCAATGTGGGGCGTTTTGATGATCCCACATCCACCTCCAAGGTGTATACGGTAAAGGAAAGCGGGAATACAGGCACGGCCCTGTTTTTTGCCCTGATACCGGAAGCAATGACCGACAGGGAGTTTGAGGAAAATTACAAGCTTCTGGGCAAGTGTAAAAATGATGGCTTTACGGATATGGATGAGGCGGAAAAAGCCGCTTTTATCCTCTGCGACAATATTTACCGCAGAATATCCTCTGCCGGCTCTGTAGGCAGTGCGGGCATCCATCTGACTTTTCCCTCCACCGGGAACCTCCAGAATCTTACCACCCTAAACCTTCAGAAAGGCGCCTATTCCCCTAAAAGCGTGCTTTATGGCACTTTTCGGATATTGACCGCAGCCTCTGCCGCTGCTCCTTTGTCCGTCATAGACAAGAAAGATTTTGTAAATCACTTCGCTCTCTCTGAGCGCACCTTTACCCCAAAAGAAGAATTGATGATCCCCCGTATTGAGGACTGGTATATCATCCCTCCGGAAATTGAAGCAGTCTGCAGACATGCGCTGCTTACCACCTCCGGCGTCCAGCCCATGCGCAACTTTATGATGCGCGGACCGGCAGGCACCGGAAAAACCGAGGGTGCAAAAGCCATCGCTGCGGGTCTGGGACTCCCCTATCTGTATTACACCTGCTCTGCCAACACCGAAATTTATGACTTCTTAGGGCAGATGCTTCCGGATACCGACGGGAAAACTCCCGCCGCAAAGGAATATCCCTCTCTTATGGATATCCAGATGGACCCGGCATCCGCTTACTGCAAGCTCACCGGAGAATACGATGAATCCGTCACGGAAGATATGGTATATGAAAAGCTTCTGGAGGTCATGGACCGGGATGCGAAATCACTGGCGGCAGAGAACTCTTCCGGCCAGCATTTCCGCTATGTGGAAACACCCCTGATTACCGCAATCCGAAAGGGCTACCTGATTGAAATTCAGGAACCGACAGTCATCGCCAATCCGGGCGTGCTGGTAGGCTTAAATGCCCTGCTGGACCGCTGTGCGAGCATCACGCTCACTACAGGAGAAGTTGTCCGCAGGCATCCGGACACGGTAGTCGTGATTACCACCAACAATAATTATGCAGGCTGCCGGGACATGAACCAGTCTGTCATCTCCAGAATGAACCTCATCATCGACATGGAGGAACCGGACGTAGACACCCTTACCGAGAGAACCATGAAGGTAACGGGCTGTACGGACCGCACTGCCGTATCCGAAATGGCGGCCGCCGGGCAGGGAAACAACGAAAACTGTAAATTTGCCATGATCAACGACGGAAGCTGCGGCGTCAGGGAACTGATCAGCTGGGTGCAGTCTTACATGGTAACAGGAAGCATCCTTGATGCTGCCAGATTTACCGTGCTGTCTTCCGCCTCCAGTGACCCCGACAACAGAGCCGACATATATTCCACCTGCCTGGAGCAGAAATTTGCTGCGTAAGGAGGTGCCCATGTCACTGATTGATGAAGAAACCTTAAAGGCAAATTTAGCCAGAAACCTCCGGTATTTAAGAAAAAAAGAAGGCACTGCGCTTTCCCAGGAGGCACTGGCACGAAGAATCGGCGTCACCTGCAAAAGCATTTCCAGATATGAATCCGGCATCTGTCTGCCGCCATGCCATGTGCTGGCTGCCCTTGGCAGATATTACGGTTACACCATGGATGAGCTGTTAGCAGCACGGCTGCCGGGTAAGAAAGGAAGGGAAAACAACGAATGAGAACATCACACACAGCAATACGCCGTCTGATTTCCAATGTAAAAAACAAACTGACGCCGGAGCAGATTTTTGCTTCCCCTCAGTTTGCCGCTTATCTGACGGACATATCAGAAGGCACCACAAAACGGTACCGCAGAAAGAGCAAGGTCATCACCTACTGGGACGATTCCGATAATGCCGACACTGCCCATACCGACAACCGCACCATCACAATCAATGCCGGGAACTTCCTGACCAGAAGCTTCCCGACTATTCCCCTGATGGCAGACAGCCTGCTGGGGATTGTCGGGCATGAGGATGGGCATATCCTGTTTTCGGATTTTGTCATGCTGGCTACTTTCCGCCAGGCGCTCTTAGGCGGGCGTTTTTATCCCCATGAACCGGAGGATTTATCCCCGAAGCAGGAAAAGAGCCTTACTTCCATTTTGGAAGCGTTTGAAGAGGAGGACAAAGCAGTCATCCATGCAGTCTCCGGCATTGCACACAATCTGGTAAACATCATGGAGGATGTCTATATTGAAGAACGGATGTGCTGCGCCTTTCCCGGCGCCATCAAAACCGGAATCCTGTTAAACAACCTGCGCTTTGCGGAACTGATGGATACGGTTCAGGAGCAGATAGACAAACACCACCACGAGGTATTTATCCTCGTAAACCTGCTGATACAGTATGCCAAGACCGGCGATGTCAATAATCTGGGAGGCTATAAAGGGCCTTATCTGGATACCCTGTACGACTGCATTCCTTTCATAGACAATGCTGCCTATGATGACGATGCCAAAGTGCGCTTTGATGCCGCCAACCAGATCCTGCTCTATCTCTGGCCCTACATGGAAAGCTATATTGAAAAGGTCAGGGAGGACTTAAAGAACGGCACTGCGGAGGCAGAGGCTGAAATGAAAAAACAGGTTGCCGGCGGGATTCCCCTTCCCGGCGAATCCTCCAGACCTACCCCCGGCACGGGAAAGCATAAGCATGTGCCCGGCGCAGAGGATGAGGAACGGGAGAGCCTGCAGGAGGTCTTAGACTACGAAGCGGGCAGAATCGCATTAGAAAAAACCGATGACATTGAGGATGAGGGTGCAGGCGGCGTCAGCCGGGACAACGATTTTGGAGGTTCCGGTTATGTGTCGCAGGCAGCCGCAGATATGGAACGCATTATGACGCAGATTGCCGGGGATGCCGCATATATGCAGTATGATGAGGAACTGACTGACGAACTTCAGCGTGAAGCTGATAAAATCCGTTACGGCAACGCCCATCGGGGCATCCATGTCCATATCAACCGGATGTCCTATGTGGAACCCGCTTATATGGAGCTGTACCAGAAAGTCGCACCTCCGCTGCTGCTCATTTCCAAGCGTCTCCAGAAACAGATTGCACAGATACTTAAGGATTACCGGGACGGCGGAAAACTGGACAACCTGCCCTTCGGCAAACGGATTAACCCCCGCAATATCTACCACAACGACGGAAAGTTTTTCTACAAGCTGAAGCTCCCACAGGACCTTATCGGCATCGCCGTGGCTGTCTTAAACGACGAAAGCGGCTCTATGTCCTGTTCTGACCGCATTACCTATGCACGTTCTTCTTCCATTATTCTTTATGATTTCTGTAAAGGGCTGGATATTCCCATTGCCATTTATGGGCACACGGAAGAGGACAATGTGGAACTTTATGCCTATGCGGAATTTGACTCCATTGACAACAAAGACCAGTACCGCCTGATGGATATGAGCGCCAGAGGCGGAAACCGTGACGGGGCAGCCCTGCGGTATGTGGCAGAACGCCTGATGACCAGACCGGAGCCAATCAAGCTTTTGATCATCACCTCAGACGGGCAGCCTGCAGCCTGCGGCTATTACGGAACGGAGGCGGAAGCAGACCTGCGCGGCATCAAGCAGGAATACACCCGAAAGGGGATTAAATTCTTTGCCGCCGCTATCGGAAATGACAAGGAAAACATCCAGCGAATCTATATGGACGGTTTTCTTGACATCACTAATCTGGAAAAGCTTCCCGTCAATCTCGGCAAACTGATTATCCAACAGATCAAAAACAATATTGCAGCATAATTACCGCTATTTTCAAAGAAAGGACAACAAATGAACGAAGAATATATTTCAACGCAAATTGCTGTGTATAAGAACAGCAAAACCCTTCTGGAGTTTCACGACAAGCTGAAGGTCGCCTCCATGTACTCCTACGCCCACATCCATGCGGACGGTGAGGACAACGGGGACGGACGCCGGAAACATTCCTTAATCGGAATCCTGATGAAAGATTATTCCGGCGGCACCGGAGATAAAGCAGTTACCGTTAAGGCAAATATCTCCCCGGAGGAAGCGAAATTCATTTTAAGCCGGATTACCACCGGTTTTTCCGAATATACCTTCCAGCAGGAAAAAATCTTCGGTCAGAAGGATGAAAAAGGCTATGCGCAGGTAACGAAAGTACGCTTTATCCGTGCATTAAAAGACAGCAAGGGCAATGCCCGGAAAATCCCCTGGTATGTGGAGGTGGAAAATGGCAAAGGTATTCCCTTAAAAAATGCCACCGGCGGAACCTACATGAAATCGGGTTCCTTTATCAGCACCGGTAAGGTTTATGCCAACCTGACAGACCTTGATCTGTTCAAGCTCTTAAGCCGGGTGTCTTCCTACATTGACGCATGGGAACACAGCATTGCACCGTCTTTGATTACCATGGCAAAGAAAGCGATGGAAAACCGTCAGGCACAGCAGAATGCCGCTTAAATAACGGTATCTGTATGATTTCAAGAATTGAATAACAAAAGTATGGGAAGGGAATGCCTTGCGGTGTTCCCTTTCCTGCGGAAAGGAGAGACCAATGAGCAGAACAGAAATTGTAAAATGCTGCGGGGAAGACGGACGGCTTCTAATCCCAAAGTATATGCGGGATGCCCTGCATTTCGGGGACAGTGAACCGCTCTGTTTAAGGCTTGACAAGGGCTGTCTGGTCCTGGAAAAGTACCGGACCATGGAAAATCTGGAAAGTGTATGCAGTTCCTATCTGCAGGCGTTCCGTAAGGTATGCCGCTGTCCCATTGTCATATGCTCCACAGAGTATGTCATTACTTCACGGGGCATTTCCGTATCCTCCTCGCAGCTTTTATCAGAAAAACTGCGGGAGCACATCCGGGAAGGCACTGCCTATACATTTTCCGAAGCAGAACATATCAGCCTTTTCAAGGACAGCGGACACCGGATTGACTGCATTTTCCCTGTTATGGAGGAAAAGCGGTCTGTCGGTGCAGTATTACTGCTCCGCTGCCACAACGTGCAGCCATCTGAACAGCTGTGCGCCGGATTTCTGGCAGAAATATTATCAGAACAATTAAAAAATCAATAGTTTATGGAGGAAATTTATGATGACTTACAAAGAATTTAAAAATGCACTGACAACAGAATTAAATACAAAACTGGGGACTGGCGGCAATGCGCAACCGGGAACTGACACCATTATGGGGCGTCTCATGGAAACCGTGACCGTCACCATCATCTCTACCGGTCAAAAATATTCCGCAAACACAGACAAGCTCTATGAGCTTTACCGTAAAGGAATGAATGTGACGTCGATTGCAGCGCTCCTGCTCCAGTCTGTCAAATCCTTGCAGATCAATGAAGATGTGGCTCCTGACTCTATTGTCTACTGTCTTGTAAACGCAGAAAGCAATAAAGAAATGCTGCAGGATACTCCCCATATCCCCTTTTATGATATGGCAATCCTGTTTTCCAGTATCGTTCGTGATGATGAACAGCAGAGAAACTTCATGATTCTCTCAGAAGCGCTTATGAAAGAGCATAATTTTACACTTTCGCAGCTTTCCGATCTGGCACATCAGAACACGTTCCGTATGTTTCCTTCCAGAGCCGAGCTTCTTCCGCTATACCTGATGAGCAGGGTGATGCAGGACGACAAGGCTACTCTGGATGACTATATGGAAGTGGCTTATGCCTCTTATGAAAGCAGGAAAAGACCTCCCATGCTTCGTGTCAGCACCCCTGATTACCGTTATGGTCCAGTTGCCATGCTGGATACGGCTTATATGGACGACATTGCAAAGACCTTTGACAGCGACCTGTTGCTGCTGCCCTGTTCCATCAGGGAGTTCCTTATCACTCCATGGACGGAGGATACCAATTTATCAGAATTGGTCAAATCCGCAAAGGAAATCATCTCCATGGGAACGGAACCTGTCCTCACCAGACACGTCTTCTGCTACAACAAAAATCAGAAGAAACTGGAATTAGTGGAATAATGCAGGCAGAAAAATTTATGGAAGGAGTTGAATGATTTATGAATGGCATCTATGGGATGGCTCTCGTTTATGAGAGCCTCATTCCTGTCAACAATGTGGAGGACACCTTTCTTTCCGTAGGCACTGTCACCATGCAAGACTCTGAAGGAGAATTAAATCTGGACTTCAATGAAACCTGTTCTTCCTGCGAAAGGGCAAAGGACGGTATTGTCACGTTTACAACCTCGCTCCGCTGTTTTGAACCCGGAACCTTTCTGGAGGAATATCTTGCGGCGAGTCTGTCCCCTTCGGATCTGACCTATGATTTTTTCGCTGTCAGACTCCATGATACCTATCTTACGGAAGTTTACACGGAATACGTCCATTGCACGGATGAAGCCCCTATACCGCTGACCCTAAAATCAGCACAGCTTCTCTTTCAGGACGGACGCTTCTTAGATTACAGTGAACGCATCAGCGTGTTTGCACTGAAGGAACTGGCGGAGGCAGCATGATGGATAAACGATTGATACAGCGTGCCGCTGCTGTTCTGGAGCAGGAATTTGGCTCCGACTGGCTTACCATAGCCCAGCAGCTCGGCACGGAAAATTTACGGCAGCGTGTAGGAAAGGAACTGACATCCTTCATGGCATTCCCGGAACGGGGTAATGGCGGCGACAACCGTTGGAGAGGAAACTGCTCCCCGGAAGTAGTCGTATCCGTCCTCCGATATGTTCTGGATACCAAGCGCTACTATGGCAAAAACACCTCGGATTTTGTCCTGTTAGATCCGATGTCCGGCTCCGGCACCAGCAAAGCTGCGGCGGATGCGTTAGGCGTGCAGTCAGTGCTTTATGACTTAAACCCCGCCCCCGCAGCCGGTCTTGGCGGCTGGAATGCACTGAAAAATGATGTGGAACATTCTGCGGATTTGATTTTCTTCCATCCGCCTTATCACAACATTATCCAGTATTCGGGCAATATGTGGGGGAAACCTCACCCGGACAATTTATCAAGGTGCGAAAATTACAATGACTTTCTGGAAAAACTGAACCTGTGCATACGCAAGCTCTACATGGCTCTCCGTAAGGATGGGCGTCTTGCCGTCCTTGTGGGGGACATCCGCTCTCAGGGAAAGTTTTATTCCATACAGCACGATATGATGCGCATGGGGGATTTTGAATCGTTTCTGGTCAAAGGACAGTTCAACTGTGTCTCTGACTCCAGACGCTATGCAAAACCCTTTATTCCCATTGTCACGGAATACCTTCTGCTCTTACATAAAAAGGATGTCCTGATGATACCGTACCACTATGCAAAGGAAAACTATTTCTCCATTGAGGATACAGACCTTACAGCATTGACCTGGCATCATCTGATCCGGATGACCTTTGAGAGCCGCGGCGGCCAGATGACACTCGCAGAACTTTATGTGTGTCTGGCCTCCCATCCGAAGGCAAAGAAAAATACGCATTTCCGGGAGCGCATCCGTGCAACCATTTACGAACACAAAGACCAGTACATTTCCTGTGGGAACGGCAGTTACCGCCTGTCCTATCAGGTCGCATAGGAGGACAGTGTGAAAAGAATTTCTAATGGCTTTCAGCCATTTATGCTCACACCAATGGGTGTTTCGCTAAGAAATTCTAAGTTTCACACGACAAATTTGTGCCTACGGCTCAAATTTCGCAGGTTACGGAAAGGAATGGTTACTTATATGATTCTCAAATGGAAAAACCGACAATTAGCCAAAAATAAAAAGCCGCACATCTGCATTACCGCCAGTCTTCTTGGCATACTGGAACTGGGAATGCCTGCCGTTTATCTTTACAACGGTGAGCTGATCCGTACCAGCGCTGTCAGAAGTATTCTGGAGGAAACGCCGGAGCGTGTCCGCTTTGAAACTCAGAACAGCATATACACGATTTCCTGCGACGCAACGCCGACAGATGCGGTAAATGCCGCTTAGACAATCACCAGGGGCTGTCTGCAAAGGCAGCCCTTTTGAAAAAGGAGGTTCTTATGGACACAGCCAAGCTTTCCATGGAGGAGCTGCGTTCCCAGCTGCTTTCCCTGTTAGGGACACTGCAGACAAACCGGGAAAAGGTTCCTCTGGACATTCTGAAAACCAGATATAAAAAGGGATATGACGATTTGTGCCAGAGGCTGCGCTGCTGCGCTTCCGAATATGCCAGGCAGCTGACGCTATCCGGCATCCGGATACACAGGGATTATCTGGAGGAAGGCGTTTCCCGCGTGGAGCGTCTCATCAAAACTTCCGGTATCCTGAAAGAACTTTCCTGCGATATTTACAAAACGTGGGACATGGATGCCTTTGAGCGCCACTGCAGCCAGTTTCGGACGGCACTTTTAACGGAAATGGATCATTTCTACCGGAAATATCCCGGAATCTATATTACAAAGGAATGTCTGGAAAATTCGGATACGCTGCCTCTGCTGTACAGCCCGGTAAACCACTGTGTTTTCGTAAACGACACATGGATACCATTGGAAGACTATCAAAAGAGCCAGACGACAAATAACAAAAATCAGGTTTCCGATGCCTGAATTACGGAGGAAAATCAAATGAGCTTAGAAATAAAACGCCTGATTGACAGGCAGATACACACAATTACTTTGACGGAGGAGGAACTGGAACAGGCATACCGCATCAAGGAGCGGCACTATCTGGAGGAGGATTTCGCCAATGTGCTGGCAGATACGACACAGAATCCGGATACCAGATTCCATTCCGGTCATCTGGAGGAATTTCCGGAACTCACGGACTGGCTCTGCGAATGCTTCGACCATTTCTATGATGCCAATATAAGCTACAATGACCTGATGGAGCTTACTGTCAACCACTTACACCACGCCTGCCTGACGCCGGAATTTTTTACCCGGCTCGCTTTGAAAGCGCCTGCTTTCTGTAAAGGTTTGGAAAAACAGCCGCAGGACTGTGAAAAGAACTGCTCCCGCTATTACCGCTGCTCTGACATTACTATGGCAGATGAGCGGAGTAAGCGCTGGGAAACCCTGTCCTCCCTGCTTGCCATGCACATACATGGAGGCTGCACCTGCAACAAAGGTTCAGAAGAGGCACAGTGCCCTGCAGCAAAATATCTGCATGGCGAATGGGACATCTCTGAATTTTTCCATTCGGAAGAAAGGCAGGAGGCGGTCTGATGAAAAAGCTGGAGAAGATAAAAGAGCAAATCCTTGCCATCATTCAGAAGGAAGAAAGTAAAACCCGGTCTGAACTGGAAGTATTATCCAGAAAGCAACAGGACAATATGGACTTTTACGGTATCGGCGGGCCTTACCAGCGTTATGAGCATGCCATTGAGCGCAGACGAAACCATTTATCCGAGCTGGAAGCTTTACGGAAAACACAAGCTTCCGTGGTTGTTTTAGAATCTCTGCGGCTGTACGGGTACTTCTGCCCTTCCTGCAATGAAAAAATTTACCTTCAGGACAAAAATCCTGAAACTGTGGACTGTCCAATCTGCAGCCGCAGGATTTACAAAGATGGCGCTTACACGGAATGGAATGTGCAGAAAAACAGCAGATATACCTGTCTGCACAGGCATGATACCTGAGAAAGGGGGGATTACCAGATGGCATTATACAAAAAACTGGATTTATGGTCCGTCACGGACGGCTTGGACAAAATGATGGACTACTGCTTCAATGGAAATGAAAAGGACAGCCCGTATTGGGATTATTACTGCGACCAGATTAACGAATTATGCAACATGGCATCTGACCTGTACATGGAGCTGGACGATTTGAAAAGCAGGCTCTGGTATCAGATGCCTGCAAAGAAGATTGCCTTCTGCGAGGAGGACGACAGCAGCCAGACTGCTATTGCCTGGTTCAACACCGCTGCGGCAATGCTGGCGGACACCGACATGGCGGAGCTTCTGGAGCATGAAAATATCTACTGCGCAGACCTGTACGAAGAAAAGCAGAAACGGATTACAGCCCTGAACCGCCTGACCAAGCAGCAGCAAATGCTCCTCTATACAGAGGTTCTGGGGTTCATTACCCGGTATCTGGAACTTTCTGCTGCGTTTGACACGATTGAGGCTGTGATTACCGAACTGGATTACCACCAGTCTGCCATAGCACATAAGAATGGTGTCACGCTGCCGCAGACGGCTTATGTTTAATTCTATCAGTCTGAGGAGGCAAAAGACATGACAAACAAAAAACAACCCATAAAATGCAGCGAATGCCAATACTGCAGCGGAATCCGTCCCAGGGGCAATACCCGGACAAATTTCTCCTGCAGTCATCCGGATCAGCGCTACATCAATGATTATTTCATCCAAAAAGGACTTCGGAAAATGCCCGGTTTTCTTGGATTTGGAGCTGTCTATTCTGATACAGTTCCATTGAAAACATCACCTGCATGGTGTCCGAAGAAAAAGTAATGCAATCACCTGAGCCGGCTGTTATCAGTCGGCTCTTTTTCTATATTTTGTGTTTATTTGTTTGACTATATCTATATATAGTGGTATAATCATTTTATTATTGAATTTGTGCCATCCCAAAAGGGAAATCACACGTTGTTTAAGTTTGTACGAAGTCAGAACGTATAGAGCGTCAGCCGCTCTATGCCTTCTGGCTTTTTTATTTGCGGCAGGTGCTGCACGTTAGCAGGAATTGTATCGGATACTCCGTATCCCGTATGACTCCTGCTTTTTTTATGCAACGGGAAAGGAGGCTATGAGAAAGGATTTCGTACAAATCAATGATAATCCACAAGAAAAGGAGATGAATGAAATATGCACTATTTAACCCTTGTCACTGCTGAAATTCCTGCTTTGGAAGCGGATTTACAGACCGATCAGGAAATGGCGAAGCACATTACAGCATTAGAACAGGAAAGAAAAAATTATACGGAAGGGCCGCCTGTCATATTGTCTCTTGCACTGGAAGCGTGCAACAGCCGCCGGGATACCTTCTCAAGAGCTATAACCGATTCTGTTGCACAATCTTTGGAACGCTATTATGCAGGAACCGACGATCCTGATTATCTGGAATTTTGGGACCAAACAGAAGCTTTACAATCTGGTTATCTTGGTCACGTTGACTGCATCAGGCTGCCGGAAGGACGTATCATTCCAGTATACAGCCACCCTGTCGTAAATCATTTTAGTATTAGAGACGGCAAGGTCTATCAATGCCATGCAGGACCATTAAAGCATGAGAAACGCACAAAGCGTGCAAAACGCATGAAAGCGCTTCCCAACTACCCTATAAGCAAGCTATTTCCCAGCATTGCATCCTTTGCAGAAGATTATTACGGCTACACCTATCATAAAGAGCAGAATGCCTACGGCTATTATTATAACCCGGATGCCTTCTATGATTACTATTCCATCGGAGGACGCTGGCAGGATCTCTTTTTGGTAAAGGACAGCTGCACAGAATGCTCCATCGGAGAAAGAAGCTGTTCCAGAGAAGAATTTCCCGCTCCCGAAGGCTACAAATGGGTATGCGCCGCCAGAAAAAAAGATATTGAATGGCAGGCTGTCCGTGACTGGCATCTTCAGCAGGCAAAGAACCGCTTCCGGAGTCTGGAGAAATTATTCCTGACCGGAGAACGGGACAAAGACATCTACGGAATTACCACGGCGGACGGCATTTACTTAAACGGCAGACTGCTTTACCAAAAAGGGGACAGTGAAAAGGAATACCTGTCACGCCATGGCTATGACGATATCCCACGCTATCCCGCTTACTTCTATGCCTTTCTGGGCGAGAACGGATGGCAGTCAGTTGATGACATTGTAACAGAGAGTGGAAATGAAACTATTAAAAACAACTGGCAGCAAACACTGGAGGATTACCTTGATTCCCTTGCGGATGATACGGTTCTAATCGGTGTGGACTGCCACATGTAAGGAGGAAAACGCATGAATCAAAACGCAGAACACATTCGTAAGCTGGTTGACAGACTGAACGGTTACCGGCATGAATATTACAATGAAAATAGTCCCAGTGTAAGCGATGCTGTCTATGACCATCTGTATGATGAGCTGAAGCGGCTGGAAACAGAAACTGGCATTGTCCTCAGCAATTCCCCGACACAGACTGTAGGATATAAGGCAGTCAGTGCGCTGGATAAGGTCAGACACCCGATCCCACTGCTGTCCCTTGACAAGACCAAACAGATCCGTGAGCTGCTCACCTTTCTGAAAAAGAAATATGCCCTGCTGATGCTGAAGCTGGACGGTCTTACCGTAAAGCTTGTCTACGAAGACGGCAGGCTCATCGAAGGCTCTACCAGAGGCGACGGGGAGGAAGGGGAAATCATTACCCACAATGTCCCTGCCTTCCGCAATGTTCCGCTGAACATTCCGTACAAAGAGCGTCTGGTGGTTACCGGGGAAGGCTTTATTCATAAGCATGACTTCGCACGCCTGAAGGATACCCTTGTCGGCAGTGACGGCAAACCCTACCGCAATGCCAGAAATCTTGCTGCCGGTTCCATCCGCAGTCTGAGTGCAGAAACCTGCAAGGAACGTGAAGTAAATTTCTTTGCTTTTAATGTATTGGAAGGGCTTGACGAATTTACAGTTCAGAAAGACAGCCGCAGCCGGAAGCTGCTCGCCATAAAAGAATACGGGTTTAAAATCTGTCCTTTTATTCCATTATCCCCGGATGTAACAGAATCCGAGCTGGAGAGCCAGATCAATACTCTCGTGGAGCTTGCTGAAACAACAGACATTCCTATTGACGGCATGGTCGTCCGTTTTGACAGCCTGGCTTATTCCCGGAGTCTTGGACGTACCGGGCATCATTACAATGACGGACTGGCTTTCAAGTTTGAGGACGATACCTACGAAACCGTCTTCCGCTCGATTGAATGGCAGACAGGGCGCACCGGGGAAATCGCTCCCGTGGCGGTCTTTGACACCGTGGAGATTGACGGCTGTGACGTATCCAGAGCGAGCCTGCACAATGTAAGCTTTATCAAAAATCTGGAGCTGCATCCCGGCTGCCGCATTCTGGTATCCAAGCGCAACATGATTATTCCCCATGTAGAGGAAAATCTGGACCGAGGCACCTATGAGAATATGCTGCCTGAAACCTGCCCCTGCTGTGGGCAGCCTGTCCGCATCTATTCCCGCACTGCAGAAGACGGACGCCTGATAGAAACCCTGCACTGCGACAACACTGACTGCAAAAGTCGTATCCTTCAGAAATTCGTACATTTTGCAGAGAAAAAAGCAATGAACATTACCGGGCTTTCCGAAGCCACTCTCGAAAAGCTGATCGATGCAGGCTTTCTTCAGTCCTATCAGGATCTTTATCATTTGGACCGCTACCGCAGTGAGATCATTGCGCTGGAGGGCTTTGGTGAGAAATCCTATGAACGCCTGCAGGAGTCCATTGAAAAGAGCCGGAACACCACCTTCGTCCGCTACCTTGTCGCCATGGATATTCCCATGATCGGCAAAACAGCAGGCAGGGCGCTGGATAAGCTGTTCCACGGCAATCTCAGAGAGCTGGAGCTTGCTGCGCTGGATTATTATGACTTTACAGCGCTGGAGGATTTTGGAGAAACACTAAGCGGCAACATCCATGAATGGTTTCATAACTCGGACAACCTGATCATGTGGCGTACTTTACAGAAAGAATTTACCTTTGAAAATGTCTGGGATGCCAAGGCATCCGGAGAGGAGAACACTATGAACGAAACAAAGAATAACAAGTTTACGGGATGTACCATTGTTGCGACAGGAAAGCTGGAGCATTTTACCCGTGACGGCATCAACACAAAGATTGCCGAGCTGGGCGCCATCGCAGGCAGCTCCGTCACCAAAAAGACGGATTATTTAATCTGCGGGGAAAAGGCCGGAAGCAAGCTTGCAAAAGCAAAGCAGCTTGGTATTCCCGTGCTGACAGAACAGCAGTTTCTGGATATGCTGTCTGCGTAAACAGCTTTCTGAAAACATCATAAGCAAAATACTTGAAAAAGCTGTCCGCAAAAGGCAGCTTTTTTCAAGTATTTACATATTATACGGTACTTATTTCATATAAGAGCCGCAGCAATCTATTAAATTTTTATACGCAACTGACAAAACAGCAACGGCATGATATAATGTAGGAAAGGGGATGGCACTGATGTAAAAAACCGGTAGACACCGAAACCTTATAAAATAAATTTCACGGAGGATATGATGTCAGAAGGAATCGCTTACCAAAATAAGGATATTTTATTTAAAATCCTTGGCCAAACCTATAAAGAAAAAAGCTTTGCGGCATACGGAATCAATCTCCCGCCTATCCGGGAACTGCTTCCGACCAACCTGCCGAAAATCTCAGCAAATGAAAAAGACATTGACAACCTGTTCCTTTTAGAGGATGGAACTTACACCATTGTCGATTACGAGGCTGAATTTAAAAAACTGAATAAGATAAAATACCTGAATTATATTGCACGGGTAATGGAAAAATACTACAAAGAAGATGAAAATTTCAACCTGCGTCTGGTTGTCATCTATACCGGTGATGTCAAAAGCGCAGAACCGGTTTTTGAAACCAACTGTATTACTCTTCGCATGGAACAGGCTTTCCTCTCCCACATAGATGGCGAGGCAGCCTTTGATACGATCCGGCAGAAAGTTGGCTCCGGCACACCGCTTGAGGATGATGACCTGATGAAGCTGATTATTCTGCCCCTGACCATTCCCGGTACAGAAGGAAAACAGATGATGCTGGAAAAGGTCGTGGAACTGGCAGAGCAGGTAAAGGATAACGAACAGCAGATTTTTATCCTTTCCGGCGTAATCGTTGCAAGTGACAAATTCATCAACAGAGAATATCTGGAGCAGATAAGGAGGAGAATCAATATGACACAGTTAGGACAGATGTATGAAAAAGAAAAGATTGAATATGCTAACAAAAAAACGCGTGAAATGGCTTTAAAGATGTTAAAGCGTAATATTGATATTGTCGATATTATGGAGGTTACAGGAATGACTGAAGCTGAAATTCTCCGTCTACAGGATGAAGCTGTAACAGTATAGCAACACCAAGCTGCCCTTACCAAAACGGGCAGCTTTTTTATGCCATAAACTTGCTATAAGTCCACATCATCTCGTATGCCCTTACTGCCATAATATTCACTTCTCTTTGGTCTTATTATCTGCTCAAATGCTTTTTCATGCAAAAACACTGCAAACATCTGCCGCAGTGTTTTTGTCGCTTTCTTTTAAAATTTTTAAGCGTTTGCGGAAGGATTTGAACCTTCGGTGCGTTACCGCACACCACCTTAGCGGGGTGGCACCATAAACCACTCGGACACGCAAACGGAAAGTGGATGGGCCAGGACTCGAACCTGCGCTGTTTCTTTGTGACGGATTTACAGTCCGCTGCCCTCGCCGCTAGGCATACCCATCCATGGGGTGACCAGGGGGAATCGAACCCCCATAAGCATAAGCAGAATCACAATCTGCCGGATTACCATTATCCTATGGCCACAATAGCTCCTGTGGGACTTGAACCCAACATTTCCGGCTTGAGAGGCCGGCGTCCTAGCCTTTAGACTAAGGAGCCATAATGATTCCCGCGGGACTTGAACCCTGCATTTCCGGCTTGAAAGGCCGGTGTCGTAACCTTTAGACCAGGGAACCTTGCTGCAGGCATTTCCTGCCTGCTATTTCCTGTTGTTTCCTTTTTTCATTTTTATTCATGCGCTGATCTGTGTCTGCGCTGCCGTATCTATAACCAGAATATCATCCAGACGTACCTGCAGGACTGCTGCCAGTGCCACTAGATTATCTATGGTCGGGAGAGTTGCACCCTGCTGCCACTTGTATATCGCCTGCGGAGTAGCAAATCCGAAAATGTCCTGCAGATCCCTTACAGATAACCCTGCCTGCTTCCGCAGCCTGTTTATATTCTGTCCTGTCCTTATCATATCTATAGTTGGCAAATTCACCATGTCTTTCACCTCCTGCTATTAAAATTCAATATTCAGGCGGTAATGCCCCATGTGGAATTTGAACCCATGGCCCCTCGATTAAAAGTCAAGGATGTTCTTTATCCTTTGTGCTCATGCCAGCTGAGCTAATGGAGCATAAAAAATACCGCCAATCTTAAAGAGATTTCCTCATCTTAAGATAAGCGGTACTTGAAATCTATGATTTATCTCCGATAGTCTTTAAAAATCGACAACCGGACACTACACAGTTTTTTGTCTTTTCCTTACCTTACATGAGCGCATCTTAACCAGACTCTGTTCTTTTTCTTTACCGAGCAGTGTCTCATAATGTTCGCTATGCAGATAATAAACAACTGAAGTTGTTGCGAAGCCATTCGCAGCGAAATTAACTGTTGCCATGATTGTTTCCTTTCTGGACTCCTCCGTCCGCTTTATTTTCTAACTGTAATCACTATAACACCGATTTTTCGGTTTGTCATTATACTGGTAATATAATTTTTTCAGTTTACTTTTGCCTTACTTCCAGCCCATCCAGCTTTAACCCCGACAGTCCTACCAAATACCATTCTCTGTTCATCCCCATCTCCACACGGGCCGGTACCCAGACATCATTTAGCTTAAACTCAAAAACTTCTCCACAATGGATTCCTCCATAGCCACGTTTGTCCCCCTCTTCATCCTTGTAGTGAAAATTATATCTTCCACATTCCCTGTCATAAAATAATGTACCCTGTTTCATCAACGTTTCCTCCTATGAGATGTATTCTTCTATATGAAATAAAGATGCCGCTTTGACTATTTACTTGAAAATTCTTCTGCATTTTCATACTTTTTTACCAGTCGATAAAAGCTGTCTTTCTTTAATCCCATAAGCGCCATCGCTTCTCTTGCCGAAATAGTGCCTTCCTTCCATCTGTCATAACAGTCCGCCCAATTCTCCGGGAACTCCACCTTGGGTCTGCCCAGATGCCTTCCCTCTGCCTTTGCCACCTCAATTCCCTGGCGTTGCAGTTCATGTCGTTCCTCCCAGTCCCCCTCCGCCACATAGGACAGTAATGCCAGCACAACATCCGTAATGACCTGCCCTGGATTGTCAACACTTTTTCAGACAAATTTTTTTAGGTTATTTTTCCGATATTGT